>JAEEGK010001358.1_pt1 | contig 61354 bp, 50 predicted proteins | sample 8958771 | NCBI WGS metagenome assembly JAEEGK01 (sample SAMN16246547, study PRJNA631951) | gut metagenome | biome: gut microbiome; feature: rumen; material: SC-attached | host: Bos | place: Iran: Karaj | collected 2018-10 | reverse complement strand
GAAGTACCAGATATGTGCGACCGGCGCGGCCAGCTCGATGTGTCCCATACGCTCGCGGCGCACCTTGGCGCGGGGGATCTCAACACCGCAGTTCGGGCAGACCTTGCCCTTGAAGCGAACCTTCTTGAACTTACCGCAGTAGCACTCCCAGTCCTTCGTCGGTCCGAAGATCTTTTCACAGAAAAGACCGCCCTTTTCCGGCTTCTGGGTACGGTAATTGATCGTTTCCGGACGTTCGACCTTGCCATAGCTCCACTTCTGAATCTGCTCAGGGGATGCAAGACCGATCTTAATGGAATCAAAGGTGGTGAATTCCAATGTGTTCCCTCCTAAATTCTATGTCGGAGCGCAGCGGAATGCAGCACACAGCTGCTCCGCTGCCTGATACCGTTCGTGAACTGGGTTTCTTACAGATCCTCGTCGCCTGCACCGAACATATCGTCAGACATGTCCGTTTCGCTGTATGCGGCGGAATCGTCCTGATCGTCATAACCGAACTCGTCATCCTCATCGGCATCGTCCGGCTGATCGTGATCGACCTCATGGGTTTCGGTATCCTCACCGTACATTGCGGTATTATAACCCGCATCGCCCATATCCGCATCCTCATAATGTGTCGTATCTGCGGTATTTTCGTCATCGAAGTCAGAGGAGCTGCGCGGCGGGAGATCGTCGTCGAAGCTCATCTTCAGGTCAATCTCCTGCTGATCCTCGTCCAGCACGCGGACATCCAGTCCGAGCGACTGCATTTCCTTAATGAGAACCTTGAAGGATTCCGGAATGCCCGGCTTCGGCACATTCTGACCCTTGACAATCGCCTCATAGGTGTTGACGCGTCCGGTGGTATCGTCAGACTTGACCGTCAGGATCTCCTGGAGCGTATAGGCAGCGCCGTATGCTTCCAGCGCCCAGACTTCCATCTCACCGAAACGCTGACCGCCGAACTGTGCCTTACCGCCGAGCGGCTGCTGGGTAACCAGCGAGTACGGACCGACGGAACGCGCATGGATCTTGTCGTCAACGAGGTGGTGGAGCTTGAGGTAGTACATATAGCCGACGGTGACGCGGTTATCGAACTTCTCACCGGTGCGGCCGTCATAAACGGTAAACTTGCCGTCCTCAGAAAGCGGAATCGACGTGGTGTCGATGACCTTCTGCATCGGGCTGAGGGTAAAGGTCTGCGAATCCTCGCCGGCTTCTCTCTTTGCTTCCTTCTTCGCATTGATCTCGTCATTGCGCTCCTGTGCAAGGCGGAAGCATGCGCGGATATCATCCTCGTGCGCACCGTCAAAGACCGGCGTCATGATATGCCAGCCGAGTGCCTTTGCGGCCATGCCGAGGTGAACCTCGAGCACCTGACCGATGTTCATACGGGACGGAACGCCCAGCGGGTTCAGGCAGATATCGAGCGGGGTGCCGTCCTCGAGGAAGGGCATATCCTCCTCCGGCAGGATGCGGGACACAACGCCCTTGTTGCCGTGACGGCCCGCCATCTTGTCGCCGACGGAGATCTTGCGCTTCTGCGCGATATAGCAGCGGACAATCTCATTGACGCCCGGGCCGAGCTCATCGCAGTTGTCGCGGGTGAAGCGCTTGACATCGACAACGATGCCGGATTCACCGTGCGGCACCTTCAGGGAGTTATCGCGCACCTCACGCGCCTTCTCGCCGAAGATTGCGCGGAGCAGTCTCTCCTCAGCCGTCAGCTCGGTCTCGCCCTTCGGGGTGACCTTACCGACCAGAATATCACCGGCATGCACCTCTGCGCCGATGCGGATGATGCCGTCCTCGTCGAGATCCTTGAGGGAATCCTCGCCGACATTCGGGATGTCGCGGGTAATCTCCTCCGGTCCGAGCTTGGTATCGCGGCACTCGAGCTCATACTCCTCGATGTGCACGGATGTGAACACATCCTCGCGGACAAGGCGCTCATTCAGCAGAACAGCGTCCTCGTAGTTGTAGCCTTCCCAGGTCATGAAGCCGATGAGCGCATTCTTGCCGAGGGAGATTTCGCCGTCGCAGGTCGCAGGACCGTCTGCGATGACCTGACCCTCTTCAACCTTATCGCCGACCGCGACGATCGGTCTCTGGTTGATGCAGGTGCCCTGGTTGCTGCGCTTGAACTTGATCAGCGGATACTTGCGGATCTCATCCTCGCGCTCGCCCTCGCGGACGATGACCTCATCTGCGCTGACGGAAACGACGATGCCGGGCGCCTTCGCGAGCACGCAGACGCCGGAATCGACCGCTGCCTTATACTCCATGCCGGTGCCGACGAACGGGCGCTCGGTCTTCAGGAGCGGCACAGCCTGACGCTGCATGTTCGAGCCCATGAGGGCACGGTTCGCGTCATCATTTTCAAGGAACGGGATCATTGCCGTCGCGACGGAAACAACCATCTTCGGCGACACATCCATGAAGTCGATGAGGCTCGGATCGCACTCAAGGATCTGGTCGCGGTGGCGTGCGGTGACACGCTTTCTCGCGAACTTTCCGTCCTCAGTGAGCGGCTCGTTTGCCTGTGCGACGTAGTAGTTATCCTCAACATCCGCGGTCATGTAGACGACCTCGTCGGTGATCACGCCGGTCGCCTTGTCCACCTTGCGGTAGGGCGCTTCGATGAAGCCGTAGACATTGATGCGTGCGAAGGAGGCGAGATAGGAGATCAGACCGATGTTCGGACCTTCCGGCGTCTCGATCGGGCACATTCTGCCGTAGTGCGAATAGTGAACGTCACGCACCTCGAAGCCTGCGCGGTCTCTGGTCAGACCGCCCGGACCCAGTGCGGAGAGACGGCGCTTATGCGTCAGCTCTGCGAGCGGGTTGTTCTGATCCATGAACTGCGAGAGCGGGGAGGAGCCGAAGAACTCCTTGATCGCAGCGGAGATCGGGCGGATATTGACAAACGACTGCGGGGTCAGCGTTTCGGCATCCTGCGTCTGGAGGCTCATGCGCTCACGGATGACGCGCTCCATTCTTGCGAAGCCGATGCGAAACTGATTCTGAAGCAGCTCGCCGACCGAACGGATACGGCGGTTGCCGAGGTGGTCGATGTCATCGGTTGTGCCGAGACCGTCGCAGAGATTGCAGAAATAGCTGATGGAAGCGAAAATATCCTCGCGGACGATGTGCTTCGGGACGAGCAGCTCTGCGTTTGCGCGGATCGCGGTCTTGAGCTTGTCTGCGTCGCCGTCTGCCTCGTCGAGCAGCTCGCGGAGCACCTTGGCGGAAACCTTCTCGATCACGCCGTAGTCCTTGCCGTCGAAATCGGGAATCAGGTCGGTGACATAGGGTGCGATATCGACCATGCCGCTGCCGACGACCTTGACCTCGCGCTCAACGAACTCTGTCGTGAGCTCATGCTTCTTCTCGTCAACATGGGTCTCTCTGACCTCAGCCTCGACATAGACCTCAGAGACACCTGCCTGCTCGATCTGAGCTGCGAGCTCCGCAGTGACCTTTGTGCCGGTATCAGCAAGCAGCTCGCCGGTCATGAAGCTTGCGACCGGTCTCGAAAGGGTCTGCCCGACCAGGCGGGAGCCGACGCCGAGCTTCTTGTTGTACTTGTATCTTCCGAAGCGGCAGAGATCATAGCGCTTCGGATCGAAGAACAGGTTGTTGATGAGCGTTCTTGCGCCCTCGACCGTTGCGGGATCGCCCGGGCGCAGCTTCTTGTAGACCTCAAGCAGCGCCTCGTCGATGTTCTTGTCGGGATCATCGTCGGTGATGCCGTCTTCCTTCTGCTCGATGGTCGCCTTCAGACGGGGATCGTCGCCGAACAGGGCAAGGATCTCCGCATTGGTGCCGACGCCGAGCGCACGGATGAACTTGGTAATCGGGATCTTGCGGTTCTTGTCGATCTTGACCGAGACGACATCGTTGGAATCCATTTCATATTCCAGCCATGCGCCGCGGTTCGGGATGACAGTGGTCGTATAGAGGTTCTTACCGGACTTGTCACGGGTGAAGCCGTAATAGACGCCCGGGGAACGGACGAGCTGCGAGACCACGACGCGCTCTGCGCCGTTGATCACGAAGGTGCCGCTCTCGGTCATCAGGGGCATATCGCCCATGTAAATCTCGCTGCTGGTGACCTCATCGGTCTCCTGATTCCAGAGGCGCGCCTTCACGCGCAGCGGTGCAGCGTATGTCGCATCGCGCTCCTTGCACTCCGCAATCGTATACTTCGGTGTATCGTCGATGCGGAAATCGACGAAGCTGAGCTGCAAATTGCCGGTGAAATCGGTGATTGCGGCAACATCGCGGAAGACCTCCCGGAGACCTTCGGTGAGGAACCAGTTGTAGGAATTCTTCTGCACCTCAATGAGGTTCGGCATTTGCAGCACCTCATTGATCTTGCCGAAGCTCATGCGGGTGTTCCTGCCGACGGGTACCTCCTTCGGCGGGATCCATGCCTTCTGTTCCTCGGGGAGAGCGGTTTGCTGGCTCATGGGCAATTTCCTCCTGTCTTTTGTATCGGTAAAGCGTAAGCGGCTGCACGGCGGGTGGGCATCTCCGGGCTTTCGGAAAAGTCACTGAAAAAAGGACTTGACAAGCCGGAGAATATGTGGTATACTATAGTGCAGAGAAAAGCCGCTTTTGCCTACTCAGGCATTCTACTATTTTACTACCTTATAGCGAGTTTGTCAAGGCTTTCCGAAAATCTTTGGAAGAAATGCCGCGTTCCGCAGATGCAGAACGCGGCATTTTTATGCAATGCGATAGGCAAGCTCTCACAACGTCTCTTTCTTCCCGCATTCGCAGCGGGAAATCAGTAATTACCGGGGGAGCACTTTCGATGGTTCTATGTGGGGACTCTGTCCCCACACCCCTGCTGAGGGGATAGCGATCCCCTCAGACTCCCCTGTCTCAAAATACCCAGCCCCCGTGGGGGCTGGGTATTTTGCAACGGGGTCCGGGGGCCGCTGCCCCCGGCGGGAGTTTGAGGGCAGAGCCCTCATTATAAATCCGCCGGAGGCACTTCTCCCCGGTAAACTCTGATTTGTCGCCGGGATGCTTATTGTTTCTCCTGCGGTGTGAACACATGCACATGCATCAGCGCAGTCTCCGTGCAGTATGGCTCGAACGCGGTCTCATCTGCGGCGGCGCTGTCCCGCGGCGGTGCGCTGAGCGTCACGGTATCATATTCCCAGACTGCATCGTCATTGATCCCGTACTGATGCTGCACGCGGATCATTTGCAGCTTCCCGTCATGCAGTGCAAAGTACACATCATCCGACTCCCCGTCCGTCTCCGGCACCGTATACGGGATGCTCTGCTGCAAAACGCCGCTGCGGTCATAGCAGAGAAGTCCCTTCGACGGGAGTCCTGTATCCACATAAATCCTGCTGCCGTCCGTGAAGACCCGCTGCACGGCGCGGGGCACATCGCATTCTGTCTCCGTCCCCGCCGCAAGGTCACAGATGTGCATGCGCCAGATACCCGCCGTCTCCTCGCTTGCCTCCGCCGCCTTCTGCACATAGCAGAGCAGATCGCCCGAAACGCCGTAGCCGAACATCTGGTCGGGATTCTGCGGAAGCTGCTCGATCACGCCCGTCTGTGCATTCACACGGTAAAGCCCCTGCTCCAGCAGATAGCCGTCTCCGCCCCATTGCTGCGTGAAATACACATAATCGCCCGTGCCCTGCAAATCTGCCACCGCATTCCGGTTGTAGGCATCCCCTTCCGGTGCGCTGCCCGTGATCCATGTGAGACGGCGCGGCACAATCTCGTAATGCCAGAGCGCATAGCATGCACCGTTATTATACTGCGTGCCGCGCAGATCCTCGACCTCGGTCGTCCATTCGACCGTCACGGAGACCCAGAGCGCGCCGCGGTGTGCGATCATCTCGCAGGAGCCGATCTCGCCCCTGTCGCTCAGCACACAGAGCTCCTGCGTCCCGGAGCCGTCCGGCTGCACCGCAAGCAGCACCGCGAGATACGGCTTTTCCGCATCGCCGGTCGCTTTGGTCGCGGCAGCGTAGAGCATGCCGTCTGTATAGGTGAGCGCCGCAATGCGGTACGCGGGCGTGGTTGCCGCACAAAACGCCGAGCCGTCATGCAGACAGGCGGGATTCGCGCAGAGATAGAGCGTTTCGCCCGTCGCAAAATCGGTGTAGCAGATTCCCTGCTGCGTGTAATGCTCGCTGTCTGTGCCGGGGGCACATAGGCTGTAAATCCCCTGCTCCGTGCAGGCAGCGGTACCGAGCGCCTGCGATACAGATACGCTGCCGTCCAGCGTCAGGGATTGGAATTCTGCCGTCTGCGGGAAACGGAAGGCGTTATCGTGGGGCTCACCCGTGAGCTGTGCCTGCATCTTCACCGCCTCCGCAGCGGCATATTCTCCCCTGCTGCCCGGCGTCCGCAGACTGCTTTGTCTGCCGCGGTACATGATCACGCCCGCACCGATGAGGATCACCAGCACAGCCGCCGCTGCCGCAAGCGTTGTCACGCGGAAAATGAGACTTTTATGCGGGTCGGCGGGTCTTTGCAGACGTGCAACCGTCTCTCCGGCGTACTCTGCACATACAGCATCCATCGCACCGTAAAATTCAAGCTGATTCACAGAAATCCCTCCTTTTCCAGAGATGTGCGCAGCTTCTTCCGGGTGCGCAGCAGCGACATCTTCACTCTGCCCTCGCTGCATCCGCACTGTTTTGCAATCTCCGATACCGGCAGCGCGAGCCAGTAGCGCGAGATGAAGAACGCCCGTGCATCTGCCGAAAGCCCTGCGAGGAAGCGCCGCAGCGCGTCCGTGAGCGCATTGCGGTCAACGGCTTGCTCGGTGCCGTCCTTCGCCGCAATATAGGGCGACAGCTCCTCATAGGAGAGCGGCGTCTGTCCGCCGCCGCGCCGCCCGGCATGTGCCTCCGCACGGCGGTTCAGCGCGATATTCCGCACGGCTGTGACAAAATAGCCGCCCAAATTCTCGGGGCATGCGGGCGGGATTGCGTTCCAGAGGCGCAGAAGCCCCTCGCTGACGCATTCCTCCGCATCCTCGCGGCTCTCTGTTATATGATAGGCGATCTGATTGCAGAGTGCGCCGTAAGCGGCTTCCGTCTCGCGGATCGCCTGCTCATCGCGGCGCTGATACAGCGCGATGATCGCGGCATCATCCATTATGTCGCCCTCCTTTGCAAATAAAATCGCACAGTCTGCATACTGTCCTATCTATTATAACAGATTTTCCGCGAAAAGGTAACGCATACAAAAAAACATCCGGCGAGCTTTTGCAAGCTGCCGGATGTTTGGCTCACATGATCAGAATTTGATCTCGTCAATCAGACCCGCGAGATACTTCAGCAGGACGGTCAGGTCATTCATATCAATGCCCTCTTTGCCGTCGCACTCTGCATTCACTCTGCCCTCTGCGGTCAGACCGATGTCGATGCCGCTCGATGCCTTTGCAAGCAGCACTGCGTCGGCAAGCTCAACTGCGCCGTTGCAGTCCAGATCGCCGTGGCGGACAATCTTTGTCTGCTCAGAGGAGGATTCCGTCGAGACTGTGGTGCTCGTGGTTGTGCTCTCGCTGCTCTGCTCTGTCTCTGTGACGGTCGTCGTAGTGGTCGTGGTAGTCGTAGTGGTCTCGCTCGAAGAAGACTGCGCCGGCTGACCGCTCATCGCGACTGCCATGTAGTAGAGATTCGAGGAGCCGCTGCCCTTTGCGACAGTGTGTGCACCTGCGGAAAGCTGCACGGTCAGCACGCCGTCTGCGGGGATATCATATGCGGTGCCGTCCACCTTGACGGTGGTGCCGTCCTTGATGACGAGCGTGAGGGAGCCTGCTGCGGGCATCGTGAAGCCGATGCTGGTCGTGCTCTCCATCTTGAGGCACTGGGTCAGGTTCATGCCCTGATAGGTCATCGTGCCCTTGCCCGTCGAGAGATTGCCGGAGATCGAGAAGAAATTGCTTGCGGTGCCGTTTTCGGTAAAGTTGTGAACGTAGTCGGAAGCAGTCACATCGCCGGTGCTCACGCCGGAGGATGCGGTCGTTGCGGTGGTGGTGCCGGAGGTGGAGCTGGAGGTCGAAGAAGCCTGTGTTACGACCGGCGGATCGGTCGGGGTGACATAGGAGCCGCTGCCGATTGCCACGATCGCGGACTTGTAGCTCGTCAGTGCGGATTTCAGCGCAGTGTTGACGGCATAGCTTGCATCGTCAACGGAATTGTTGAACTGCCACTTGAAATCGCCGCCCTGCATTCTGCCTGCACTTGCAGTGACCTTCGCGGGGACATCCGCGGGAGCATCCGCCTTGTAGGAATACATCTTGGAGCCAGTGTCGAAATTGTTGTAGGTTGTGCCGCCCGCAACGGTCTTCACGCTGTTCGGGACAGTCGCCGACGCACTGGTAACCTCGTAGGCATCGGAATCTGCGCCTGCGGACTGATAGGTGAGGTAGCTGAAGCCGGAGGGATTCTCAGCAAAGACATTGTTGTATGCCTTGATGATGCCGCCGTTTTCGCCGGAGAAGGTACCCTCGCCCTTGGCATCGGTGCCCTGGTTGGAGCTCATCATCGGCTTCGGGCAGGCGCGGAAGTAGTTGTCATCGACGAATGCGGAAGCGCCCATCGTCACGCCGACGCCGTACTTCGCATTGCCGTCGAAGTAGTTGTTGTAGATGTGGACAGAGCAGGTGCGGATACGCGGGTGACGGGAATCGGAGTGATCGTACCAGTTGTGATGATAGGTGATGTAGTTGTCGGTCGATTCCGACTTCATGCCCTGCAAATTGCACTTGCCGTTGTCCCAGAAGTGGTTGTAGGAATGGGTGATATAGGTCGAGGTCTTGGTATCAAGCGCGCCGTCGCCCTTTGCCTGGTCGGCATCGGAGCCTGCGTCGCCGTAGAAGAGATCGCAGTGATGCACCCAGACATGGTCATTGTTCTGCTGGAGACCGACATCATCGCCCTCGCTGCTGTTGCAGTTCATGAAGCCGATGTTGCGGACCTCCACATTGGACGCATTTGCAATGCGGAGACCGAAGCCGTTGAAGACGGTATCGGTGCCGATGCCCTCGATCGTAATGCCGCAGGAGAGGCGCTTGGAGGAGCCGTTGCCCTTCACGAGCAGATCGCCGCCCTCCAGCGTGGAAGGATCGGTGATATTGCCGATGCAGCGGAGATCGAGCGGACGGGTCTCATAGCCCTTCTGATATGCCGAAAGAATGCCCTGCACGCCGGTCGCGGAGGTCGTGCCGCCCTTGGAATCGGTGACAACATTCATCGAAACGCTGTTCTTGGTCTTGTCGGTGACATAGAGCACGACTGCGCCGCTGCGAAGCGTACCGTCTTCGTTATAGGCGCCGGATGCGGTCGAATTAGAATAAGCAGAATCCTTTGTCCACGCAAAGCCCGTGCGGTCATGTGCGGAGACCGTGACAGATTTGGATGCCGCCTTTGCCGTGTCCTCCTTGCCGCTCATCAGCGGAACGATCTGCAACGTATGCGAGCCTGCCTTCAGCCCCACGGCATCTGCACGGTAGAAGCCGTTGTACTGACGGATCAGCATGCTGTCGATCTGCTTGCCGTCGGCGTAGACATTGTAGCCGCTCGCGCCGGAGACCGGTGTCCACTGGACATATGCGGATTCAAACCAGCCGTCTGCGGCGGTAATTTCAACGGTATCCGCCGCAAGGACCGGGAACATCCCGGCGGGCACGGCGCTCACGAGCACGGCTGCTGCACAGACCGCAGCGATCAGATGTTTCTTTGTACGCATAAGTTTTCCCCCTAAGTGTATGTGTGTGATCGTTTTTTCTCAGATGACGGCGCCGGCGGTACCCGACTGCCACTGTACTTATCATTATACTGACATTTTGTCCCGGATGCAATGACAGATATTCCGCTTTTCCTGCATAATTGTCTCATGCGATATGGATTTTTCGGACTTTATGCAACCAAAGCGCATCATTTTGCGATATAATAGACAGAGAGGATGAAGGGAGGGATCGCAGATGGAGGACGCCGAGATCCTGCGGCTGCTCGAAGCGCGTGACGAGCGCGGGCTTCAGGCACTGCGGAAGCAGTATGAAAAAGGCTGCCGGAAGATCGCAATGCAGTATGTGGACAGCGCAGAGGATGCAGAGGAAGTCATGAACGATGTGCTGCTGGCTGTCTGGAATGCGGTCCCGCCGGAAAAGCCGGAGAATCTCTTTGGCTTTCTCTCCGCGCTGACAAAGCGCAGGGCTGTCTCGCTCGCCCGCAGGGAGCATGCGGCAAAGCGCGGCGGCAATGAGAAGCCCGCCGTGCTGGAGGAGCTTGCAGAATGCGTGCCCGGGACGCAGGATGTGGAGAAGCTCATCGAGACGCGGCAGCTTTCCGAAGCGCTGAACCGCTTTCTCGCGGAGCTCCCGCCCGAGATGCGCGCTGTCACCGTGCGGCGGTATGCCGATCTCTGGCAGGTGCGCACCATTGCGGCGCAGTTCGGCTTTTCGGAGAACAAGGTCAAAAGCATGCTGCACCGTGTACGAAAACGGCTGCGGCAATTTTTAGAGAAGGAGGAATGGCTATGAAAACGCAGGACCTGATGCAGGCATTTTCCGCGGTCAATCCGCGTTTCCGCAGCGAGGCACAGCAGATCGCGGCACGCACAAACAGGCGGAGGCGCATCCGCAGAACGGTCACGCGCATTGCGGTAGGGCTGACAGCGGCAGCGGCGGCATGCGGCGGACTGCTCGCGCTCGGCGTCTATTTGCAGGCACATGACGGCATCAATGTGCAGACAACCGGCTATCCGATCGAGGAAGTGCATGAAACCGCCGCAGGCACACAGCTTACAACGACCTTGACGGCGGACAGCACCGAGCGGGAGACAACGGCAGACAGTACGGAGGCAACGGATGATGCGGCACTTTTTGAGGGCATCATGCACGGTACAACGCCCTATATCCTGCCGTTTTGCGAAGACGGCACGCTGGAGGACAATACCCCAACCTCAGAAGTGACAGGCACAGAAGCTGCCGCCGTGCAGACAGTGCGCGCCGCAGAAACGACTGCAATGCCCGCCGTCACGGCAGCGCAGACAACCGCAGAGACTGCCGCAGCGGTGCAGACAACCGTGCAGACGGAGCAGCAAACTGCCGCTGAAACAGAGCCGCAGACATATCAGCCCGGCGATATTGACATGGACGGACATCTGACCTATGCCGATTATATGCTGGCGTGGATGTATCAGTATTATCTGACACTGCCGGAAACAACAGGCAGCTATCCGCAGATGCTGAACGCCGCACAGATTGCGATTTACAATGACATTGACACAATCGAAATCGACATGTCACAGTATTTCGACAAGACGCTGAATCCGTCAGAGGCGCGCGCCGCGGCAACGCCTTCCCTCAAGCTCGATGCCGCTGTCACAAGCCTGATGCAGCCGACTGACATGAGCGCAAAGGCATCTCTCTTTGCCGCGTCCCCGGAGCAGATCGGAAGCATTACGGATACAGACTTCGCGTGCATTCAGTCCGGCTGCCTGCACGGGCTTGCCGATCATGCGTATTTGCTCGGACAGTATTATCTCTGTCAGCTTTTGCCCGAGAAATACGGTCAGCGCAGCACGAGCATCACCGCAGAGCAGGTGGACGCATATCTTGATTTTCTCCGCGAAGCATGCATTGCGCGTGAGAAGCAGCTCAGCACATGACAACAGAACATCCTTCATTTACTCCGCACACCGGCGCCCGCCCGGTGTGCGGATTTTTTCACTGCCTGCATGAGCTGCCCCGGACAGACAACAGCAAAAGCTGCGGAGCGATATACTCCGCAGCTTTTGCATGCACTTAGTATTGATGCGCCAGCAGCTTTGCAAGAAAGATCACAAACAGATGCGCGGGATAGAACAGATAGAAGAACCACTTTGCAAACTGCGGATGCTTTCCTTTTTCGCCGTTGTAGAAGAAGGTGACGATCAGATAGCCTGCGAACAGGAAGCAGAGATCAACGGCAAAGCCGATCAGGCTGTTCACGAGCAGATCATTCCGCCCGTGCTGCATATAGATGACCGCTGCGGGTACGGTTCCGATCAATAAACTGCCGGCAGCGCACAATGCGAAAAGCGCCAGCCGCTTTGCAGGCTGCTCCCGGAAGTAATAGAAAATCAGAATGATCGGGATGCCGAAAACGAGCCACTGCATCTGAAGCAGCACTGTGGCAGCGTCCAGAAGAAGAACCAGCGCAATTTTCAGCCACAGCTGCATGCCGCTTTCGGATACAATCAATGCGATCAGGCCGAGAAACAGCGTGAAAAACACATTCAGATATGTGAAAATGCCCGGTGTCAGCAGCGTCCCGTTCATCATAAGGCAATACGGAATCTGCGTGATGACGGCAAACAGAAGCAGCCGGAGCGCATATTTTTTCAGGGAATGCGTATGCCGGAATCCTTCTGCGATGAAGAAGAAAAAAACCGGAGAGGCGATCAGGGAAGCCTGCGCGAGCAGAAACAGAAGCCATGAATTCTGTAAGCTCGCCGAAGCGCCGCAATAAAAGTCGATAAAATGTCCGACCGCCATCGGAATGATCGCAATAAATTTCAGCAAGTCCCGGTTAATGACTTTATATTTTTCGTTTGTCTGCATGATTTTTCTCCCTGTGCTGCATATCGGCTGTTCTGAACGATGAGTCCGTAGGTTCATCTATTTAATTATACCATATTTACTTTCAAAAGTCAATCCCGCGGCGTCATTCAGCATAAATCAAACATATATTCTGCGCAAATTCTCACTCTTGCACTTTTCTGCGATATGTGCTATAATAAGGTATCATCAAAAACGAAGGAGCAATGCAGCATGATCAAGGTCGATACGGAAAATCTGAGCCGCTTCTTTCAGAAGTCCGAGCTGATCCCCGCAATCTGCTATGAGGTCAACACGAAAACCGTGCTGATGCTGGCATATATGAACGAGGAATCGCTCCGGCGCACGCTGGAGACCGGCTATACATGGTTCTGGAGCCGCTCGCGGCAGGAATACTGGAACAAGGGCGCCACATCGGGGCATGTGCAGAAGGTCATCTCGATCTATGCCGACTGCGACGATGACACGCTGCTCCTGAATGTCGAGCAGACCGGCGCTGCATGTCACACAGGCTCTTACAGCTGCTTCTTCAAGGAACTTTACAGCACAGAGGAGGAAACCGAATCATGAGCATTTACGAGGAAATCTTTGCCGTCATCAAGGCGCGCCAGGAGGCTTACAAAAACGGTACCGCGCAGGAGGGCTCCTACACCGCCTATCTCTTTGACAAGGGCGTGGACAAGATCTGCAAGAAGGTCGGCGAGGAAGCGACCGAGACCGTCATCGCGGCAAAGAACGGCGACAATGACGAACTGAAGAACGAGATCAACGATCTGCTCTATCATGTGATGGTGCTTGCCGCCAATCAGGGGCTTGACTGGAGCGAGGTCGAACAGGTGCTTGCAGAGCGCAATGAAAAAATCGGCAACTTAAAGCAGTTCCACACGGTTGACAAGAACACCTGACACATATTCTGCCTCCCGTGAATAGAATGCAGTGAGGGAACGCAGCGTTCCCAATCTGTAACGGGAGGAATCCATAATGAACGAAGACAGCATCATCGTGCCGGTGAAAGCCGACCGTGTGTTTGACAGCTGCTCCGATAAGGACTGCATCACGAATCTGGAGGTGCAGCTCGACGGCGGCGCGGAGCTGCCGCAGCAGTTCACTGCCGTCAAGACACGCTGCTGCACAATCGACAATATCTGCATGACGGTCGAACCCATTGCGTTCAACCGCGGCTATTATTCGGTCGATCTCACCTACACCTTCGGCGTGGAGCTGCTCGCCTATGAGCGTGCCTGCGACACACCGACGCCGCTGCACGGCACCGCGACTGCCTCGAAGAGCGTGATCCTTTACGGCTCGGAATCGAACACCAAGACCTTCTTCAGCAGCGGCGCCTCGATCGGCGAGACAAACTGCTGCTGCGACACGGTCAATCTGCCGACCGCAAGCTGCCAGTGCGTCGATCCGATTGCGCTGGAGACAAGGATCGCAACGATCTGCGGGAACGGCGGGAGCGCCCTGCCTGACGGCAGCCCCATCCCGAATGTGCGGAGAGCCGTCATGCTGACGCTCGGCATCTTCTCGGTCGTGGAGCTCACGCGCCCCGTGACGTTGAATGTTGCCGCAAGCCCCTACACCGTGCCGGAGAAGGCATGCGCCGCGGAGACCGACTCGCCCTGCGAGATCTTCAGCCGCTTGCAGTTCCCGGCGGAGGAATTTGCGCCGCAGTCGCTCATGCAGAATCAGAACGGTTCACAGGAGTGCTGCCGGAGCTGACCGCACCGGCAAGAGACCCGCGTGGGCGGCTGTGTCCACGCGGGTTCTTTTCAATATGCCGGAAGATGTAAAACAGCAGCAATCCCGAAAAATAAAATCGCGTGTATGCGCGGAATGATATGACCGGACAGGAGGCAGATCATGTTTGAAATCATACTGATCGTCATACTGGCAGCATTTGCCGCAGGCGGAATCTGGGCATATGCTGTGACCAGCAAGGTGAAAAAGGCAGGCATCGACACAGATGCCGTGGTTTCACGCGTAGAACTGCGTGAATGGGAGAGCGGAACCGGCGATACGGCGCAGAGCAGCGTCACGGAGGATTACTATATCACATATACCAATCTGGACGGACAGGCTGTGGAGGCACTGCTCAGCAATCCGGGAAGTCACAGATTCAAAGCAGGAGACAGAATCAGCATCAAATATCTTCCGGGGCGGGAGGATTATCCGGTGCTGGTGAAAATCCTCTGAAGGCAGCCCGGGAATCCGTGCGGCTGCGGTATCATCTCCGCAGCGGCTCCCTGCCGGATTCCGATGATCCGCTGCATTGAAAAACAGAATCACAACGGAGTATCAAAAGCTATGAAAAAGGCATACAAGCGCATTCTGGCGGGTGTTTCCGCACTCGCTGTGCTGACTGTCGCCGGCGGCAGCATCGCCACGGCCGTGATCATGCAGAAACGGTTTAACCGCGCAGCGTATCCCGACCGCAAACTGAGCGCATATTATCTGTATGAAGACTTCGCCGGCCGTTACCCGCGCGAAAATGTGCAGTTCACATCCGGCGGCAACAACCTCCAGGGCTATTTCTACGGCATGGAGAACGACGGTCCGCTGCTGGTCTTCGCACACGGCATCGGCACAGGGCATGAATCCTATCTCAATCAGCTGCTCTGGTTCGTTGACCGCGGCTGGCGCGTCTTTGCCTATGACGCAACCGGCACATGCACCAGCGAAGGCAAGGGCACAAAGGGTCTTGTGCAGTCTGTGCTCGACCTTGATAAAGCACTCACATTCATCGAGCAGGACAGCCGTTTTTCGGGCGTCCCCGTCTGCGTGATGGGACACAGCTGGGGCGGCTATGCGGCGGCTGCCATTCTGGAATATGATCATAAGATCGCCGCATCTGCGAGCATTTCCGGATACGCATACCCGGTCGAGATGCTGGACAAGGGCGCCGAGGACATGCTCGGCAGCGTGCTCGGCACACTGTTCCACCCGTTTGCGTGGGGCTATAATCAGATCGTCTTCGGGAAGGATGCCGGACGCAATGCGGTCGATGCGGCAAACAGCAGCACAACGCCGCTCTATGTGACCCACGGCGAGCTGGACGAGCTCATCCCCTATGACAGCGTCGGCATTTACGGGCACCGCGGCGAGATCACGAATCCGAATGCGGAATTTCACACGGTCAGCGGGAAATACGCCGGGCACACGAAGCTCATTTACAGCGACGCATCGAATGATTACGCCGCAGAATTCAACGAAGGCTATGCAAAGATCGCGGAGCAGTATCCTGACGGCGTGCCGGATGATGTGCGTGCTGCGGAGCTTGCGAAGGCGGATACCGGGATTGTCAATCAGCCGAACGAAGCGCTGCTCTCGGAGATCGAGACATTTTTCTTAAAGCATCTGCCCTCATAAATCAGAGTTTGGCGGGGAGCAACCCCACCACCGCCGCCGTTGGCGGCGGTCCCCCTCCCCTTTCAGGGGAGGCAAGGTAAAGTGCTCTTCAAAGGCTGGAATTCTGCGTTCTTGGCTCCCCTGAAAGGGGAGCTGTCAGCGAAGCTGACTGAGGGGTTATATTCTGATTTACAGAACATTCCGCAGCAGCGCATAGAGGAGCCACAAGGCAAGCAGCGCGATCCAGAACCACACCTTCCGCGGCAGCAGCGTCACGCGCTTCCCGAGTGCTTTGCACCAGCGCTCCGCATACCAAAGCAGCGCCAGCAGCACACATGCCGGGATCACCGCATTCTCCCGCACCGCCCCCGCAAGGTCGCCGCGGCAAAGTGCAAAGACGCTGTGCGTCATCCCGCAGGCAGGGCAGAGCTTCCCCGTCAGCGTCCGCAGAATGCACGGGTACATATGCGGCATCAGGTAAATCTCATAGACATACCGCACGGCAAGCAGAATCCCTGCCGCGGCAAAGGGCAGCACGCAGAGCAGCATGATCTGCTGCTTTCTGCGCATCTGCGCGGATTTTTGCTGCACGGCAATACACCTCCCGGATACAAATTCTCGAATTTCAAGAAAAATATATCGTTTTTCGATAAAAAACTATTGACAAACGGAAAGAAGTGTGCTATACTGGTCTCAGAAAGCAAATCAGAAAAGGAGCGATCCCGTATGAATATCAAATGGACTGCAAAAAAATCTCTGACACTCACCCGCATCCTCACGCTCGTGACACTTGTGCTCGCAGGCGCGGCGCTCTTCTGCATCCCCGTGATGACCGAATGGTATGACGCGGTCTCCGGGCATGAGCCCATCCGCATGATGCTGACAGTCTGCCTGTATCTCAGCGCATTTCTCGGCATTGCGGCGCTGCTCGGCCTGCTGAAAATGCTCGACAACATCGCAAAGCAGCAGGTCTTTGTAAATCAGAACGCATTTTGTCTGCGCCTGATCTCGTGGTGCTGCTTCGCGGTCGCGGCAATCTGGATCGTGCTTGCCTTCCGCCGGCCGCTCGCGTTCTTTGTGGCGTTCATTGCGGCGTTTGGCGGGCTGGTCGTGCGCGTGGTGAAGAATCTGCTGGAAATGGGCATCACGCTGCGCGAAGAAAACGACTACACCATCTGAAAGGAGCGGAGAATATGCCGATCATGGTCAATCTCGATGTGATGATGGCAAAGCGGAAGATCTCCGCGGGAGAGCTTGCCGAGCGTGTGGATATCACGCCCGCGAATCTTTCCATCCTCAAAAACAACAAGGCAAAGGCGGTGCGCTTCTCGACACTGGAAGCGATCTGCCGCGAACTCGACTGTCAGCCGGGCGATGTCCTCGAATATGTAAAGGAGGAATAATGGAAGACTACAATTTCACTGTATACGACGAACAGGACGCGCGCCCGCCGCGGCAGAAATCGCCGACAGGCTGCATCCTCACAGTGTTCGGTGCAGCAGCGCTGTTTGTGTGGCTCGTGATGCACGCACTGGTGCCGACCGACTGGCGCATCTTCACAAAGAAGCGCATAGAACAGCTGGAAGCAGAGTATCACATGAATCTCCGCGATGCAGACCCGGAGCGATACTGGATCCCGTCGCTCGCACAGGATACCCGCGACCGCTTCGTGTTCTATGTCAGCGATTATCACGCATTCATGGAGCAGTGCTTCTTCGGCGAAATCATATACTCGGACGAAACGCCGGACGGTTCTTCCGCGGTCTACACGTGTCTCGCGTATCAGGATGACCGCCTGATCCTGCGCATTAGATTCACGGCAGAGGACGGCAGATACAAAGCCGATCTTGTAAGCTATACAGAATAACCAAAGCTCTGGGCAAATGAAACATTTGCAGCGGGCGCCGGAATCGTCAGTGCGCTGCTGCTGATATATCTGACAATCCGTTTTTCCTGTGTGCTTGCAAAGAAGTTCAGATGGAAATAACATGCTTGTAAAGGAGACAAAGCGATGATCAATCCTGAGACACAGAACACAGAGCAGCCGGCATATACCCCGCCGGTGCAGCCCCCATACGGGCAGCCGGTTCCGCCGAGCGCCATGCCTTATTACGCACAGCGCATCACAAAACCGCCGCACACCGTAAAGCCTTATGACGGGCTCTTTGCATGGCTCATGATCCCGCTCGGATTCCTCTTTCTGCGCTATATCGTCGTCTATGCGGACGGCTTTGTCACAACCGGCGTCTTCCTGCTGCTCTTTGCGCTCGGTGCCGCGTATCTTCTGAAGAACGGCTGCAAGCCCACTGCGGGGCAGTGGCTCAGCGGCGCAGTCATCTGCGCATTCACGGCAGTCTTCTCGCTGACGGCAAGCGCTCTGCTGCACGGGCTCTGCTTTCTCTTTCTGCTCGCGGCGTTCGTCTGGTGGATGCAGGCAGTCGGCGGCAAAGTGCCGTTCGTCACACGCTATTTCGCGCTCGATCTCGGGGACGCACTGCTGGTGCAGCCCTTCCGTGAGATGGGTGCAGCCCCCGCCGCAATCTCGGCTTCCGTGAAGAAATCGGAATCGGCAAAGACCGTGCGCACGGTGCTGCTCGGGCTGCTGGTGACCGTGCCGCTGACCGTGATCGTCGGGGTGCTGCTGGCAAGCGCAGACTCCGCCGTGGAGGAGATCTTCACACAGCTCGGCGAGCTGATCACCGATGACATTGTGACGATCATCGCGGAAATCGCATTCGGCATTCCGGCGGCGTTCCTGCTTTTCGGTGCATGCCGCTCGGGTGCTGACCGCCGTGACAATCCAATGCCGGATGACGGCACACATGCAGAACGGCTCTCCGCGCTGCGCTTCATCCCGAATCTCGGTCTCTATGCGGGTGTCACGCCGATCTGTCTCCTGTATCTGCTCTATGTCTGCACGCAGACAAGTTATTTCTTCTCTGCCTTTGCGGGGAAGCTCCCCGGGGATATGATCTATTCCGAATATGCGCGCCGCGGCTTCTTTGAGCTCTGCGCAATCGCGGTCATCAATCTCGCGGTGCTGCTCGTCATGAACGCCTGCGCGAAAAAGGGCGGCAGGGAACGCCCGAAGGCGCTCAGCTTCTATGTCACGCTGCTCTGCTGCTTCACGCTGTTCATCATCGCGACGGCGCTTGCAAAAATGCTGCTCTATATCGACGCCTACGGTCTCACGCGCCTGCGCCTTTACACCGCATGGTTCATGGTGCTGCTGGCGGTGGTGTTCCTTGTGCTGATCGTGCGGCAGTTTGTGCGGAAGTTCCCGACCGCTGCCGTGCTGACCGCAGTCTTCCTCGTGATGTTCGGCGGGCTCTGCTTCTCGCGCCCCGATGCGCGGATCGCGGAATACAATCTCACGCGCTATGAACAGCACACGCTCCCGGAGCTCGATCTCGATGCGCTGACCGATCTCTCCGATGATGCCTATGTCGTCATCGTGCAGCATTTCGATGCACTGAACGAATCGCAGCAGGCGTTCTTCACAAAGCAGCTCCGCGCACGCCTTGACAGCTACACAGAAAGCCGCGATGAAACCTGGAACGCATCGGCACAATGGCTGCTGCATCATGCCCTTGAAATGCCGCAGTGAACGGAACTGCGGGGAGAGGGAATCTTTGAAAAGCCGCGAACAGCGGCGCCTTCGGTCGGACGCCCGGAGGAAAATGCAGGCCCGGGCTCCGGGCAGGAGGTGCATCTCATGTCTCCGCAGTATTTTATCATGTATCTTGTCGTGCTCTGGTGCTATATCCGTCTCATGCGCCGCTGGAAGCGGAAGCGGCTCAGCGCGGGCAAGGGATACGGCGGGCTCTATCCCGTTATCAGCGTGCTCGGCGGCATCGCGATGTTTTATCTCGGCGCACTCGCATTTCTCTTCTCGCTCTTCATGACGCACAACTGGTACATCTTCACAGACAGCCGGAAGGCAGTGATCGAGGAGCAATACGGCATCACCGACGGCGGCGGCGTGCGCTTTACGCACTATCAGGTCAGCTTCGGCGGACCAGACGGCTCCAATTACTTCCTGACGCTCACCTGCACGGGCGATGTCCGCGAAATGCTGGAAACGCACGGCAGCGGTACGATTACAAAATACACGCTGAACGGGCAGGTATGGTGCGCAGAGGATGACCCCGATGACCCCGAAGCAGTCCCCTATATGACGATTGCCCCTTCCGAGCCGTATTCGGAGTACTACGAATATGAGCACGGCAGACGGTACTTCGTGACAGTCAAAGATGAGGGTGATCTGAAGCGCGTGACATTCCGATGGTAATCAGAAAGGAAACAGCAATATGTATCACAGGAAACCGCTCGCGGTCTGCATGATCCTGCTGAATCTTGCAGCGATCGCATGCCTCATTTATCTCGCAGTGCCCTATCTCATGCACGACACCTATGTCGCAAACCCCGACGCCATGATCCCGGCGGAGCGCTGGGACGGCAGCGGCTTTCTGCTCGTGCTCGGCATCCTCCCGATGCTGACTGCAAACACCCTCGGCTTTTTCTTCATCTTCAAAAAGGAGAAGCTGCTCCCCCGCCTTGCCGTGTTCCTGCCGGCGATCGCAGAGATCGCGCTCGCCGCGCATTATCTCTTCATCTCATTCACACAGTACAACAACTGAACAAAAGGAGTATCATCATGGAAACACAGAAGAAAACACACACGCTCAGAAACATCCTGCTGATTGCAGCCGCGCTCGTCATTGCATTCGGTGCGCTCTGCCTGCACGGCATGCTTGATTACACACACCGCGTCCCGCAGATCACGCCCTATGAGGGGCTCTCCTTTGCAAAGGGCAGCGAAGTCACGGCATATGACCTCGCGGAGATCACCGTGCAGAAGAAAGGCGCGTTTGTCTCCAAGCGCATTCTGGAGGCAAAATGGAGCGACGGCACATATGATGATCTCAGCATCAGCGAGAACGGCGAGACACTGCGGATCGGCGACAAAACCGGCAAGCTCTTTGTCTGGGTGCAGGCGACCGGCGCGGAAGCGCGCGAAGCCGAGTGCATCATCACTGTGACGGAGTAACGCGATGGATACGCGAAAGCTCCGCCGCACAATGCTCCTCTGCGCAGTGCTCCTGCTCGGGAGCGAGATCCTGATCGGCATGCTTGCACACGGATGGGTGCGCAATTCCCTCGGCGACATTCTGGTTGTGATTTTGCTCTGGACGCTCTGCCGCACGGTGTCGCCCGCAAAGCCGCGATACGGCATGCTGCTTCCGGCGGCGATCCTCCTCTTTGCGTTCGGCGTGGAATTCTTACAGCTCTGGGGCTTCTGTGACCGGCTGCACATCACAAACCGCCTGCTGCGCATCATCATCGGCACAGGCTTTTCCGTCAGCGACCTCATCTGCTACACGGCCGGCATCCTGCCCTGCCTTGCCGCAGAGCTTCTTCTCAGGAAGCGCTCCGCATCTATTATACCATAACTTTCTTGACAGCGCAAGCAAGCCCCCGGTACATTTCCTGTACCGGGGGCTGCTTTTGATTCTGCTGCACAATTATTCAGACTGTGCTTCCTGTGCTGCTCCGTCAAGATCCACGATCAGCATGCAGGGAGAGCCTGCCGAATCGGTGAAGTGATAGAAGCCGTAGGTCTTGCCGCCGAACACATCGAAGTATCCTCTGAAGGGATCCGCTGCGCTGAAGTTGGGCGTTTCGCTCAGGATACGCGCAGCTTCCGCATCAAACTGCTCAGCTGCGTTTTCCGGAACCGGCGCACCGACGATCATATTGCATGCAAAGGTGTCAAGGTCGCCTTCCTTGTCAAAGTAGAAATATGCTTTGTCAAGTGTTTCGACGCCGTTCTCCGTGCGGGTGAAGACCATCTCCCAGAGATCATTCACCATGTTGTAGAAGTGCGAGTCGCCGGGCTTCACGGACCATTCGGTGCCGGGATATGCCGCTGCAAGGAGCTGCTTTGCGGTATACGCATTGGCATCTGCTGTCTGACGGAAGAATTCCGAAAGACGCTCAGCCTCTTCCTCGTTGTAGACCTTATCAGGATCGCCGGGCTTGCGCGGGCCGCAGTATCTGCGGACATTGCCGTATGTATCGGTCACGATCGTCATGCCGCTGTCGGTGGTGTATGCGGTCCAGTCCTCGTGCGGATACTCCCTGTCATAGAACCAATAGCCCCAGATCTGCTGATCAAAGATGCAGCCGAAGTCGCCGCCGGTATACGGTTCTGCGCTCGCGGTGAAGGTATCATCGGCGGTGCAGATCCCCAGATCTGTCAGGGTATTCACAAAGCTGTCAAACGGCGGGAGGTTCGTGCTTTCGGTGTTCTCAATCTGATTGGCGTACTGTCCCTCTTCGGAGTAAACGATCAGGCAGTCATCTCTGTCACGCTTGCCCGTTCCGTCCATCTCTGTCAGATACTTTGCATAGAGCTTGCCGCCCCAGCTGACATACCAGCAGTAGTTTGCGTTTGCAAATTTGCCCGCTGCGACAAGGCGCTCCGCCTCCTGCTGGAACAGATCCGCCTGATGATCCTCAACGCCTGTATAAGCAAAGTCTGCATAATCGACTGTGAGCGACTTCGGCGTGCCCTCCGTGTACTGCTCATACAGCACCTCGCAGACAGTGACACCGTCGTAGCCCTCGCCGAAGAAACGGAACACATCATAGCCTTCCATGTGCGCCTTTTCCTGAAGGATCAGCTTGCTTGCACCGACAGCGAACGGCTGCACACGGTCATATGCTTTCTGATACAGTTCATTGTCATCGTAAGGATGATCTGCCGAGACCGCCATATTCTCAGGCGCCTGATAGCTGATCAGATCGCCCCATTCATTCGTCAGGATCTTCTCGCCTGCATCGGACACATAGGCATCGCAATATGCGGCAGGGCGCTCCGTGTCATACGGCCAGATGCCGCGGATCGGCACAGCTTCCTGCTCGCCGAGCTTAAAGAACACATTGCTGCTGAGCGCGGAGAAGTCCGGCGTGTCGGTCTGTGCGGGTTCATCGCTCTGCACGGGCTCTGTGAGAAGATCGCCGCCCTCTGCCCGCACAAGGAGCATCGCGCCTTCGTTCGGTTTGTCCATTGCCTGCATGAGATAGGAGCCGAGCACCGTGCCGTTTACCTCATGGAAGGTCTTGTCGATGACCGGAGACTCCGAGAACGAAGCGGCTGCCGCCTCCGGGTAAAGCGCTGTGTAAAGCCGCAATGCCTCCGCATCAAAGGGGGCTGTGTCGGCAGGCGTGCAGGTGTAGTCGATCGCGACCAGCTGCACAGTGCCGTCCTTTGCCAGCACAGCCTGTACGGTATCGGTCGGGCAGTCTGCATCCGCCAGATGATACGCATAATCGTAGTAATAGGAATCAAATCCCGCCGCGCTGCCTTCGTTCGGCTCGGAGCGGAGCATCTCCTCCGGCTCCTTGCCGGAAACTGCCTTCACGAGTTCGATGCTGCGTTCCTTTGCGGCTTCGCTGTCCATCATTTCGCTGTCATCAATTTTGGTGTCTTCCGTCACATCCAGCCGCTGGTAGCTCAGGAATCTGCCGGTTTCATCGAGCATGATCTCTGCTGTGTCACCTTCGGTGCGGTAGGATTGCCATTTATACTTCGGCATCTCATCCTGATAGAGCCACTCGCCCTCCTGCCCGACCGTCACGCTGCCGCGGAAGGCAAAGGCGGAAGTGTCGATGCCGAATGCCGAGAGATCAGGCAGATCCGCTTTCTGTGTCTCGCTCTGACCGGAGCCTTCTGCGCCGGGATTGAGCTTCGGTGTTTCCTGACGAATCTTCATCACGGCGAACACATTGAGTCCGACGACTGCCGCGACGGCTGCTGCCATTGCCGGCTTCTGCCATGCGGAATGCTTTTCGATGCGGCGCTCTGCCGTACCTGTTTTCTGCTCTGCAAAGAGCACTTCCTCAACGCGGTCGGGCACATTGAAATGATCGACTGCGCGCTTATAATCCTTCATGCTGCTCATATTGAGAACACCTCCCCGAGTTCTTTCCTCAGCAGCTCCCGCGCCCGCTGTAACTGCTTGCGGACGGCTGCCTCGCCTGTCTTTGTGATTTCACTGATCTCGCGTGTCGAATAGCCTTCATAATAGAAGAGATGTACGGCAATGCGGTATTTTGCCGGGAGTGCTGTCACCGCGTCGAGCACGGCGCGTTCCTCCGGCGACATGGATGCCGCCGCAATCTGCTCTGCCTCCGTGAGCGGGACGCTCGTCTTTCTGCGAAAGGATTTCAGCAGATTCTTGCAGTGATTGATTGTCACACGGAGCATCCAGGCCTTTTCCGCTTCGCTGTCTGCGAAGGGCTTTGTCTCCTGAAAGCGTGCGAGAAAGACATCATGCGTGATGTCCTCTGCGTCCTGCACATTGCGGCAATAGGCAAGCGCTGTGCGGTAGACCGTATTCTTCCATTTCTGATAGACTGCTGCCATTTCAGCGCGCTCCATCCCGGCAGCCTCCTTTCCGATTGCCCGCGAACGGGCAAGGGTGATATCCATTGTCATATCCCTCCTCCGGCTGTGGTTTGATCACCGGCTTTCATAAGGAACACAACTGAGCGGGGCAATTTGTGACACGCGGGGGAAAAAATTTTTTCAGGGAGAGATTCAGCTGCGTGAATTGCCTAAAGCGTTGTCTGCATCAGCACAGCGGCTTCCTCGGGGTCGCTGTAATAGCGGGGGCGGCAGCCGTTCTGATAAAAGCCCAGCGATTCATAGAGCGTGCGGGCGGGGAAATTGCTCTCGCGCACCTCCAGATAACAGACCGTACAGATGCCGCGCATCTGCCCGCACATCGCCGCCCAGAGCGCACGGGCGATCCCCTGCCTGCGGTATTCCGGCAGCACGGCAAGCGTGTTGAGCGTCAGCTCATCGAGCACATAGCTGCAATGGAGAAACCCGATCACAGCGCCGTTTTCCATGCAGAGCAGCGCCGTGCTCTGCGGGTCGGCAAGGTCGCGCCGATAGACCGACTCGCTCCACGGCGCCTTGAAGCACTGCTTCAGCATCTCTGCCGCCGCATGCACGGTCTCCTCCGTCATCGGGAGAATTGTCCTGTCAGCCCTTTGCATCATACCAGCTCTTTCCTCTCTGCACATCTGCCGTCAGCGGCACGGAGAGCCTGCATGCCTGCTCCATCTCGGTGTGCAGGATCTCGGCAGCCTTGTCCGCCGCCGATGCGGGCGCCTCCACGATCAGTTCGTCATGAATCTGCAAAATCAGATGTGCCTCGGGTGCTTCTGCTTTCAGCCGCCGCCAGACGCGCACCATCGCCGCCTTGATGATGTCGGCGGCAGTGCCCTGCACGGGGGTATTCATCGCAATGCGTCTGCCCGCTGCCTGCACCATCTTATTGGACGCACGCAGCTCGGGGACAAAGCGCTTTCTGTGGAAAAGCGTCGTGACATAGCCCTTTTCCTTCGCCTGCTCCACGGTCTCATTCATGAACTGCCCGACACGCGGGAAGGCATGCAGATAGTCCTTGATATATTTGTCAGCCTTCGCGACCGACACGCCGATATCCTTCGAGAGCGAGAAGGCGCCGATGCCGTACAGGATGCCGAAATTGACCGCCTTCGCCGCACTGCGCATGTCCTTTGTGACCATCTCCTCGGGCATATTGAACACCTGCGCGGCGGTCATGCGGTGGATATCCTGATTTTCGGCAAAGACGCGGCGCATGTTTTCGTCGCCGCAGAGATGTGCGACCAGCCTGAGCTCAATCTGGCTGTAATCGGCATCGAGCAAAGTCTCGCCCTCCGCCGCAATGAAGAATTTGCGCATCTCGCGCCCGAGCTCTGTCCGCACGGGGATATTCTGGAGATTCGGCTCAGTGGAGGAGATTCTGCCGGTGCGGGTCTCCGTCTGGCGATAGCAGGTGTGGATTCTGCCGTCGGGTGCGACCGCTTTCAGCAAGCCTTCCACATAGGTCGATTGCAGCTTTGTATAGCGGCGGTATTGCAGCACAAGATCGACGATCGGATGCTTGTCGCGGAGCCCCTCAAGCACCTCTGCGTTTGTAGACCAGCCGGTCTTTGTCTTCTTGCCGGCGGGGAGCGCCAGCTCCTCAAAGAGCAATACGCCGAGCTGCTTCGGTGAGAGGATGTTGAACGCATGCCCTGCCTGTGCATAGATCTCCTGCTCAAGCGAAGTGATCTCGCGGGAGAGCATTTCGCCGAACCGTTCCACGCCCGCCGCATCAATGCGCACACCGACATGCTCCATCTCTGCCAGCACCTCTGTCAGCGGGAGCTCAATCTCTCTGAGGAGCGTGTCCATGCCCTGCTCCGTGACCTGTGCCGCAAGGCGGTCGGAGAGCTGCGAGAACGCGGCGATTTCCGCGAGGTCCCCAAGCGTTTCCCGGTATGCAATGCCCTCGCCCATGCAGAGCTTCTCAACCGTATACTCCGGCGTCGAGGGATTCAGCAGATAGGCGCAGAGCTCGGTGTCCAGCGTGAGATTGTGAACCGTATCGCCCGCTTCCATGCACATGCGGTATAGAGGCTTTGCGGCAAAGGTGCGCTTCTTCACATCCGAGGTCAGCAGCTTCATGATCTGCGCGGGGTCTGTGATGCGCGAGACGCTGCTGCCCCAGGCAAGATACATCACATTGCCTTTCAGCAGGAAATCGACGGTCTCCTCACCGGTGAGCAGGCGGTCAAAGGCTGCTGCATCGAGCGTGACGGCTGTGAATGCCTTTTCAGGCGCAGCATCCGTCTGCGTGTCCGCTTCCGAAACGGCAGAGGGCGTGATATGCAGGCGTTCCATCAGCTTGTAGAGCTCCAGATCGGTGAGCAGCGCAGAGAGCGCCGCCTCATCACGCGGCTTCTGCGCATAGTCCGCAGGCGCGGTCGGCACAGGTGCATCGGTCACGATGGTCGCGAGCCACTTGCTCTGCTCTGCATCCGCTTTGCCGCCCTCGAGCTTTTTCCGCACGGAGGGTGTGAGCTTTGCCTCGGGGAGCGCCGCATAGAGCGCTTCGATGCTGCCGTATTCCTGAATGAGCGCGGAGGCGGTCTTCTCGCCGATGCCCGCCACGCCGGAGATGTTGTCGGAGGAATCGCCCATCAGCGCTTTCAGGTCGATGAGTGACTTCGGAGCAAAGCCGTAATCTGCGCGGAATTTCTCCTCAGTGTAGAGGATCGGCTCCCGGTTGGTCGCAAGCCGCACGGTCACATGCCCGCCGATGAGCTGCAAATTGTCGCGGTCGCCCGTGAGCAGCACGCAGTCGTTCCCCGAGGCCGCCATTGCCGCGGAAACCGTGCCGAGAATGTCATCTGCCTCCCAGCCCTCACAGGTCACGACCGGGTAGCCCATCGCCGTGAGGATCTCCTTTGTGAGCGGGAGCTGCATGGCGAGCTCCTCGGGCATCCCCTTGCGGTTTGCCTTATAGCTTGCGACTGCCTTGTGGCGGAAGGTCTTTGCCTTGCAGTCAAAGGCCGCGGCAATCGCATCGGGCTTCACATCGTCTGCGGCTTTCAGCAGGATATTGAAAAAGCCGTAGATCGCATTGGTATAGACGCCCTTCCGGTTCGAGAGGGGCTTGACGCCGTAATAGGCGCGGTTCAGGATGCTGTTGCCGTCAACAAGCAGGAGTTTCATATTTGTATTCCTTTCTCCGTAGATAATCAGTTCAGCCGGGCGATGAATGCCCGGATGATCTCACCGCAGGCATCGGGCTCCGTTTCATAGATCAGATGGTCGCCGGGCAGGGAGATCAGCTCGCAGTTTCCGAGCCGTTCAAGATAAGGGTTCAGCACATTGTGCAGATAGGCGCTTGTCTCGCGCATGATTTCCGTGACCGTTTCCTCAGAGGCGCCGTCTGCCCGGAGCGCGTCCTCCGTCAGATACGCCGTGGTGATATAGATTTTCGGGATCTCATTGGTGACGGCCGCTTCCCATGCGGTGTTGACATTGCGGCACTCGAGCGCACTCTCCGAAAGGAGCGCTTTGGAATCATAGGTCATCAGCGTCATTGCATATTCCGCGCGCTGTTCGTTCTCACTCAGGTACGCCTTCGGCGGCAGAAACGCTTTCAGCGGCAGATTGCCCGCGCCGCCGAGACCTGCCCTGTCGAGCGCATAGAACAGCCGCACTTCTCCCTCGGGCTTTGTCGGCTGATGCTCCGGCGGAATCGCTTCCAGCTCCGTGCCGTCAATGATCGCGACTGCTTCCACCTCATCGGGATATCTGCTCTCCCAGTATGTCGCATAGACGCCGCCGATTGAATGCGGCATCAGCACATACGGCGCCGGGATGCCGGCGTTTTGCAGCGCCGTGCGGTAAGCCCCGACAATCTGCTCGACCGTCATCTCCGTGTCGGTGTCATCGCTCATGCCGTATCCTGCGCGGTCAACAAAGATCACCTGGTTTTCCTGTTCCAGATGCGCGGTCATCCGGCGCATGGTAATGCAGCAGTCCGGGATGCCGAAGCCCGCCATCGCAATGATGCGGTGCTGCCCGTTTTCATTGCCGCAGCGGATCACATTGACAGAATAGTCTCCCGCAGAAACAAGCTGTTCATAGCCCTCGTCCCGCAGAAATGTGAGATCGCGCTTTGCACGGATGCGGCTGCTGACAAACAGCATCAGCCAGCCGAGCAGCAGTATGCCCGGCAGAAGCAGCAGCAGCCTGCGCCTGCGCGGTTTTCTGTTCTCTTTCATGATGTGCTCCTTTGCTGTCATGTCTCATCATCAAGCGGGTAGAGAATCTCCCGGAGGCTCTCCCGCAGATCTGCAATTCTGTCTGCCGCAAAGATCACGGCAAGCCCGGCGGCAATTCCTGTCACCGCAGAGAGATACGCATTCCCCGTGAAGGAGATGAGCCACCCGGAACCGTTGACTGCGTAGTGCAGCAAAACCGCAGGGAGCATTGCGCGCCATGCCGGGAAGCCCGCCTGTATCCGCCGGAAAATAAGCAGTGAGAATGCGATCTGCACGCAGAAAAGCACGGTGCTCTCTGCCGCATCCAGCAGTGCAAGCGGGGCTGCCTTCTCCGCGCTCCCGATCAGGGAAAGGGTCTGCACGCCGCGGATCCAGCATTCCAGACCGCCGTGCCCGATGCCGTAACAGACCGCGGCATTCGGCTTTCGGATATCCGTGACGGGATAACGCATCGCAAGATACCGCCCCGCCTCCTCAAAGACGCAGACGATCTCAGACGCAATCGCAGCCTTCGTGCCGTAATCCGCCGAAAAGCCGACCAGATGCGCAAGCAGGTCACTGAGCCTTGTCGTGACAAAATAGATCACCGCGCCGGTCACAGCGGGATACACCCGTGCGGCACGGTATCGCCGCAGCCACAGGAACGCGAGAACCGGCAGCAGCATGTATACGATGCCGTTCAGTGCCATATGCGCACCTCCGTCCGAAGATCAGGCTCTGCGCATGTCATAGGGCGGGCGCAGGATGCCGTGCTCTGTGATGATTGCCGTGATGAGCGAAGCAGGCGTCACATCGAATGCGGGATTGAAGCACTTCACGCCCTCCGGCGCTGTCCGCTTCGCAAAATGCAGCGTTGTGATCTCCTCCGGGTCACGCTGTTCAATGTGAATCGCGCTGCCGTCCGCGCAGTCAGGATCGACCGTCGAGCAGGGGCAGAATACATAGAAGGGCACGCCGTAATGCTTTGCGAGGATTGCAAGCCCCGAGGTGCCGATCTTATTTGCGGCGTCGCCGTTTGCAGCCACACGGTCGCAGCCGACCATGCAGGCGTCGATCTGACGGGTCGCCATGAGATAGGATGCCATATTGTCGCACATGAGCGTGGTGTCGATGCCCGCACGCATGAGCTCATATGCCGTGAGCCGTGCGCCTTGCAGGAGCGGGCGTGTCTCGTCCACATAGGCATGAAATGTCATGCCCCGCTCTGCGCCGAGCAGCAGCGGACCGAGCCCTGTGCCGTATCGCGAGGTTGCAAGCGCACCGGCGTTGCAGTGCGTGATGACAGCGGCGCCGTCTCTGAGCAGCGTGAGACCGTGCTCTGAAATGCTGCGGCAGTTTGCGATGTCCTCTGCATGGATGCGCTCTGCCTCTGCACGGAGCGCGTCACAGAAGCCGCGGCTGTCCGAAGTCCGGTGTGCTCCTGCGCAGGTAAGCATCCGATCGACCGCCCACATAAGATTCACGGCAGTCGGGCGTGCTGCGCGGATGATCTCCGCATCTGCAAAAAAGCCGCTGCTGCACGGGGCATCTCCCGCCTCTGCACGGCGGAGCGCAGAGAGATACACGCCGTATCCCGCACAGATACCGATACAGGGTGCACCGCGCACAGCGAGGGTACGGATCGCAGCGGCGACCTCCTCTGCGGTGCGGAGCGTGAGATAATCGGTGCTGCCGGGGAGCATGCGCTGGTCGATTGCAATGACAGCTTTGCCGTCTTCGCTGAGCCGCACGGGGTCATCGGGCAGATATTGCATAGGCTGTGTCTCCTTTCGGATTCTTCTGTATTTATTATACCCGTCCGCACACAAAATGTCAATGCGGCCCGGAGCCCGGGCTGGCGTTGTGCCTCCGGGCGCATCAGCCGAAGACGCCCAATGACAGACCGTTGACGCCGCTGTTCGCGGCTATTGGACATGCCGTTCGCCCTGCCTGTATTCCCGCAGGGATTTCATGCGCAGCATTTCATCCGTCAGGATTTCATTGCGCAGCAATTTCATTCTTCATTCTCTTATCGCCTGTATATTTTACAGTCAACATATACAATTTTAAGATACTCACTCTCTATAAGGGGTGAGTTTCTTGCGCTTCTTGCTCTTCTTGACGCAGCAGAATGCACAAAAATTCTGCATTTGACAGCGTTTGACATTTTCATAAGGGTTGTCAAATTGTCAAGTTGTCAAGTCTCTCTGTTTTATACAAGAATCGCATACTTCCTGGCTTGAAAACTGTCATTTGCCTCTCTCAAGGCGTGTGCAAACGGCAAATGGCAAACGGCAAATCACTTTCGCTGATGAAAGTGCCCCGTTTATCTGCCGCTTTCGATGCCCGCTCCGAAGCATCACACAGAATCTGTCCGTCACAGATGTCTTTTGCTGTCGAGGACACGGTATCCGTTCATGCGTACCGTAACTTCACCCCCGCGTTCTCAGCTTTTCATGTAACTGCAATCCCCTTTTCTTTGCTTTCGTCGTCGGATCCTGTGATGTCTGTACGGTGCATGTTAAAGATTCTAAGAATATCAAGATGATCAAGAAGAGCAAGGAGAGCAAGAAGCGCACCTCCTTATAACGTGCGCTTCTTAAAATATAAAGCAGGGAGAACGGAATGTCCAATAGCTGCGAACAGCAGCGTCAACGGTTTGTCACTGGGCGTCTTCGGCTGATGCGCCCGGAGGCAAAACGCCTGCACGGGCTCCGTGCCAAGGAGTGCAAGGAGTGCAAGAAGCGCACCTCCTTATAGAAGTGCGCACCTTGAAATAATACGGTGAAATGATAAATTGTGCAGATGATGAGAGAATGAAGAATGAAATTGCTGCGCAATGAAATCCTGACGGATGAAATCCCTGCGGGAATGCAAGGGCGCATGGGCATTGCGTTTTTCTAGTTTATATGGTATAATAACATCAGCATGATATGCACACACTGCAAGAATGAAACGGAGGTACTGATATGAAAAAGCGCGTATTCCTGATCGTGCTCGACAGCTTCGGCTGCGGCGAGCTGCCCGATGCGGCAAAGTTCGGAGACACCGGCAGCCACACGCTGCGTGCGCTCGTGCAGTCGGGGAAGCTGCATGCACCGAATCTGCAAAAGCTCGGCATCTTCAATATCGACGGTGTCGGCTGCGGCACACCCTGTGAAGCACCCGTCGGCGCCTACGGCAAATGCGCGGAGCGTTCCCGCGGCAAGGATACCATGACCGGTCACTGGGAGATCGCGGGGCTCATCTCCGACACCGCGATGCAGACCTTCCCGAACGGCTTTCCGCCGGAGGTGCTCGATGCCCTCCGCAAAGCCACCGGCAGGGAGATCCTCTGCAATCTGCCCTATTCCGGCACCGAGGTCATCCGCGATTACGGGCAGGAGCACATGAAAACCGGCGCACTGATTGTCTACACCTCCGCAGACAGCGTGCTCCAGATCGCCGCGCATGAGGATGTGATCCCTGTGCCCGAGCTCTATCATATCTGTGAGCAGGCGCGGGAAATCATGCAGGGCGATTATGCCGTCGGGCGCATCATTGCGCGCCCCTTTACCGGCACATATCCGAATTTCACCCGCACCCCGAACCGTCACGACTACTCGGTCGCCCCCTTTGCAAAAACCGCGCTTGATCTCATTCAGGCAGCGGGGAAGCAGGTCATCTCCATCGGCAAGATTTCCGACATTTTCGCGGGACAGGGCATCAGCGAGGGCACGCGCACCGTCTCCAACAACGACGGCATGGGCAAGACAATCGGGCTTGCATGCGCACGCGATTTCGAGGGGCTCTGCTTTGTCAATCTCGTTGAATTCGACAGCGCCTACGGTCACCGCCGCGACATTCCGGGCTACACACAGGCTGTCACCGATTTTGACGCCCAGCTCGGCAGCCTGCTCCCGCAGCTCCGTGAGGACGATCTGCTGATGCTCACCGCAGATCACGGCTGCGATCCCTCCTTTACAGGCACCGATCACACACGCGAATATATCCCGATCCTTGTCTGCGGCGCGGGCGTGAAGCCTGTGAATCTCGGCATCCGCAGCGGCTATTCCGACATCGGGCAGACTGTGCTGGATGTGCTCGGCATCGACGGCAGCTCACTCGCGGGCAAGAGCTTCCGTGCGGAGATCGGGCTGTGAACGCGCAGAAGAAGGTCTGGTGGAAGGGCGGGGCGCTCCTTGCCCCAGTGCCGCCCGTGCTTGTCACCTGCGGCACAGCAGAGCACTGCAATGTGCTGACAATCGGCTGGACAGGCATCTGCGCAACGCATCCGCCGATGACCTATATCTCCGTGCGCCCGACCCGCCATTCCTACGGTATTATCAGGGAAAGCGGCGCATTTGCGGTCAATCTCGCGACTGCCGGAATGGTGAAAGCCGTAGATTTCTGCGGCGTGCGTTCGGGACGCGATACCGATAAAATCAAGATCTGCGGGCTGCACCCCTGCGCGGCGGAGGGGAGCGGTGTGCCGATCCTTACAGAATCGCCGCTCAGTCTCATCTGCAAGGTGAAAGAGATCATCCCGCTCGGCTCGCATGACATGTTCCTCGCGGAGATCACCGATACCGCCGCCGACGCATCGCTCATCGACGAAAACGGCAGGCTCGATCTTTCGCGTGCAGGTCTCCTTGCCTATGCACACGGGGAATATTTCTCGCTCGGCAAACAGCTCGGCACCTTCGGCTTCGCAGTACGCAGAAAGCGAAAGATCCGAAAATAAAGACACACGGAGCCCGTGCAGGCGTTGTGCCTGCGGGCACGGCAGCAGCCTTCTCCCTATTACAGAAAGACACGGCACTGCTCGTGCCTTTCTCTTGATTATCTTCACCCACGATAGAAGAACACACGCAGGGCGAACAGAATTTGCAATCGCTGCGATCAGCAGCGGCACGGAGCCCGTGCTGGCGTTTTGCCTGCGGGCACGGCAGCAGCCTTCTCCCTATTACAAAAAGACACGGCACTGTTCGTGCCTTTTGCGTGCTTGACTTCACCCACGATAGAAGAACACACGCAGGGAGAACAGAATGTCCAATAGCTGCGAACAGCAGCGTCACCGGGCTGTTATTGGGCGCCTTCGGTCGGGCACCCGGAGGGAAACGCCTGCACGGGCTCCGTGCCAAGATGATCAAGATACTCACCCCTTATAGAAAGTGAGCATCTTGGAATAATACAGTGAAATGATAAAATATGAAGAGAATGAAATTGCTGCGCAATGAAATCCCTGCGGGAATACATGCAGGGCGAACGGAATTTGCAATAGCTGCGAACAGCAGCGTCAACGTTCTGTCATTGGGCGTCTTCGGCTGATGCGCCCGGAGGCAAAACGCCAACCCGGGCTCCGGGCCCGGGTTGCATTTTTTGCGGAGATATGGTATAATAAACCTAGTGTGAGAGCGGAAATATCAGTTTTCGCCCGTGACTGCACCCAGACCCCCAAAGAAAGGAACCTCATTCCCATGCTTGAACTCAGAAATGTGTGTTTTTCTGCGGATTCCGGCGACAGCACCGCCGAGATCATCCGCGATCTCAGCCTGACCGTCCGTGACGGCAGCTTCACCGTCATCACAGGACCCAACGGCGGCGGCAAATCCACCCTCGCAAAGCTCATCGCCGGCATCGAGAAAACAACCGGCGGTCAGATCCTCTGGAACGGCACAGACATCACCGATATGAGCATCACCGACCGCGCACGCCTCGGCATCGGCTTTGCCTTCCAGCAGCCTGTGCGCTTCAAGGGGCTCACTGTGCTCGACCTGCTGCGCATCGCGGCAGGCAAAACGCTCTCTGTCAGTGACGCCTGCGAGTATCTTTCGACCGTCGGTCTCTGCGCAAAGGACTATATCCGCCGCGAGGTGAACGCCTCGCTCTCGGGCGGTGAGCTCAAACGCATCGAGATCGCGACCGTGCTGGCACGCAATGTGCAGCTCGCCCTCTTTGACGAGCCCGAAGCCGGCATCGACCTCTGGAGCTTCCAGAATCTCATCCGCATCTTTGAGCGGCTGCGCGAATCCGACAAAAGCCGCACGGTCATTGTCATCTCGCATCAGGAGCGCATCCTGAATATCGCAGACGAGATCATCGTGCTCGCAGACGGCAGAGTGAAGCAGCAGGGCACGCGCAGCGAGATCCTTCCGTCGCTGATCGGCACCGAATACGCTGCCGGCACCTGCTATAAGATCACCGGTGAGGAGGGACAGGCATGAAGCAGATGGACGCCGTACAGAAGCGGCTTTTGCAGGAGGTCGCAGACCTGCATGATATTCCCGAGGGAGCCTATAATCTGCGCGCAAACGGCGAATCTGTCGGCAGACAGTCCACCGCCAATATCGAGATCACGCCGAAGACTGACGTCAGCGGCATTGATATCCGCATCAAGGACGGCACCGTGCGCGAGAGCGTGCATATCCCGGTCGTGCTCAGCGAAAGCGGGCTCAAGGAGGTCGTCTACAACGATTTCTATGTCGGCGATGACTGCGATGTACTGATCGTTGCAGGCTGCGGCATCGACAACTGCGGCACGCAGGATTCCCAGCATGACGGCATACACCGCTTCCATGTCGGCAAGCGCTCGAAGCTGCGCTATGTCGAAAAGCATTACGGCTCCGGCGACGGCGCGGGCAAGCGTCTGCTCAATCCTGTGACAGAGGTCTACATGGATGAGGGCAGCACAATGGAGATGGAAATGGTGCAGATCAAGGGCGTCGATTCCACCGAGCGCAAGACAATCGCCGAGCTGAAGGCAGATGCAAAGCTGATTGTCCGCGAGCGCCTGATGACCCACGGCGAGCAGTCGGCTTCGAGCATTTATCAGGTCTCGCTGAACGGCGACGGCTCCTCTGCGGATGTGGTCTCGCGCTCTGTCGCAAGAGACAGAAGCTACCAGAAGCTCGATATGTGCATTGTCGGCAATGCGGCATGCAGCGGTCACACCGAATGCGATTCGATCATCATGGACAGCGGGCGCATCCTTGCGGTGCCCTCGCTGGAAGCAAACAGCGTCGATGCGGCGCTGGTGCATGAGGCTGCGATCGGCAAGATCGCCGGTGAGCAGCTTGTGAAGCTCATGACGCTCGGTCTCACCGAGCAGGAAGCCGAGGAACAGATCATCAACGGATTCCTGAAATAAGCTGACGCGCAGAAATGCCCCCGGTACCTTTGTACCGGGGGCTGCTTTTGTATTCGGTTCAGGAAGAAAGCTCCGAGCCGGTGTCATCCGCGAAGAACGAAATCTGCACGCCGTCCTCCAGCAGAAACACATAGATCACCGTGCCTTCGCCGACCGGACCGGTGTTCCAGACAGCATAGTCGCTCTGCACCGCATCCGGCAAGCCGTAGATGTATGTGAGCTGCTCTGTCCAATAACTGAAATTGCGCACATTTGTGTCAAAATAGGTGATGCCGACCAGCCCGAGACTGGTAAAGCAGAGCACGGCATCGCAGCGCTTGCCCAGATACCGCACGCGGCTGTATTCCATGATCAGCTCCCAGGGCTGCCCTGCCTCCTCCGTGCGGTATTCATACAGCTGCGTATACTGCCCCATCTTCTGCCGCTCGGCGTCCGGGCTGCCGTAGAATTCGAGACCGTTCAGCAGGAAATCCCGCCTGTGATCCGCGGGCTGTGTCACGGTTTCTGCCGCAGACGCTGTGTCTGTCAGCCCGGTCTCCGCCGGTTCCGCTGCCGAAACAGCAGTGCTGTCTGTTGTGGCGGTCAGCGTACCGTTTTCCGCTGTTTCAGTCAGCACCGTTGTCACAGTCACGCCGGCAGGGTCCGTCACATGTTCGCCCGCTGCATCTGTCACAATCACAACCGTATCTCCGTCCGCATTTGTGCCGATCACAGGCTCCCGCCGCACATGATGCGCGGAAGCAGCCGTCGTTGTGCGCTCCGGTTCTGCCGATGCAGTCTCCGGCGCTGAAACGGGCGGATCCGAGTCAGGCACCACCGGTGTCCGAAGCTCCGGCGTCGGTATCACCGATTTCTTCTGCTTCTCATAGGAATGATCGGGAGAATCCGCCGTGGCATAGAAGGACACCTGCACGCCCTCCCGCAGATTGAAGAGATAGACCGCCGTATTCTTGCCGAGCGGGTCATCATACCACGAAGCCATGCCGCTGCCCTGTTCAGTCGGAAGCCCGTAGGCATCCTCCAGCTTGCTGAACCAGCCGCGGTAGTTCTGCTGTTTCTCCACATCATGATAGTTGAAGCCGATCAGCCCGGCATCCGTGAAGCAGAGCGTCAGGTCGCAGGCAAGGTCAAAGAGTGACGCACCCGTGTAATCCTGCATGCGCTGCGCCGCCTGCTGCTCCGTATTCTCACGCTCTGTCAGCAGCTCATAATCTGAGAGCGCCGCCTTCACATCGTCATATGCTTCAAACCATGTGAGCCCCATCATCGGCGAGGTCTCCTTCACGGCTTCCCCGCCGCAGCCTGTCAGCGCAAGGCAAAGAAACACAAAGGCAAATATTCTGCTGCGCATTTATTCCTCCGTTCTTGCCGCTCTCACCGTCACGCGGCTCTGCCCGCTGCGCGTACAGGTAAACAGTGTCAGGTCCCATTCCGCTGCATCGCCGAACTGCATCTGTTCGACCGCGGTCCCGGGGAGTTCCTCCGTGTTCAGCACGCTGTATCGGTGCGGCGCACCTGTCACATCGGTGAAGATAATCTCCGAATCGGTATGCAGCTCCCTGAGCCGCCCGAAATGGCTGTCGTAATTGTGTGCGCAGAGGATGAGATCATCTTCCGCGGCACTGCCCTGATAGCGGCAGGGTGCGAGCTTCAGATTCGGATAGCTCCAGTCGCGCAGCACAGGGAGCTCCAGCCCGAGCTCCGGGATGGACAGATAGCCGAGATAAACATTGCCGTCCAATGTGATTGTCTCCGGCGCAGCAGCTTCCGTCTCCGTTTCAAATTCCGGGAAGAGATCGCCGCTTTCGCCCGTCAGCGCGGTCTCAGAGGGCCCGGTGTATTCCGGGATCTCCTGCCTGAGCGCATCGAGCAGGCGCTCCGCCGTCTCGCCGCTCTTTCTGTCCTCTGCCGTATTATGCAAAACAAGGAACAACGCCGCAAGGAGCAGCGCTGTTCCCAGTGCAATACAGCAAATACTCGCTGCTTTTCTCATTCTTCCTCTTCCTTCCGGCGCAGGATGAAGCCAAGTCCCAGAAGGAGCATACCGGAGCCGGCAAGACACGGCACCGGCCACCAGAGCTGACCTGTCTGCGGGATTTTGTCTGTGACCGCAGTCGTTGTTGTCACGGCAGCCGTTGTTGTCACGGTGCTGCTTTCACTGGATGAGGCTGCGGTATCCTGCGTCTCCGCCGTGCTGAGCGTTGTCGCCGTGGTGGTTGTCTCCGTCTGATCATCCGTCCCCGTGTAGGTATTGATGATCAGATACTGCGTCTGCCGCTGACGGCAGGCGACCGTGTATCCCGCGGGGATGACCTTCTCGAGGACAAACCACACATGATCGACGGTATCCTCCCATTCATAGGTCCACGCATTCTCCTCACTGAGCGTGATCTCATCGTAAAACTGATTGTCGCGGTAACGCGCAACGGTGACTGACGCGGCGCGGTTCTGCGGCTGGCTTTCATCATTCAGCCAGACCTTGCGGACGGAATAATCTGCGGAGCTGTTGTCCATCGAACGAAGGATGATCTTCGGATATGCGTTCAGCACTGCGTCATCCTCTCCGCGCATCTCAAAGAAGACCGCGCTCGGGATATAGATCGTATCGCCGGTTTGCAGGATTTCGCCCCAGACGAGATACAGCCCCGGCTGAAGCCCGCTGAAGGTCACTCTGCCCGCGCTGTCTGTTGTGCCGTCTGCAAGCGCCGGAATCTCATCTGCGACGGTAACCGCCTTCAGCGTCTCACCGGCATCTGCAACTGTATCGGCATCCCATTCAAGCATGGACTTTGTCTCATCGCCGAGCGTCAGGCGGTAATCGGCAAAATCTCCGTCAAACACATAGTCGCTGTCGGAGCGGTGACCGACTCTGTAAATGTGCCACTGCATCCCGGCGACCTTATCGTCGCCCTTGACGCACCAGAGCGTCAGTGTGCCGTCATCGGCAGCAGACACCGTCATCAGCAGCCCCGCCATGCACCCGAACACGAGCACAAGCCCGCAGAGCGCCGAACAAAGCCGCTTCATATGCTTTATCATTTCCCATCCTCCTTTCTTCGCGGTAATTTGCGAACGATGTACCGATCAATGCGGATATGCTGCGTGCGGCGCTCCGTTATGCTCCACCAGAGGAGCAGGAGCACGAGCAGCGGCACAAACACGATCGGAATGACAGTCATGGAATCGACCTGCAATGCATCCGCGCCGACCTTCACCTTTTTGTCGTAAACGCTTTTGACGCGGTGCCCGCGGATCAGCAGGCGGTGCGAATTGACGCCGTAAGGCGTGCAGGTCATGAGTGTGACCTCATCCGCACCGGGGACGATTGCCAGCTTGTCGGTCTCCGTCGGCCGGATGATCAGGATTTTCCCGACCTCATAGGTCAGCACCTCATTCAGCACATTTATCGTGAAGGTGTCGCCCTCCACGATCTGATCGAGGTCTGTGAACAGCTTTGCGGAGGGCAGTCCGCGGTGCCCGGAGATCACGGCATGTGTCGATGCGCCGCCGACCGGCAGGCTTGTGCCCTGGATATGTCCCGAGGCGATCTGCAAAACGCCCTCGCTGGTGCCGTGATAGATCGGCAGTTCGACCTTGATGCACGGGATCGACACATAGCCCATGATGCCTGTGCCGGATATATCCAGGATATTTTCATAGCCCGGGATCTGCGCAAACTCTGTGAGCGGCGCGCTGAGAGCTGCAAGCTGTTCGTTATAATCGCGGGCTTCCTCGAAAACCCGCAGCGTTTCGGTGTTATCCATTTTTGCGACATCTTCCTTGTAGGCGGTGACTTCCCTCGCCTGATGGCGCCGGTTCCACCAGTTGGAAAATGTCGGATACAGCATCACGGAGAGACCCACAAGAAAAATCACGCTGAAAATCGCGGGTATGACTGCATCACGTTTCTTCTGCATGGCTGCTCCTTGTGGATTTCTCCCTGACCGCCTCCGGGGAAGCCCTCCCCGGAGGCGCGGGGTGATTCAGATTTTATGCGCTGTCGTCTGTGCAGTGTGCGGGATCACTCTGCATCCTCTTCCTTGCTGCGCTTCTTGGAGATCAGGTAGATGCCTGCCAGTGCCGCAGCCGTGCCGCCGCCGATGATGAACAGCTTGGTGCCGATGCCGCCGGTTGTCGGAAGGCTGATGCCCTTATCATTCGTAATCTTGGCCTGAACAATACCCTTTGTTGCGGTATCAGCAGCAGAAAGACTTGCACTATCATCGGAAATATGAGTATCACCGCCAACAGTCAGTGAAATTTCAGTCAGTGCGGAAGCAGCAGACCCATCCCATGTCTGACCGTTCTGCGTTGTTGCATTAATTGTGAGTGTCATGGGACTGCTAATCGCGTTATAGCCGCCGGTCGGTGCTGTCTTTTCAGTGATAGTATATGCGCCGTCATCGAGACCTGCCACGGTGCAGAGACCGGTCGTACCATTGGTCGTCAGCTCAGAGGCGTCCGCTTTATTGGCAGTCCAGCCGGTAACCTTGCCGCTGTCGACAATAGCATACTGAATATCCGTGCCGCTTCCGCGGGAGAGCGTGAAGACTGCGCTCAGCGGATTGCCGGTTGCGCTGTCAACCTTCTTGATATTCTGCTGATAGGTGAAAACAATGACCTTGTCCTCCGGGGTGGTATCGCTCGTGTCCGTATCATCCGTGGTGTCGCTTGTATTCGGGTTATAATCCACATTCGGATTGTTCGAGTAGGTCAGATCAACCTTATTCTCCTGACCCGGAAGACCGATCACAGCATTCCCGTTCAGCACCGCATCGTATTCCACGGTAATGATATCAGATGCGTTCGTGGCGAATTTCTTGATATCCTCGAAGGAAACGGTGATGACCTGACCGTCAACCGAGACTCTCATGTTCGTCTCGCCCGCTGCATTCTGAATCGGTGTGCCGTTCACGCAGACCGTGACAGCATCCGCAGTCGGTGCATCGAACGAGGCAGCGAGTGTATCGGTAAACTTGTAGTAATAACAATCATAGTCCGCGTAGGTCGAAGGCAGCGTACCGTAGAGCTTGAACGGAACCGCATCGCCGATGCAGTAGTCAGCCACATCATTCCACTTCTCCGTGGTCGTGGGATCATTGATCGGCTTGCCATCGACGATCTTCTCGTTCTCCAGAACCTTCTTCTCAACAGACGGATACGACTTCTTCGGTGTAATCGTGATCGGCTCTGTGCCGCCGGTCACTCTCAGAATGTGCTTGGAAACAGCATCCTGCGCATCGGCGTTCTCATAGGAATCCAGCACGATCCAGTAGCCGGCGGTCAGATCCTTTGGAAGCTCTTCAGGTGTTCCGCCGACATACTTGCTCAGGATTGCTGCGAGTTTGTCCGCATTTTTGCTGTTGTTCTCGATGTTCAGTGCTTCGATCGCCTGTGCGACCTGCGCAGCAGTGCTTCCCGCAGAGATCGCTGCCGGGAAGAGCGCCTGGAATTCCGAATCCGCGAGCAGACCGGTGGAATTGAAGCCCGTGCCCCAGTTGGTAATCATCAGACCTGCATCCGTCTGGGTGCCGGTGAAGATCGGATAGGCATTATAGGTATGCGTTGCCTGATCTCTCTTGCCCTCCGCAGAGTCCTCGCTGATGCTCACATTGGTGGCGCTGACTGCCATCATAACGGACGGAATTGCGACTGCGCCTGCAAGCAGTGCTGCTGCGGCCATTGCCGCGATCTTGTTCGTCTTCTTCATAATCATACTCCTTTTTGATGTTGTATCCGGGAGCAGGGGCTGCCCGCCCCCGGATTGTTCGGATTTATGTGCTGTGTTGATTCGGATGCCGTCAGGTTTGTCATTCACGGCACCACCTCCGGCGCTTGTATGTGAGATATCCGATTGCAGATACCAGCAGCAGGATGCCGCCGATCTCATAAGCCGGGCGTGTGCCCGTGCCGCCGGATTCCGGGAGTTCAACGGTCGGCGATTCCTTTGGCGTATTGCGGATCGTCACATGCGGATCCTCGCCCGGATTCGCGGCGTTGATGCTGTAACTTGTTGCGGTGTCGCCGTCGGTGAAGCTGTAGCTGACCGTATATCCGGCGACCGGCTGCCCGTTGATCTCAATCTCCTCTGCCCAGTAGTAGTAGGTATAGAGTGTACCGTCTGCGGCTGCTTTATAGACCGGCAGTCCGCTGACAAGCTGCTGCCAGCCGTCCGCAGATGTGATTGTGACCTCCATGCAGTCCTCCGTGTTGAAGTCTGCACTGACTGCTGTGCCGCCTGATTTCGCTGTATCCTCCCCGGTGCCCGCTGAGAGCGGAAGCGCCGTGTAGTCCATTGCCGCGCTGAGGCGGAATGTTCTGGAGGTGAAGCGGGACATCAGGCTGCGGGAGGCGGGGGCGTTGAATGCATTTGTTACAGATGAGGTATCATCATAGATAAAAGTCAGTGTAGTCGGATAAGCGCCGCCATAATTATTGAACTTGATCTTGGCGTTCTCCATTTTAGTGTATGTATTCCATTGTTCAACATCGAATGTCACAGGATTACCGCTGATGCTGGTATACTGGAAATCAGTATCGCTGTTGACGTTCCAGTTAGTGCGAGTAAATGTTCCGTTCAGCACAACCTGTGCATTTCCGCTGCCTCCGTCAAAATCCACCGTGATTTGTTTTGGAATTCTGGAGCCGGTTTCATTTGCATAGAAGAAACTAGAAATGTCATACCACTTATCAGACTCGAAATCCGTCAGTTCCAGAACATTCGGATTTCCGACCTGAACATTCGCCGTCCTCGATCCGGCGGGATTGCCGCTGCCGTCTGTGCGCGTCACGGTGACAGTCGTACTGCCTGCCCCGACGCCCGTCACATTACCGTTTTCATCGACCTCTGCGATGCCCGTGTCAGCCGATTCATATGTAAATGTGCCGTAGGACGGTGTCACGGTGATCTTCACCGGGTCTCCGCCGATTGTGACCTCAGCGTTGCTCACTGTGAAATCCGGGAGACTGATCGTCAGCTCAACGCCTTCCGATGTGGCTGTTTCCCCTCCGTCGCTGTAAGAAGCCGTGATCGTCGTTTTGCCGCCGTTCACAACTGTCAGAACGCCGTTTTCGTCCACAGTCGCCGCATTCGGATTGCTGCTTGTAAAGCTGACATTCGGATCGTTTGCAGATACCGTCTGCACCGAACCGCCCGGCGGTGTATACTGCATTGACCACTCCGGCGTCAGTGTCGGATCAGCGGGATCTGCCGTCATTGCCGTGCCCGCTGCAGAAAGCGTCAGCATCGGATCATTCACGATTTTCAGATGCACTGTGACCGTCTCATTGTTGTCCGTGAATGTCAGCGTTGCCTCGTCGCCTTCCTGTGCGCTGCCTTTCAGGGGGAATTTCCACACCTTCTGCCCGTTCTGCGCAATCGGATCGTCCAGGCAGTCACCGCTCACATTTACCTTGACAGGCTTGTTCGCCGTGATTGTGTATTCCTGCTTTCCGATTGGCACATAGACTGTGCTGCCGGCTGCTTCACTCAGCTCCAGCGTCAGCGGATTTGCCATCGCTGCCTCCGAATCGGCGACTGTCTCGCGATGGATCCGGACAGTGATCGAATCGCCTGAATGATCCTTTTCGTCATCCCAGACCTTGACGATGCCGAGATCCGTAGTCTTGATCGAGTTTCTGATCGTAACTGTTCCGATCTCCGAAGCCGTCAGGCCGTTATGCTCATAGGTCAGGCTGTCGATATACTGATATGCGCTTTCCGACAATGTGTAGAATTCGCCGCTGCTGTCAAGTACATGCGTGCCCTCTTCCTTGAAGAAATATACATACTCTATGCCGTCTGCGTTCTTCTCGGGAAGATCGTCAAATGTGATCTGATAGCCCTCAGACTTCAGAAGCTGAACTGTTTTGATCAGAACACCTGAGAACTGCGATGCGGGATCCGCGTATTCGCCCGGCATGGAAATATCCGTCGGTGTTGTGACCGTCACGGGTTCCTCACCGTCTTCTCCGCCGACCGTTTCCGTTTTCAGCTTCTGATAAACATTCACTGTAATCGCATCCGGCAGTGCGGAAAGCGTCGCATCATCCATTCGCATTTCCTCGCCGTCTGCATACCACAGCTTCTGCACGGTCTGCCTTGTCGGGAGGCTGTTGATGATATGTGTGGTCTGTGTGTCAGCCGTTGCCGTTCTCTGATAAGAGACTGTGTAGTCATCCGGGACACTTCGCTCGATCACATAGTAGTAATAGATGTTCTCGCCGTCTGAATACGGGAGATCCGTCCAGGAGCACTTCCAGTGATTGTCTGCGCTGAGCTCCTGCTGGTTCTCAATCGCAGTCACCGTGAGGGTCTCTGTCTCGCCGCTTTCCAGTGTCACGGAAAGCTCTGCGCTGCCTGCATCTGTGCCGCTGTATGTCAGTGTGCTGCCCTCAAAGCTCACGGAGACGGCATCGTTCGCGCCGGTCACTGCCGTGATCCCGGAGCCGAATGTCACCGTTCCGCTGCCGCCCTTCAGAATCAGCTTTGTGTCTGCTGTGGATTTCATCTTGTTCCCGGCGTAGATGCCGCCGACCGCGCCGCCCTCTGCATAGCTCTGGAGCTCTGCACTTGTCAGTCTCGGATTCGTGGACTGCACGAGCTCCACCAGAAGAACGTCCTCGCTGTGATCGCGGTTGCCGTCCTTCCAGATCTTCTGCGCAGCTGCGTCCGTGACCGGAGCACTGATATCGGTATTGATGATCTCCAGCACACCGGTTCCGTTGCTGATCTTTCGGGTGGTCTTCGGCGGCAGGAACCGGCCGAGCATAGATGCTTCCTGTTCGTCGGTCAGGTTTTCCTCGACCTCGAAATTACTGAAATCAGAGAGCGCATAGACCGCGCCGTCCGAACCCTGAATATTCTCCTGCGGGAGTGTGTATTCATAGTTCATTGCGCTTGTCAGCTTTTCCGTATCCAGCAGCAGGCGGACCTTTGTGCCGTCTGCCTTGATGCCGTAGACGATGAACCCGACCTCCATATCGCCTGCCGAATCCGCTTCTTTCGCAGGTGTGACCGGATTTCCTTCCTGATCCACCCAGAGCTTCCTGATCTGAATGCCCTCTGAGTTGTTGACTTCGATCACCGCTCTGTCGGTGCCGGTGCCGTTTCCGGTATAAACCGGCCTGAATCTGCCTTCTGTACCGCCTGCATCGAGATATTTCCCGGATGCTGCGTCATAGAAGTACGTCACGCCGTTTTCGGTGTAGCTCAGCTCTCTGACAAAGTAGTAGATCGGACTGCCCTTATAGCCGCTCGGGAGGCCTTCCCAGGAGACTGTGTTGACCGGGTTTCCGTTGCTGTAATTGATTGTCCGCGTCGGGACGAAGGTCTCAGCCACACTCAGCGTTTCGCTTGTCACGCGCTTCTGGTTCGATCCGTTTCTGCTCGTTGACCAGTACAGCTCGAACTGCACGGTCGAGCTCTCGGGGAGCTCGCCTGAGCCGCTGAAGCTCTTTTCTGCCTTGAGTGTGATCGTCTGGCTGTTCGGAACATTGATCGTGCCGTATTTCAGGATCGTCCGTACCTTGTCTGCCGCCTCAGCCGGAAGCGTGCCGCTGAAGCCTGCGTAGTTGTAGTAGAACACAAATTCCTGATTATCGGCATAGCCCTTTGTCCAGTCCGGCTGTCTGTATTCACTCGGAGAGCTGATCTCCACGAATTTATACAGCACGCCTTCCTCCAGATCAAAGTAATGGATGTCTTCGTGATTGCCGTGATCCGTCTTGTCGAGACGCAGCACCGCAAATCTGGATTCACCGTTCTCGGGATAGGTTTCCGAACCCGGTGCCTCGGTGAAGCCTGTGTAGGGTGCCTCCGGGAACTCCAGCTTGCGGTAGGGAATCTGTTCGCCGGCTATGGTCGTGATGTTGTTTGCATAGACCCATTGTCCGTCCGTATACTTCGCGACAAGGAACTCTGCCTGCAAATCATTGATCGCGTAGTTGCCGACATCCGTTTTGTAGATAGTCGGATACCGGAGCGTTTCCGCCGTTGCACTCGAATCGGTGCTCATCTCGTTGTCGGAGGTATTCCAGTTTCCTTCGCCGTTGTCCTCATAGAAGGAGGCGGTGTTCGAGAATTTCAGTATATTGCCTTCTTCCCAGCCCGTCACGATGTAGTTGTATTCGATGCGGAGCGGCTGCTGGTCGGGAACTGAGATCTCGAGCACTGCGGGAGAATCTTCTGCTTGCGTGTACGCTGCTGCAACACCCTGTGCCAGCGTAGGCTCATTCTGATTATACCATTTGTGATAATCAAGAACCGCAATTCCGGTGCAGTCATCCGGGATCGTTAGGGAAGCTGTTGCCTGTCCATTGGTAAAGCTCGGAAACTGTACCGATGTTCCATGATTCCAGTCTGTGAAGTTGCCGTTCGATTCAGCGGTGATTGTCTTAAGATAAATATTGCCGTTTTCGTTCGGGTCTCTTTGGTCAAGCGTCACAGTCAGGACTTCACCCGGAGTCCAGTCTGTTATGATCCATTGCGATGGGTATGTGCTGTCTGACAGATCCGTAACCGACAAATTCTTCGGCTCATGCGAAACATTGTACCCGATTGTATAGCTGAACTCGCTCGGCTCCAGCGGATTGCTCGTATCCGCCTCGCCGTCCACAAGCGGGTAGACCTTGATCGAATTCAGCATGATATCCAGATCTTCCAGCGGGATCGGGTTCTGATCATACATTGACCGCTGCCCGCCCGCATAGGCCAGAATATCCGTAATGTCGATCGTGCCGTCATTGGAGAGCTTCTTTCCGGTCGGATTGACATCGACGGTATAGTTCAGATAGCCGCCTGCGACGCCCTTGTTGAATGCCTTGGTGAGATGATCGGTCGTGTCTTCCGGCGCGCTGCCGCTTACTTCGACGGAAGCCGAAGAGGATTTGTCGCCGCGCGTCAGGGTATTCACGAGCTTGCCGTCTTCATCGAGCGCATCCTCCAGCGCACTGATCGGAACTGCCGTACAGTATGTGATCCACTTGATGTCATCGTACACATCAAATGTCACCGTGCTGCCGCTCGATGCGGCATCCACGAGCTTCCAGCCCGGATTCACGGCTGCCTGCTGTGCAATATCCACATAATAGTTCGGACTCCAGTACGCACGCATATGATATGCAGCCGGCAGGGAGTTGTCATGGCCGACATACACCGCACCGTCCGGGAGGGTATCTGTGTAGGTTTCCAGATTCTTGTGATCCTTATTGAGGATGACCTTCCACTGGAACATGAAGCACTTTGTCGGTGTGCCGTCGATCGAAACAGTCTCGATCGGGACAGCGGATGCAGAAAGCTGATCCGTCACTGCGCCGTCTGCGTCAATCGCCTGCTTGACAAACGACATCGTCGATTTGTTGGTCATCGACATATTCAGCGCCGCACTCGGCTCCTTGCTGAGCGCTGCCTTCTGCGGATCGCTCACATCCGTCAGCTCATAGCCGCTGTCCGCGAGCACTTCTTCTACCTTATAGTAATACTGCGACAATGTGTCGGCATCCTCGTCATATTCCCACTGCGGATAATTGGTGCCGAGGGTGTAGTGGCTGCTGGCATAGGTGCTGTCTGCGCCGAGCACCTGCGTCTCCACGAGCTCCCATTCGGGCTCTGCCGGAAGACTGCCGTCCGCGCCCGCCTTTGCGCGCATCACCTTGACCGTGATGGTCGAGGGACGGTTGCCGAAAGCGTTGTTGCCGTCGTTCCAGTTCTTGGTCAGCGTCAGCGTCAGCGGTTTGACATCTGCCGGATTGTCTCTGGTGTAAGTCATACCGGGCGTTGAATTCGGCTGATTTCCGAAATCGTATTCATTGGAGAAAGATGCATTCTCGCCGACCGGAACCTTGGAAGTCTCAGCCGTGGAATGATACGAAAGCTGAATGTAATGGTACGGAGGCGTCAGCGCATCAATGCCCTCTGTAAATGTAATCACGAAGCCTGCCGCGTTTTCATCTGCGCCGACCGGCGCTCCGCTTGCATCCACGAATGTGATCGTATAGGAGTCCGCGGGGAGCGGTGTCTTCTCCTCTGCCGAAGCCGAGGCACCGATCAGACTGAAGCCTGCACGCTGTGCCGGTGTGATGTAATGCCCTGCCGCAGGATTGCTGCTCTTGAGCTGATCCTCATACCGGTCTGTGCTCGTAAATCCGGCGTCTTTTGTCAGATTCACGCTCCAGTAAAGCTCTCTGTCATCCGTATCTTCGCTGCCGAAGGAATAGTTGTTCGGATCATTGGCGCCGATATAGTTTTTGCTCGCCTCAACTCTCAGGTGAATATCCTTGCCGTCTGTGCCTTCCTTCCCCTGATGTCCGTCGCGGTCCTTCGCTGTTGCCGTGTTGCTGATGCGGACCGTTTCGCCGTTCTGATACCGGTTCCAGTCTGCTTCGCTCAGGTTATCCCGGATGTCCATTGCATAATACAGCTTGATCATGTTGATGACGGTATCGGGATACGCACTCGGGTCAAAGCTGATCTTGATTGTATCAGCAGAAGTCTTCGTCAGCGTCACCTTTCCGGCGCCTGTCGTGTACTGGTCACCCTTCTTGCTCTGGGTCTGATTGCTGTAGTTGTAGATGTTGAAGCCGATCTTCTCATTGATCTCCGCTTCGGTCATATTCTCGAAGATCGGGTCCGTGATCGTATAGCCGTTGACGGAAAGCTTGCTGTTCGGATTGCCGCTGCCGTAATTGTCATTCGACCTGAGCGTGAACTGCCATTCCAGCGTGCCAAGCTCCTGGTTCGGACCGTTGAGCGTCTTCTCAAATCCGAGCGCATGCTGATACGAAACATATCCGTCCGTTTCGGCAGTGTCTGTGATATCGTCTCTGGAAGCCTCGACATGGTTTCCGAGCCCCTGTGACGATCCCGCTGCGCCGTTCGGGTCATATTCAGTCTCCTGCGCTGTGTAAACAATGTCCGCAGAAGAAGGAAGCGTGCTGTCATCTGCAAATGTCAGCGTCTTTCCGTCGGCAGAGACCGTGTATTTATCAGGGCTGATGACATTCCCGGTCGTCCTGTCGATCACCTGGAGATCTGCAAACGCCGTATTGAACACAGCATCCCGCTCTGCCACAGCAACATTTCTGAGGCTGTCACCGGATTTGTGCGTCACCGTCACCGTCCAGCGAACCTTGCCCTCCTTGCTGTCTTTCAGCTCATAGTCCGGCACGCCTGACTTTTCGATCTCCAGTGCATTTTCAATCGAAACGATATCGAAATCCGTGATCGGCTCCTCTGCGCCCTTCTGAAGCGATGCCGTATTTTGGTATTCACCGCCGACCTCCACGCCGGATGTCTGCCGGTAGTTAATGACAATCGTTTCAGGCCGTGCCTCTAAGGAGTCATATTGCTTGAAGTTCAGTGACATTCCGTCGCTGCCGACCGTGACGGCATCCGGCGGATTGAATGTCGGATTCGCGGTGTTCCAGTTGATTGTATCACCGTCGAGAATATCCGTCAGAACATAGTCAGACAGATCTGCGTATTTGCCCGGGTTGCGGATTGTGATGCTCCAGTTGATTGCGCGGTCCGCGCCGCTCCCGTCCGGAGCGCCGCTCTTTGTCACACTCGGCTTCGCATCCTCAAATTCCACCGTCACATCCGTGGTGCCGAATCTGAACGTGCGGTCGCCGCCCTCATCCTGATTGCGCGCAACGTTGCCCTTGAACGTCAGTGTTCCGACCATGCCCTTGCTGTTCGCAAGATAGGCCAGATAATCTTCCGTGTAGTGAATCACGATCAGGCCGTCGCCGGAAATGGAGTAGTATCCGGCAGCCTTGGTGGTGTTCCACGCGGCATCTATGACGCGCATCTGGTCGCCGTAATAGCCGTTGTTCGGCTGAATGCTCTGATCCATCTGATAGTAGGAATACCCGGATGCCAGAACCTCAGCCAGGGCTTCCTGGTTCGGGAACTCATATGTCATCGCGATTGTCAGGCCGGCAGAATTTCCGTTTCCGCCGTCCACAGTGATAGATCCGCCCGCTGTGCCGGTCTGTGCCGGATTGTCTCCGACCTTGACAGACAGCGACTTGATCCGGCCCGTCAGATCAGCCGCTCCCGGCGGTGCGGAGGTCAGCGCCTCATCCACCATATAGGGAACGCCGTCATTGAGATTCCCGTTCGTCAGCGCCGCACCGGGCAGCACCCGCAGATACGGCACAGCGATCATTGTGAGCAAGGACAGTGCAGTCATCAGAGCGATCACTCTGCACCGCAGTCTGTTTTCGCGCAACATCTGCAAAATCCTGTTATTTCCGTTTTTCAAAGCCGCACTCTCCTTTCTGTTAAAATCAAAGATCCGCACTCAAAGCAAGCTGAATGACCTGAGCGGCAGGATCCTCACAAACACTTTTCCGATCACATTTTCCTCTGCGACACAGCCGACCGCCGTTGATCTGCTGTCGATGGAAACCGCCCTGTGATCGCCCATCACAAAGACTCTGTTCTCCGGCACCTGATAGGGAAGCGTGATGTCGCATTCCCCGCGTGCCGCCTCGCTGATATACGGTTCATCGAGCGGCTCGCCGTTGAGATAGACCGTGCCGTCCTCAGTCACATTCACAACATCGCCGCTGAGCGCGATCACGCGCTTCAGGAGCACCTTATTATTATAGTAGAACGCGATAATGTCTCCGCGCCGCACCTCCGAGAGCTTGCTGCAAAGCAGCACCTCGTCATTTTGCAGCGTCGGCGTCATGCTGGAGCCTGTCACGCGGAGCACCGGCAGCAGCATCGTCGAAATAATGACTGCGATGGCAGCCGCGACAATCAGCGAACCGACGGTGCTGCGAAGCGCTTTCCGGAAGCGCGCATCTGCGCGAAGGCGTTTCAGCTCGCGTTCGAGCTGTTCCGTCGTCGGAACATCCATTCTCTTCTCACTCATCTGCGCTTTTTCCCGGCTTTCCCCGTCTTCACCGGTGCCGCGCCTTTGTCTGCTGTTTCGCCTGCGGGCTTTCCCGCAAGCCATGCGTCGATTCTGCCTTTCAGCTTCTCGTTTTCTTCCCGCAGTTCATCGTTTTCTTTTTGCAGATAATATAATATTTCAATGAGATCAGCACGTTTCAGGCGTCTCAGTTCCTGATCGGTCATATTGAGCCTCGTATCGGTTTGTATTCGCTTATTGATGCGAAGAGTGGATAAATTCTATGAATATTCGATAGTTTATTATACCACACTATTGAGAATCTGTCAATAATAATTCTTCGATTTGTGCCAATTTAATTAAAAATCATCATCTTGAACAACATTTAGCCGCCGTATTTGTCTGTTACGCAGAAAATGCGTTCCAATTTATGAAACGCTCTGACCGTTTGGGCGCTGCGCAATATACTCCCAGAAAAGCACCGCAGCAAAAAAACCCCCCCGATACTGCCAGCAGCACCGGGGGAACACGGTTCCTGTTCATTTTTTACATCTGCGCGTTGAAGAGGCTCTTCAGGCTGTAAATGACATCGTCGTTGTCCGCATTGATGCTCGCTGCCTCGTTGATGGCGGAGAGCTCGCTCAGTGCGCTGAGGTTTGCGTTGTAGCCGATGGTGTAGCACGGCACCTCCAGGCCCTCCACGATGTCGCGGATATCCGAGAGTGAGCTGCCGATATTCGTCTCACCGTCGCTCAGCACAAAGAGCAGCGGCTTGACCGTCTGCCCGGTCTCTGTCTCGAACTTCGTCTGTGCCTCCATCAGCATGTTGAGCGCGACCAGCACGGCGTCATAGGTCGCGGTGTTGCCGCCCGGAGAGAGATCCTCGACGGCGCCGGTGAAGTAGCTGCGCTGATTGAGCGTGAAGAGGTCGATCGGGAGATTGACCGTGACATTGGTGCTGTAACTCACAAGACCGACATAGTTCGTGCTGTTGATATACTGCGAAGCGTTGATCAGCGAAGACTGGAGATTCTGAAGCGGTGCGCCGCCCATCGAGCCGGAGACATCCGCGACGAACACAGCCATGACCGGATTGCCGGCGTCCTTCTCGGTCTTCCAGAGCTTCTGTGCGCTGAGCATTGCCGCGCCGTTGACCGATGCCGCGAGATTATCCTGATACTCCTCATGTTCATTGAAGCCGTACTTCGATGCCATGCGCTGGCACTCGTCGGTCAGGCAGTAGTCAATGAAGGTGCGCGCAAGCTCATTCTGCTGATCGTTCAGCGTACCGAGCGAATACATCGGGCTGTCATGGCGCACACCGAACGGCACGAACTCATAGCCGCGCAGCTCGGAGACATTCGTGAAGCACTGATACTCAAGGATGAACGCATCGAGGACGCCGTTTGCGGCAGCCTCACGCATCTGGAGCGTGGTGTAAGCGACAAACGGGACATTCTGCTGGAACTGCTGGAACTTGCTCACGGCAGTCGAGCTGAGAATATCGCTGCTGTCGAATTCCTGAAGCGCTGCAACAAGGAAATTGAGACCTGTGGACGATGCATAGGGGTTCGTGTAGCCCATCGCGATCTCGTTCTTGATCGTTGCTTCGATGATCGAGCTGATATCGACCTTGCCGTAAGCGGTCTGGATCTTGTTATAGGTATCTCTGGTGAGCAGGATGCCGGCAGTGTTGCCCGCAAGACGCTTCTCAAGCAGCTTGATATCGACATTCTCCGCTGCAAGCATCTCGCCCCAGAGCTCATTCGACGGAGAATAGAGCTCAGGCACATATTTGCCGGAAACGATATAGTCGATCGCAGCGCCGGACGCGATCGGGCGCACGGAAATGGTTGCCCACTGCCCGCCGATCTCGTGATGCTCGGCATTGAACTTCTCCGCGACCTCATTGAGCCAGCCGTCGGTGCCCTTCGAGGACTTCTCAGTCGAGGAGAAGATCTCGAGGTCGAGCGTGCCGCGTCCCTCGACGCTCAGCGGATACTTGCCGATGTCCGGGAGCTCTGCTGCGAGGTCGGAGCCTGCGATCTCGACGGTCGCCTTGCGCGGGCTCTCCTCCTTGACAGAAATCTTTTTCAGCTTCTTTTCAAGCTGTGTCATCGCTGACTCATGCGTCAGCTCGGAATGCGACTTGCCGAGTCTGCCGCTGATGACGATGCCGACTGCGATCGCGGCGATCATCAGAAGCGCAACGACGATCAGGAACGCCGCGTTCTTGGACTGTGTTTTCTTGCTCATTTCATATCTCCTCTCACACAGAGATTCTCCGCCGGAGCGGATAATTCACAGTGGGGCGGGATCTCCTCGCCCGTGTTGACGCTGTGCAGCGTTTTCGCGAGCACATCCAGGCTCGGTGCTGTCACAGGGGTGTCGTCCGCAAACTGCGTGACCTCAATGATGAGGTTCTCAAAATCGCGCAGGATACGGTCATTTTCATCGAGACGCTCGCGCAGGAACTTCGTGTGCATCCTTCTGAGCTCCATGTCACTCTGGTCGCAGAAGCGCAGACGGTAAAGCACCTGCTTTAAGTTGTTCATGATATAGGCGGCTGCCTCATTGCCGCTCTTGATAAATGCGTGATCCGGCGAAAGCATCGCTGCGAGCGCGATCTGCTTGCGCTTGAGTGCATCGAGCTGTGCAAGCGCTCTGCCTGCTTCTTCGCGAAGCGGCATATAGTCGAGCGGCATCGTGCGGAAGGCACGGATGAAGTCATCGACATTCTTAAGCTTTTCACCCGCTGCCACAGGCTTGCTGCTCTCCGCATCCTCATCCTGATCCGCTTCGATCAGCCGCTTTGCCGAAAGGATCACAATCACCGGAAGCACCAGTGCGATCATCGGGAGCGGAGAAAACGGAATGATGCTCATGCAGATGATGAACACTGTGACCAGTGCGCCTGCCTTCTCGGCCGTCAGATTCTTCGGCGCTGTGACCGCCCGCTGCTTCGGCTCGCGGAAGAGCGCGATCCGATAGATCTCATCCGAGGAAAAATACTTCCCGCAGCGGACGCACTGTCCGCCCATTCTTCCGTTTGTCATGCGGATCGGGCTTCCGCAGAATGTGCATGTGTAGTTGAGCATGACAACACCCTCCTTCCAAGGCGCTGCCTTTCAGATCGTGCCGTTACTGGACGATCTCGCCCATATCGGCACAAACATAGAGGTCTCTTCTCTGCGGCTCCGGCACAAAGAGCGCAGGCTTCACCTCTTTGACGGCGCCGCCCTGTGCCTTCGCGCCCTCAAAGAACTTCGACAGAATCACGGTGCCTGCCCGGAAGGGCTGGCTGCCGCTGTATTGGATCGGGCTCGGCAGAATCCAGAGCGCCGTGCCCTCGGTCTTATAAAGGACAAAGCTGCCCCGTCCCGCACCCGGCGGCACCGGCTCCAGCATATAGCTGCCGTCTAACTGCCGCACCTCGCGGTAGAACCGCATGCGCATGCCGTTCAGCGCAGACCATGCGATAAACGGCCGTTCCGTGATCGGCGGGGTCATCGCCGCAAGATCCTCCTGCGAGACTGCCATCGTCTGGACGGCTGTCTGCACGGCGGCCTGTGCAGCCTCGGCGCGGGTCTCAGCGGGTGCCTGCTGCACCTGCGGAATCTCCGCCTCCTGCATGATCTCCTCCCAGTCCTCCTCGCCGTTCTGCCGGACGCTGCGCAGCGCCGAAGTCAGCTCTGTGAGGCAGGGCGTTGCGGCAGTCTGGTCGTCGCCGATCTGCGAGACCTCAAGGATGAGGTTCTCAAACTCCGAAAGCACGCGGGCGTTGTCGCCGAGCACCTGCTGCAAGTAAGCATTGTGCATGTTATACTTCTGCGGCTCTGCGGAGTCGTAGATCATCACGCGGTTGATGACGCGCTTGCAGTTTGCAAGCACATAGGCCTCGACATCCTGTGCGGTCGAGAGGAAGGGACTGTCCTTCGAGTCATCGAGCACGGAGCGGAGCGCTGCCTGCTTGCGCTTGAGCGATTCGAGCTGCCGGATCGCGATTTTGATATGCTCTGCAAAGGGGGTCTCCTCGCTGAGCCATGCGCGGAAAGCACGGATATAATCGTCGGCGTCCTTCAGCTTCTTTGCGTCGCTGATGGACTCTGCGCTGCTCGAATGGAGAATCAGCCAGTCGATGCCGAGCGAGAGCACGACCACGCCGATCAGCGCAGCGTATTTTGCAAAGGAAAAGGGGAGCTGTGACAGCAGGTTATAAAGAACGACCGCCAGCAAGCCTTCGCCGCATGCCAGCACGGCCAGCAAGATCTTTGTACCTGTCTTCAAGTCATCCACGCTCCTTTCTGCTTCATCGCGATTATGTATTTATGATACCATATCAGGGGAAAAGTGTCAACCTTGAAATTTCGCCGAAAAGACCGAATTTCGGGCAAAAAGAAAAAAGAGAGCGAACCTCCTCCGCCCTCTTTTCTCTGCCTTTACCGGGTAAAACCGGTCAAACTCTGTGAAGATGGAAGGCTTACGCCTCTGCGTCATCCGCAGCGGGAGCCTCAGCCTCGGCAGCCGGAGCCTCATCGGAGTAGACAACCTCGTCTGCTTCCTCAGCCGGAGCCTCGTCATCGCCTGCAACTGCACGCATAGAGAGGCTGATGCGCTTCTTCTCGGTGTCGATGCCGGTGATCTTGACAGTGACGACATCGCCGACATTCACAACGTCCTTCACATTTGCGACGCGCTCGGTAGAGAGCTCGGAAATGTGGATCAGACCGTCCACGCCGGTGATGATGCGTGCGAATGCACCGAATGCGGTGACAGAGACGACGGTTGCCTCGACAACATCGCCGACCTGATACTCATTGGTGAACTTGACCCACGGATTGTCCTCGGGTCTTCTGTGACCGAGCGAGATTCTGCCGGTCTCAGGATTGAGCGCCTTGATGTAGACCTCGAGCGTATCGCCGACAGCGACAACGTCGCTCGGCTGATGGATGCGGCTCCAGCTCAGCTCAGAAACATGGACCATACCGTCGATGCCGCCGAGATCGACAAATGCGCCGTAGCTGGTGAGGGACTTGACCTCGCCGGTGAAGACATCGCCGACCTTTGCGGTCTCCCAGAACTTTGCCTGTGCAGCATCTCTCTCCGCCTTCTGCACCTGACGGATGGAGCCGACCGCTCTGCGGCGCTGCTCGTTGACGTCGATGATGACGAAGCGGACCTTCTGCTTGAGCAGAACATTCAGATCTGCCCCTCTGCCGAGACCGGACTGGGAAGCCGGGATGAAGACATGGACGCCGTCGCAGTCTGCGACCAGACCGCCCTTGACCACGCTCAGCACAGTGCCCTCGAGCACCTCGCCTGCTTCCTGTGCCTTGAGAATGTTCTCAAAGCCGATCATCTCGTCAACTCTGCGCTTCGAGAGCTGAACCATGCCCTCCGCGTCGTTGACCTGGATGACAACGAGCTCAAGCTCGTCGCCGACCTTGACGAGATCAGAAGGCTTCTTCGAGGTATCGCTGGTCAGTTCGGAGAGGGTGATATAACCGGTCTGCTTGGCACCCACATCAACCATCACTTCGTTGTTGCCGCTGATGCTTACAACAACACCCTTGAGGCGCTCTCCTTTGCGAATTTTTCTGAAGCTCTGATCCAGTGCGTCAGCGAAATTGATCTCCTCGTTCTCCGGGGCTGCAGTGGTGTCAATGATTTCAGACATATTGGTTTGAACCTCCTTAATGATGTAGGCGGGCGTACTCGCTCCTGCCGTGATTCCGATTCTGAGCACATGCCCGCTGCCCTTCTCCTCCAGGACAGCTTTCACAGCCCCCAGGATCTCGTCTGCATGCTGCCTGAGCTCCGCCGCGTCTTCGATATGCCATGTACGGCAGTTTCTGCTGCACACATCATAGAGCTTGACGGTATTGGAGCTGTGCTTTCCGCCCGCGACGATCATCAGATCAGACTGCCGTGAGAGCGCATCTGCATCAGATTGTCTTGCAGCGGTGGCATTGCAGATCGTGTCGAAGATCAGCAAATCGGGATCATTTTTCGGCAAGGGGTCTATACAATCCCCCCATAATAATTTATTATACGTTGTTTGGGCGACGATTGCAAGCCCTTTTCCGCACTTTCTATCAATCAGACATTTCAGCTCTTTTGCATCGCGAAAAACTGTACAATTTTCATTACAATGCCCGACAATCCCCTGTACCTCGGGGTGTTTGGGGTCTCCGGCGATCAGAACATCGCGCCCTGCGGCTGTCTGCTCCGCGGCAATGCGGTGAATGCGCGCAACGAAGGGGCATGTCGCGTCGATCACGGGATTCTGCATTTCCTTCAGGCGGTCATAGACAGCCTTCGGGACGCCGTGCGCACGGATGATCAGTGTTTCGCCGGGGGTGAGCTCGGAAACATCCGAGATGATGCGTGCACCGCGTGCCTGCAAGTCACCGACAACGGCATCATTGTGCACGATCGGGCCGAGGGTCGCCACGCGCCTGCCCTCGCTGAGCGCCTGATAGACCAGCTTCACCGCACGGTCCACGCCGAAGCAGAAGCCTGCGGATTTTGCGGTTGTGATCTCATAGCGTGCCATGCCTGTCATCTCCTCACTGTGCTGCTGCTGCGGCGGTGGTCTCCGTCCCGCTGACGGGCGCGGTCTGATCTGCGGCCGGATCGGCTGCATCCGCCGCCGCGGTTGTCTCCGCGGTCGTTGTTGTGGTCTCGGCGGTCGTGGTCTCCGTCGGGGTATAGCGCTCCGGCGGGTCAAAAGCGCCGAGCGCCATCATGTAAAGCGTCATCGTGTCATCGACTGCCTGATAGGGCTCCTTCGGCGGGCATCCGGCGATCACGGTGATATACCGGCTGCCGTCTGCACCCTCGCCCCATGTGGTCAGACACTGTCCCGCTTCATCGGTATAGCCTGTTTTGCCGCAGCGCACGGTAAACGGCAGCCCGTAGCGGACTGTGAGCGCATCGGGCGCCGTGCGCGACCAGACGGTACTGAGAAGGCGCAGGCCGTTGGGGTGATGCGCGGTCGGCATCGTGACATATTCCTTTGTGCTCATCAGCTTTACGCAGAGCGGATCCCGCATCGCGTATGCCATCATGACCGCGATATCCTGCGCAGAGCTGTAAAGCTGCGGATCGTGGAGCCCGACACAGTTTGTGAAATGCGTGTTCGTCAGCCCCATCTCCGCTGCAAAGGCGTTCATTTCCTGCACGAATGCCGCTTCGCTGCCGCTCGCAATCTTGGCAAGCATCAGCGCAGCATCGGCACCGGAAGGGAGCATCATGCCGTAGAGCAGGTCGATCACGCGCACGCGCTCATATTCCATGAAGCCCGCACATGCCGCCTCATGCTGCCACGCATAAGAAAGCGCATCGTGATCCATATCGACCATCTCGAGCGTGCGCTGTCTGCCGCCGAGATGAAAAAATGTCAGCATCGTCATGACCTTTGTCATCGACGCGGGGTAGATGCGTGCATCGGCATTCCGCTCCGCCAGCAGGACATTGCCCTCGGGGTGTACCGCAATCAGTGCGGCGGTGTCGCCGTAAATAAGCGCCGGGTCATTCAGTGCGACAGTTGCGGTCGTGCGGGTCGCGGGGAGCGGATAGAGACTGGTGGTCGTGGTGGTGGTTGTGGTCGTGGTAGTTGCGGTGGTCGTCACCGTCGTTTCGGGGGCGCTTTCCTCACCGATGCGGACGATTCCTTTGACCGCATGAAAGAGTGCATAGCCGCCGTAACCGATGCCTGCAAGAAGTACCGCGGCAAACACCAGCGCAAGCAATACGCGCATCGGTCTCACTCTGCGCCGTTTTTTCCGGGAGTGCTGCTGTGGCATCGGGATTCACCGCCTTACTGTTGATTGGGATTCTCTGCGGGTGCTGCCGGAGCGGGAGCCGCAGGTGCTGCGGGTGCTGCCGGAGCGGGCGTCACAGGTGCGGCAGGTGCTGCCGGAGCAGGTGTCACAGGTGCAGCGGGTGCTGCCGGAGCGGGAGCCGCAGGTGCAGCGGGTGCTGCCGGAGCGGGAGCCGCAGGTGCTGCGGATGCTGCCGGAGCAGGAGCCGCAGGTGCTGCGGGTGCTGCCGGAGCAGGTGTCACGAGTGCTGCGGGTGCTGCCGGAGCCTGCTTCGTACCGCAATAGATGCAGAACGCTGCGCCGGGACGGAGCTCCTTGCCGCAGGATACGCAGAAGCGCTTGGAAGCTGCCGCAGATGCCTGCGGTGCTGCGGGTCTGTTCTGTGCCGCTCTGTTTGCAGATGTCTGCTGCCGGCGGGACTCGCGGCTTGCGCTTCTCTGTGCCGCCGCCTGACGGCGCGCTGCACGTTCTGCGAGCGAGCGCTGTCTTGCATCGCTGCGGAGATATTTCGCGACGGACGTCATCAGGATGCCGCATGCCAACTCAAAAATGATCGGACCCCAGAGCGGTGCGCGCAGTGCCTTGGTCAGCGGATGCAGACCGATCACGCCGTCCTTTACAAAGAGCGAGCCGACGCCGCCGATGATCAGGCACAGCAGCGTGATTGCAGCCGGAACGATGATTGTGATTCCCATGCCGCGGATCGCGCCGGGTCTGTCTTCGCCCGCGCGCTCGCGGACGACTGCCCAGCGGAAGACCAGCAGCATCATCAGAACAATATCAAGGATCAGGCGCCAGATGCTGATGCGGAAATGCGCCAGCGCCCGCCCGAATTTGCTGCCGTAGAGGAATTCGGAGAGCTTGTTCAGGAAGCCGAGCGGACCGTCAGCGGCGCTGCGGATCTCCGCCTTGTCGGAATCCTCGATCACGAGCAGGCACTTGTCATAGAGTGCATCCTCACTGTCTTCGAGCAGCTCAACGACCTCATCGGAGGTGATATGCACCGGCGCATCGGAGCCGCCGCTCAGGAGTGCGCCGTAATTGCCGAGCTTGCCTGCGAGAAATGCGGGAATGCCCATCGTATCGACGGCATCCGCGATGTCCGCCTCCGTGACCTGTTCATCAGTCACGAAATTCCTGCGGATCATCTCCGTCACGGTGCCGTTGAACGGGATACCCGCATCGGAGAGCTGCGAGGAACGCATGCCGTCTGCGATTGTGCCGCGTGTCAGCTCTCTGCCCATCAGATTCGTGTTGATGCAGCAGAGCAAAATCAGTCCTGCGACCGCGCACCAGAATACGTGCCATCTTTTGTAACCCTTTGAGCGCAGTGCGCCCTCTCTTTCTGCCATGAAAAAACGCTCCTTTATGTATGATTTTCGTATAGTAACCTAATGTAATATTATAGCACATTCTCCCCGTGTTGTCAACTGAACGGCGCCCGCAGCGCAAGAAAATGCGCATCTCACAGAGGAGATGCGCGAAAACATATGTGAAAGGATGAAAACCTACAAAACGATATTTACAGATTGCTGTAATCCGGCGCGAGCGGGTTGCCGGTGATGCTGCGCCATGTGCAGGCAATCTCGGAATTTGTGTTGCCGTAATAGGTGAGAAGATACTGTGCATCCTTTGCCGTCACTTCGCCGCTGCCGTCTGCATCTGCATGCAGGAGCTGCCCTGCGGTGAGCTCCGGCTCCAGCCCGATGCTCAGATCCCCCGCTGCCTGAAGCGCTGCCATGACATCCTTGATGTCCACATCGCCGCTTTCATTCACATCGCCGAACAGAAGCTGAGGCGAGATCTCCCCGTCCGGCTCGAGATAATGCCTGCATTCCGTCGAGATCACGATTGGCTCCGGGTACACGGCACGCACTGCACCGATGCCGAGCTTCTCCGCGATCGCATCCTCCATCGCAAGATAGTCTGCGGTTAAGGCCGTTTCAAAGGCGCCGTCCTTCATGCGGACAGAGGCAGAGATGCCGTCTGCCGACTGCACCTCCCAGCCCGGGTATTCCGCTTCGATCAGCGCAGTCAGCTTTCCGAAGGCAGTCTCATCCTGCGAAAAGCGGAAATCATACCAGCACAGCGTCGAATTCATCGCAAGCTCCATATACTCCGTGACCTCCGGCTGATAGCTGTATTGATACAGCGTTGCCGCGCTGTCCAGCGTGTCATAGAGCCGGTCTGCGGTCTCCGCACTGAGCGAAGAGCCGCGCACATGCACAAGCCGGACGGCTTCTGTTTTCCCGCTGTCCTTCTCAGTATAGATGCCGCAGTCAAGCGAGACGGTGCCGCTCTCTCCGACCGTCTGTGTGACCAGTTCGTTCAGCGCATAGCTGCTGAGCCCCGGCAGCCGGACGGCGCAGCTGATCTCCGCACAGGGCGCTTCCTCGGTGAAATAGAGCGTGCTCTTGCCGATCTCCTGCGCATTCGAGCGCCAGACCGTGTCGCCGTTCTGATACACGATCGGAAACTGCTGATAGAATTGTGCCTCTGCCTCCGGCGTTTCAATCGTCGCTGCACCGCACGGCATTCCTGTGCAGAGCAGAAGCGCAGCGAGCGCCGCTGCCGTTCCTCTGATGATATGTTTCATAATCATCGCTCCTTTCAGGATATTATCATACGGAAGGCTGTGATATGCCTTTCAGATATGTATTCGGAAACCGGGCGCATTTCCTCACACGGTTTCTGCGATTTGGATACATGCACAAATTCCGCACGGTAGTATTATGCAGTGTGCTGATGCTTGACTTTTCCCGCGGAATATGCTATAATGGCATAGCAAAATGAGACTGAGTATCAGTTTCACATTTACCGACGCGACCAATCCGCATTTGCCGGGGAGCACTTTCGATGGTTCTATGTGTGGACTCCGTCCCCACGCCCCTGCTGAGGGGATAGCGATCCCCTCAGACTCCTCTGTCTCAAAATCCCCCCGCCCCCGCGGGGGCGGGGGGGATTTTGCAACGGGGTC
>JAEEGK010001357.1_pt1 | contig 61378 bp, 67 predicted proteins | sample 8958771 | NCBI WGS metagenome assembly JAEEGK01 (sample SAMN16246547, study PRJNA631951) | gut metagenome | biome: gut microbiome; feature: rumen; material: SC-attached | host: Bos | place: Iran: Karaj | collected 2018-10 | reverse complement strand
ACTCTTACTTCTATCGCAAAGGCAAAATATGGCGAGGATAACGGATACTACTTCCCTCTTATCATGGTAGCATCAAGCAACGTTAGCGACCCAGAGCTCATCACTCCAGGTGCAAAGCTTGTTATTCCTGCTTACGATGTAAACATCAATGACAAAGAACAGGCTGCAAGACTTAAACCTTACTTCAAAGACATTGCAAATGTTTACAAACAGAAAAAAACACCAGGCGCTGCCGACATTCGCGAACAGCTCCTCTTGATTTCTGAAGATTTGGGCAAATAAACAAATAATTGAATTTGAAAAGGCCGTGCGCTCGTAGTAAAGTGCACGGCTTTTTTATTTAATAATGTAATATTTCTTCCAAATTTCACTTGCAATTAGTTTACATAATGTATCACAATATCACTAGATTGCTAGTAAAAAAATCAAAAATACTTGCGTAAAGTTATATTATGACAGAAGACGACTTGCAAACACGGGTAATTCAAAATATCCGTGCTTTACGTAAAAAGGCAGGGCTTTCACAGGAAAGACTGGCAGACAAAGCTGATATCTCGCGGCAAATGATGAATGACATTGAAGGACGCCGCAGATGGCTTACAAAAAGAACTCTTGTAAAACTTGCAAACGCTCTTGATGTTGATGTTCACGAACTTTTCATTCCTTCTCCCCAAGAAAACGAAAAAACAAAAGGTATTTACGACACAATTACCCAGGAAGTTGTTTCCCAGGTAAAAGAGGCTGTTGATAAAGCGCTGAATGGTCTGTAAATCTGTCATAGGGGAAATCCACTAGAAAAAAAACTTCATTTTCGTTATATTTTATCTATTGAATTGCAAGGACGGAATTCTTTCAGGAGGATTCCGTCTTTTTTAAATCTAGGAGAATTATCATGTGTGGAATCGTTGGTTATATTGGACAAAAAGAGGCAACCCCTGTTCTTATTAATGCCTTGAAAAAGCTTGAGTACCGTGGATATGACAGTGCCGGTATTGCAGTTTTTGATGGTGAAGATATTGTTGTTCGCAAGGCAAAGGGCGCCCTCAAATTTCTTGAAGAAAGAATTGCCAACGAAACTATCAAAGGATCTCTTGGAATTGGTCATACCCGCTGGGCAACTCATGGAGAACCAAGCGACATCAATGCCCATCCTCAGACAAACGTAAGCGGCTCTATTGCAATTGTTCACAACGGTATTATAGAAAACTATATGGAACTTAAGAGCTGGCTTCAAGCCCAGGGAATTGTTTTCCGCAGCCAGACCGATACCGAAGTTATTGCCCATCTTGTAAACTATTATTACGAAAAAACCGGCGATATTTTCCAGGCAGTCCGCACAACTTTATCAAAGCTGGAAGGAAGCTATGCGCTTGGTGTTCTTTGCCGCGATTATCCTGATAGAATTATTGCTGCAAGAAAAGACAGCCCTCTTATTGTTGGTCTTGGTGATGGAGAAAACTTTATTGCCAGCGATATTCCTGCTGTTCTTGAATATACACGCGAAGTTTACTTTCTTGAGCAGAAGGAAATGGCTGTTTTGTATACAGACCACGTTGATTTGTATACAGAGGATGGCGAAAAAGTTATCCGCAAGCCTTTCCACGTTGACTGGGATTTGTCTTCTGCCGAAAAGAATGGCTATGCTCACTTTATGCTTAAGGAAATCTATGAGCAGCCAAAAGCCCTTACAGATACTCTTCGTCCACGTCTTGTACTAAAGGGTAAGAAGCCTGTTGATATACATTTTGATGAGATGGAGCTTGAAGAGGATTTTAAGAATGCTGATAGAGTTGTAATTACTGCCTGTGGTACGGCTTACCATGCGGGTGTTGCAGCTCGTTATATTTTTGAAAAGCTTGCCCGAGTTCCGGTTGTTGTTGATACAGCAAGTGAGTTCCGTTACCGTGACCCGATTCTTACCTCAAAGGATGTATTTATTGTAATCAGCCAGTCTGGAGAAACAGCCGATACACTTGCTGCCTTGAGACTTGCAAAACAGGCTGGAGCAAGAATTATTGCAATTACTAACTGTGTCGGTTCTACAGTTAGCCGCGAAGCCGATAAGGTTATTTACACCTGGGCTGGTCCGGAAATTGCAGTTGCTTCTACAAAAGCTTATACAACTCAGCTTATGTGCCTTTATCTTCTTGCTTTGAAGATGGCTTTTGTAAAGGGTGCTGTTGAACAGAAGGAATATGAACGTTTGCTGGAACAGCTTCAGACAATTCCTGAGAAAACTGAGCAGGTTTTGAAGGATCAGAGCTCTATTCAGAAGTTTGCTTCCCTTAATTTTAATAAGAGCAAGGTTTTCTATATTGGACGATTGATTGACAGCGCTTCCAGCCTGGAAAGTGCGCTTAAACTTAAGGAAGTAAGCTACATGCATTCTGAAGCCTTTGCAGCCGGTGAGCTTAAGCATGGACCAATTGCTCTTATTGATACCGATACGCTTGTTGTAGCGCTTGCAACTCAGCGGGCTTTGTACGAAAAAATCAACAGTAATATTGTTGAGGTAAAATCGCGTGGAGCTTCTACTTTAGTAATAAGCCAGGGCGATACAAGTGTTTTCAAGGATAGTGCAGATACCGTAATTACAATTCCTGAAACTGATGATATTTTTGCAGCGATTCTTGCAATTATACCGGCTCAGCTTTTTGCCTATTATTGTTCGGTTTTGTGGGGAAATAATCCTGACCAGCCAAGAAATCTGGCGAAGTCGGTTACCGTTGAATAATAGCGAAAGTTAGCAAGGGCGGTTTCATTGTATTTATAAAAAACATTTTTAGCCCTTGCTTTTTCGCTTGCAGTTTTGCATAAAGCAAAACTGCTGTCATTTAATGTATGGTGGTTTTTCGAAACCACCATTTTTTTTGGATTACTTTTCTGAACCGTCCATCGTAATAATTCCGCCTTTGTCGTCAAACTTTAATTCGCGGAACTTTACATTTCGTTTCTGGTTGATTCCGTTTGAACGTTCGCAGTCATGGTAGAATAAATACCACTTTCCGTGATATTCGAGGATTGAGTGGTGAGTTGTCCATCCCAGAACCGGAGTAAGAATCTTTCCGCCGTAAGTATATGGTCCGTAAATATTCTTGCTTGTTGAGTAGCAAAGGAAGTGTGTTGTACCTGTTGAATATGTAAAATAGTATGTATCGCCTTTTTTGAACAGCCATGGGTCTTCAAAGTAGCGGCGGTCTTCATCTTCACCCTGGAGAGGCTTTCCGTTTTCATCAACAATTACAAGGTCACGAGGAGCTTCTGCAATTTCTGTCATATTGTCTTTCATCAGAGCAATTTTTGGAGTGCAGGCAGCTTCCTTTCGTGGCTCTTTGTTATCGGCGCTCCATTCGTTATTGCGGTACTGATCAAGCTGACCGCCCCAAAGTCCGCCGAATGTAAGATAATATTTGCCGTCTGTGTCAGGGAAACAGCAAGGGTCGATTGAGTATGTACCCTGAATGTAATCATCCTCAGGCTTGAAAGGACCTTCCGGTTTATCACCAATTGCAACACCTACGCGGAACATTCCTTTTTTGTCGCGTGCAGGGAAGTAGAAATAATATTTGTCGCCTCTTTTTACACAGTCAGGAGCCCAGAGCTGTTTGCTGGCCCATTTTACGTCATCAAGAGTGAAAACACAGCCGCAGTCACGAGGATAAGTTTCTGTGTCCTTCATCTCGTAAACGTGATAGTCTTTCATATTGTACTGATCGCCGTTGTCGTTGTTTTCAACATCTTCGTCTTCGTCGTGTGAAGGGTAAATGTAGATTTTGTCGTCAAAAACGTGAGCAGAAGGGTCTGCTGTATACAAGTCCATAACAAGGGGTTTTTTCTGAATCATAAGTTTCTCCAAAAGGGTTTATATAGATTTATTGGGAAAATTGTACAGTAAATAGAGGAAAGAATAAATAAGATAAACTACTTAAAACAAAACTTAATAATTAACGTATAGCACCGGGGATTTCCAGCTCGGCATTACGGGCGGCACACCAGGTTCCTTTTTTAAGGGCGGCTTCAAAGTTTGCGGTGTTGGTGTATTCGTAGAGGAAGCCGGCGTTGAAGCTGTCGCCACAGGCGGTGGTGTTGACCGGGGTGATTTTTTCTGTAGGGCATTCGATGAAGGTACCGTTGTTTGCCGCAAATGTAGATTTTGAACCGCGGGTTACGATAATGATGTTTTTGAGCTCGAGGCTTTTTGCTGTAATCTGATCTTTTAGAAGCTGTTCCGGGGATGCTGATTTATCATCCTGTGGAGATGATTTATCAATCTGTGGGGCACCGAAAGTCCAGCCAAACTCATCTTCGTTTATTTTAATGATGGATGGGGTGCAAACCTTGAGCGTATTGAGCAAATCTTTTCCGTGGTAGTCTACGAGCAGGATTTTTCCGGAATCGATGGCGGCTTTTGCAAGGGCCGGGTATACATCATCACTCCATAAAGAAGGACGGCTGCCCGCGAGCATAACGGCGTCGGATTTTTCCATGTAGGTGGGAAGTGTTGATTTTATAAGCGTGGTTTCAAGGTTTTCAAAACCCTTTGTACGTTTGAGAGGAGGTTCACTTATTACAATTTCTGTTGTGGTACCGGCAGTTTTATCAAGAAGGGTAAGACATTCGCGTGTGTTTCCGGGGATTTTTGAATAAATAAGATTCAGATTGTCCTGTTCGGCAAGTCGTTCAAAAAGCCTGTAATCATTTTCTCCAAGCGGACAGAATGTAGTAACGCAATCCTTTTCCAGCTGGGCAAGGACTCTGGCGGCATTTACGGCTTTTCCGGATGCATCAATTCTGTAATGTTCCGAACGGTTTACGGCTTCAAGCTTAACGCCTGAAAAGGTAACGGTTTTCTGCAAAGTGGAACTAAAACAAATACAAAGAAAGTTTTTCATACGGGAAGTGTAGCATAAACTCGGGGTTTGTGAAATTGGTTAAAAAAATTGTGAAAAAAATGCGAAAAAAATGTGAGACTATCTTTATATGATAGTCTGGCAACATATATTACTAAGTAAGGAATATTGTTGAGGAGTGTTTATGGAAAATGAAATTGTTTATTTTAATGGTTGTACGGTTATTAAAAATCAGAATGTGTTTCATCGGGAAAATGATTATGAATGGAAATATGTTGGGGTGTGGGGAGATATGCTGGAAGAAGATTTTAAGATGGAGATGAAAAAAGTTTTCTCATCAGATAATATAACAGAGCTTTTTGTTGCAAAGGGAGAGTATGAGTCGGTTATGACAATTCTGCAGGAAAATCTCAGAAAGAGAAATGAATATAATCAGGAAGAAGCAAATAAGAAAAAGTAAATGTTTTTTTTAAAATAGCATCAGATGATAGTTGAGGAGCGTAGGATAGTTTTATGAATGAGAATGATGAACAATGTGAAGAACTCAATGAAATTATTTATCAAATATCGGGAGATTTCTGGAAGCAGGCTTATTCAAATCTTTGTGAGCTTCAGAATGAATATAAGGCGGATAGTGATTCTTCAAAGAAAGTTTCTTTGTTGCTGCGAAAAGGATTAAAAGATATTGCTAAACAGAACGGGCTGAAATATTCGTCATTTAAGCATAATGAACATTATTACATTTCGATTATTCCGTTTCCAATTTATGTGGGAATTGAAATGGAAACAAATGATTTTACAGTTTCTGCTCCACACATTAATGCCAGAAGTTTTACTGCTTCTGAATGGGGACGCGGTCTTAAATGGGTGCAGGACTATATCAACATTGACGTAAAGCCTCTTGAAGAAAAAACTCAGAATATATGGGATAAGTTTTATCTGAACCTGAAAACCGCTGAGATTGTAAAGGCTTCAATTCAGGCTGTCTGTAAGTCAAGGCTGGAAGGAAAATGTCTGGAGTATAAACTTAATCAGAGCCGGTTGAAGAGTGATATTAAAGTTCGGATGGGAAATGGCGAAGCAGATGACGATAAGGCTGAAACATATAACATTCGGGTTTATCACAAACCATTCAGCGAGGATGCATCTCTCTTATTAAAACTTTTACAGTCTATTTATGAAATGGAAATCGAAGATAAGATTTGCTGCTGGAAGGAGCCTGAATGAAAAGCGAAAGTGAATTAGCCAGGATATTAGAGCGGGAGAAAAGCGAACTGACAGCTCTTATTCATGCAGCTTACTGGAATAATTATTTTAAGGCTTTATTCAAAGAACACACCTATCAATCTGGATATTTTCTTGTACCGGCAAATCTTAGTATGAAGGATGTAGCTGAATACTGCAGGAAATTATTCGCTGAATTATGTTCGAAATACGGGTTGACTGTAACAGAGTCAAATGGAGCACACAGGACAGAGTTTATCATAAAGATTTATTTTGATCAGAAAAAGAAAATGAAAGTGGATGAGCTTTCTGTTGTAATTTGTGAAAATGATATTACTCTGCGTATTTTCCCTTATAATCCTCTTTTAAAACAATTCATGCTGGAAGAATATGTACTGGCTGCCAATATTATTACGGAATTATTTGATGTGGTTTTTAACAGTGAAAGAAAACAATTTGATGAGTTGGCTGCAGAAACGGCACACATAGAAACATGTTCGAAAAAGATAACTTCAAAATCCATTGAAATTGCGCGGAACTCTATCAGGGCAATCTATTTTCAGAAAGATAAAAGCAATCATACTTCATTTGTGCAGAAAACTCTGTACTCGTCTTTTTTGAAAGATGGAAAGATTGTTTGGATTTTGCATAAAGATTTTTTGAAGGATCCGGGGGTGCTGATAGATTTGTTTGGGGAAGAATAAAAAAATTGTAAAAAAAATTAGACTATCACACCTTGATAGTCTGGGGCTGTAATATTATAGCTGTAAACAGGAGCAGCAAATGGCAAAAGATAAAGTGAAAAAACAGTTTTTGAACGGACTCGAACGAATCTTGAAGATTGACCAGATGATTTCCCAGGGCGGATATCCGAGTGTAGAAGACTTTGCTCGGGTAACAGAAGCCTCCATTCCAACAATTAACCGCGACCTTCGTGATTTGCGTCTGAAGTTTGGTGCAGAAGATATCTTGCAGTATGACAGAATAAAAAAGGGCTTTTATTACACCCAGCCGTCTTTCAGGATTCCTGCAATGCTTACTTCTGAAAAACAGATTGTTGCGGCACAGCTTATGTCCAATCTTCTTAATTTGATAAAGAATACCCCGGTTTATAAAAAGGCAATCGAAGTTTTCAATTCTCTTTCTGATAATATTGATGAAGATACAAAACTTAATTCAAAGAAGCTTTCGAACCGCATTCTGTTTCTTGGAATGGATCCGGTAAAAGTTGATGATGAAATCTGGACCAAACTTGAAGAGGCAATGTCAAAGAATAATTACATCCGCTTTAAGTATCTTGATTACGACAGAGAGTTTGTTGTACAGCCATGGCAGCTAATTTACAGCGAAGGTATGTGGAGCTTGTACACATACAATCAGATGCCGGATGTACAAGACAACAGATTCTACAATTTGCCGGGTATATATGATCTGGAAATTGATAAAAAAAATACCTTCGAGTTGCCGGAGGATTTTGAATACACAAAGAGGGCGAAGGGGAACTTTCGACGATACATAGGCCCGAAGTTACTTAACTGCAAACTTAGAATTACTTCTGAAAAAACGCTCAATTACATAAAAACTTACAACTGGGCCGAAGACCAGAAGTTCGAAAAGCAGAGTGACGGAAGCACAATAATGACCTTCACCACAAATCAAGACTATCCGGTGCTTGGCTGGGTTTTGAGTCACGGCATGTACGTGCAGCCTCTGGAGCCGGAGTGGCTGGTGAAGGAGTGGGGGAAGAATGTGAAAAAGATGGCACAATTGGTGAATGGGGTGTAGAATAATAAAAGAGGAGAAATTGATAATGGATAAAGTAAAAGTTATTTTGCTGTCATGTATTAAAAAGAGAACTAAGAATACCAGATTCTTAATAAAATATGATGAAAAGTATGCATCTGTAAAACTGCCTACTGAACAATTTTTTGAATTAGGAAGTGAAATAGAAATTTCAAAAACAATAATAAATGATAAACCGTTTGATCCGAAATGGGAGAAAACACTTTCAGCGTGGGCAAATACTAAAAGATTAGTACTACAGCATTTAAGTAATTATAAAAAAAATATTATGGGAATTCCAGAAGATGGTTTTTGGGAAGATAAAGATGGGAATCAGAACTACTATTCACATATATTACCAAAGAATGAAGAAGATCGGAACATAATTGATTCTGTTTATTCTCAAACTATAAAAAAATTGAAAAAAGATAAAGAATCTGAAATACATAAAGGATTTAGGTGTTTAAATTCATCACAAGCCTTTGCTTTCAATTTTTTTCAACCACTTATTGATGAGAATATGTTTCAAGTATTGATTGGTCCTGTGAATTGTGTCACAGATTCTGATTATGAAAAAAAGAATGAAGATGATACACAGTTTGATTTCTATTTGAAGGCAGATAACAAAGAATATTCTTTTGAAGTTAAATATACCGAAGAAGATTTTGGGGCTGCCCCAATGGATGAATCTCATATAAAAAAGTGGAATACATTATATAAGAATAAGATGGCTAAAATTCTAAAGAAAGAGATGAAAATGGAAGATTTCTTTGATGAATATCAATTGTGGAGAAACATTTGTTTTGCAGCTGAAGGGATGGAAGTGAGATTTGTTTTTCCGCGCTTTAGAGAAGATTTATCAACAAAGGTTAACAATGCTAAGTCTTTATGCAAGAAAGATATTCAGAAAAGAATTGACGTAATTATTGTTGATGAAGTTGTTGATAAATTAAAAACCTTAGGCAATGAAGATATTCTCAATCATTATTCACAATTTGAACAGAAATATTTATCAATCGGAGAATAAAAATCTATGAATGAAACTAAAGAATGTAATGGGTTTGAGGATATTTCTACATGTGATTTAGACTTCAACAATTCTGAACAAGCGAAAGAAATAATTCGAAGATTTACAATCGAATATTTAAATGGGAGCATAGAGAATTTAAAAGACTTTTCGTTTTGGCATATAGCTGGTAATCCAAATTATGATGGAACTTGTACTCCAAACACATTACGATTTTTTGATGGAGATCGTACCCGATTAGCTTATGCTATAGCAAAGTTGATATATGATGAACATATACCTGACTTTATATTGGGAGAAAAATATACTGGGGACACTATAAATTCTTTTAGAACTTTATTTGGGAATCGGTTTTCTCTAAGGCAAAATTATGAAATCATAATTGAAAATAAATTTCAGTTTACAGAAACAGAAAAGCAGACAAGAAATGAATTCTTTTTAAAGTATCAAACTATTGGAAATTTTTATGTCTCTCCGAATGAATTATTGATTTATGATAATTCTCATACAAATAAAATTAAGAAATTTTCGATAAATACATATCGAGGTACAAAAAGTAATTGGAAAGATTATTTTGATGTATACCTGGGAAAACTTGAAAAATGTTTAGAATCAAGAGAAGAATTTGAAGACGAATATTTTTTGAAGAAATTGCTGCATGCTGGTGTAAACAAAGAATTCTTCTTTGACTATTGTAAAGGAAATATAGAGAAGTTTTACAAAGTTTTTTATTTAGATGGTTATTCTTCAAAACTTTTTAGGCATGAACAAAATTATTATTATGGACATTATAAGTATAAAGGGAATATTAAGTTCTATAAAGAATTTGCATTTGATTATGTAGATAAGGCTACTACGCTTATCGAACAACGTTCAAAGAAAATTGTTAAAATATTAGAGAATAAAATGGGAGATAAACATGAGTAAGCAGTATAAGAAATCAAAGGTAATAGAAAAATTATCTCAGTACTTCCAAGACAAGGATTGCAAGAACTTATATAAAGATGGCTGCATCAATTATGTTGGAATTACAAGTGATACTAAAGAAAATTATACTAAAGTTATTGTAGATTATTTAGTTGAACATATAGCAGAGTTTGAAAAACAATTGAGTAAAGTTGTTGTCACTCGAAAAACATCATATAAGACAGCTAGTCATAATGGTAAATCAGATTTTGATTTTGATAAACGACCAAGAGGTGAGCGACGAGAAGAAAAAATTGCACATGCAATGTATTGTCAGTATAAGGATGTCCCTGCTGAGTTTGGTAAAATCCTTGATTATCAAATTCCATTGAAGAATAAAAAAGATGATAAAGGGCTTGGAAAAATTGATTTACTGAGTGTAAAAGATGGATCAAAACTAGGACTTAAGATTGTTTATTTTCTAGAATTAAAAAGAGATTGTTCTAAAGAGACTTTGTTACGATGTATTCTGGAAGCTTATACTTATTCTAAAATAATTAATAAAGATAAACTTTGTGATGACTTTAACATTCCTCTTAGCAAGAAAGAGTTTTGTGAATTTGTGATAGCGCCACTTGTTTATAAAAATGATGGCTTTGAGTCTCAATTGGAATTTGTAGAGCCTCTTATAAATTCTCTTGATTGCTCTATAGAAATCTTTGTTTGGGATTATAAAGACGGAAAATATGTAATTGAGAAAATGAAACAATAAGATTTTGGACTATCTCACCATGATATTCACCTCCGCTTATACTTGAATTATTAGCGGAGGTTTTTTATGCAGGAGCTGTATCCAATTAAAACGTATTGTGAAGAATTAGACAGTATAATCGGGGGTTTTTACCCAGGTGATTTAACGCTTATTTGGGGTTCATCATTTCATTTTTTTTCTGAAGGGCCATATTTTTTGTTTACAGTTGCTAAAATGATTACTTGTGGAACAGGAATGACTGGTATTTTATTTACTTCTTATTATCAACCTCGAACTATTTATTGCAGTTTTATAGCATCCATTACGGGTATTCCCGAGATGAAAATCTATGATGGTAAATTTGATAAAGGAGAAGCCACTCTTGTAAAGACTATTACAAAACAAGTTTACGATTTACCTCTAGTTATTAGGCAGATGCCTTATTTCGAAAACCTAATTAAGGTTATTTACAAATCTTATATAAAGAAAGGTATAAAAATTTTTTATCTGGAACGTCTTCCGCGGTTTAAAACAGATACTAAGTTATCAAAAGATGAAGAGGAAACTTTTATAATTATAAAGCTAAAACAACTTGCAAAAGAGTTAAATATTTCGATTATTGTTTCTTCATATATGTTGTGGATAGATGAAGGAATTGTGAATAATTCAGATAACATTTTATTTTTCGATAAATTCCAGAAAACAAGCGATATAGGGCAATGTAATTGGAAGATGAAAGTGTTAAAGACACATGATGGAAAATTGGGAACTTACAATTTGATGTTTAAACCTGGTACACTAACTTTTTTGTAATTGTAAATAATACAAAATGTTAAGACAAAACAAAATTGCGATTTTGTTTTGTCTTAAAAAAAATTAATTAGACATACAGACTATTAATATCTTCTTTCAAGGTAAGAACAATATCTCCTTTATCAGAAAGTTGGAAAACGATTTGAACGAGAGTTGTCTGTGCTGCATCTACATCTTGTACATGTATTGGACCCATCTATTCCATGTCTTCCTTGGGTATGCTTGCTTCACGTTTAGACATGTTTCTGAAGATTTTTTCTTGTACTTCAGAGGACGCTCCCCTGAGAGCTTTGGCCAATGTTTGCTGGTCAATATCACGTAAGACCTTTTGAATGGCTCTGTCATCGAGGTACTGGAAATCTTCGAAGCAAAAGAGGCAGTCTTTTATATTTTTTCTTGAAGATTGGAGTTTCTTTCTGGAAGTCATGAATGGCTTCTTCGGCAAAGACTTTGCCGGAAAGCGTAATGTTTTCTTTGATGATTTTATAATCATCAGTAAAATCCATACCGGATCTTATTTATCGTTCTGGGACAAATGATAAAGGAACAATTACAGCTTTCTATTCAGCGTTTAAAAGTTGGTGTGATGATCTGAATAACCCGATTATAGATAAAATGCAGGGGTGTCTTGATGGTTATATTGGTTTAAGTAGGAAACTAGCAATGGCTTATCATTTTCCTACGATAGATATTCTGGCATCTAAAAATCGTATTTCAAAAATGGTAACTGGAAAGCAGACCCATAAGGCTCAATATCTTGTTCGTAAGCTTATCAAAGATTATGAAATTGCTGTTTCTTGGATTAAAGCAGGAGTATATCAAAAGGGAACTTCACCTGAACTTGATTTAGCAATAAAAAAACATAGTGAGATTGAACAATTCTTGCAGCAGGAAGAAAATGAAAATTGTTCTATGACGGATACCTTGGATATGTTGAGCAAATTAACCGGCATAGACATTCCTCAAGAAGAATATGATGAGAATCCAGGAACACTTTATCAATATCCCCTAAAATCTCCCTAATTGAAAAAATCACGATTTTCCACTAATCTATGCGCTATGAAAGAACTTGAATTGAAATATGGATGTAATCCGAATCAGAAGCCTGCAAAGGTTTTTATGGAAAATGGCGATCTTCCAATTACTGTTTTGAACGGAAGACCGGGATATATCAACCTGCTCGATGCCCTCAACGGCTGGCAGCTTGTAAAAGAACTTAAGGAAGCAACAGGACTCCCGGCAGCAACAAGCTTTAAGCACGTTTCTCCAGCAGGTGCCGCAGTTGGCATTCCGCTTTCAGACACACTCAAATCAATTTATTTTACCGGTGATGTTGAACTTACTCCGCTTGCATGTGCCTATGCCCGTGCCCGTGGTGCAGACCGAATGAGCAGCTTTGGCGATTTTATTTCTCTTTCTGATGAATGTGATGAAGCAACTGCACTTTTAATCAAAAAGGAAGTTTCTGACGGAATTATTGCTCCTGCTTATTCAGAAGCTGCCCTCAATATCCTCAAGGCAAAGAAAAACGGCAACTACTGTGTTATTCAGATTGACCCGAATTATGTTCCGGCTGCCACAGAAAAGAAACAGGTTTTCGGCGTAACTTTTGAACAGGGACACAACTTCCTCAAAATTGACAATACCTGCCTTGAAAACATCGTAACAAAAAACAAAGCCTTGACAGAAGAAGACAAACGCAATCTTGTAATTTCCCTTATTGTTCTTAAATACACACAGTCAAACTCAGTTTGCTTTGTAAAGGACGGACAGGCAATCGGTATTGGTGCCGGACAGCAGAGCCGCGTTCACTGTACACGCCTTGCCGGTCAGAAGGCCGATAACTGGTGGCTGCGTCAGAGTCCAAAGGTTTTGGGCTTGCAGTTTGTTGATGGAATCAAGCGTGCCGACCGCGATAATGCAATTGATGTTTATATTGGCGAAGAGTATATGGATGTTCTTGCAGAAGGAAAGTGGCAGAATATCTTTAAGGTAAAACCGGAAGTTTTCACCCGCGAAGAAAAAGCAGCCTGGATTGCTCAGAACAAGGATGTTGCACTCGGTTCCGATGCTTTCTTCCCATTTGGCGACAACATCGACCGTGCTCATAAATCTGGCGTAAAATGCGTAGTTCAGCCGGGCGGAAGCGTTCGTGATGATTTAGTAATTGAAGCCGCAGACGGTTACAACATGGTAATGTGCTTCAACGGCATTCGACTTTTCCATCACTAATTTTCGCAGGGACATCGAAGGGATGAGGAAACAAAAAATCAGAACAACAGGGCTTTTCTCCTTATTGCTAATTCTTTTCTTCATCTCTTCATGCAACATTCACACCTATTACCAGAGCGAATACCTGGAGCAGTATTCAAAAATCATAACCTACAAATGTGCGGTACATAATGCAAGCATTACATCTATGGAAAAGCTTTGTAGTCAGGATGATGAATGCGCCTCCTTCTCCTTTTCCGACGCTGGTGTTATTTACTTAAAGCTCTATCTTTTTACTTGCAACGAGGATGAAGAAGGCACCGAAACCCGCTCCGAATACCGCAATGTCGAAGATTTCTACTTAAAGTTCACGAGCAACAATCCCGTAAACTATTCTATCCGCGGCGAAACAAGTGCCAGCTCCGGCGTCTACCAGACCGACCAGATGAAAGGCACCGCCCAATCCCTTACCCAAACCTTTGACTTCCGCAAAAACTCCAAACCCCAGCGAATCAAATCCATCTTCATCCGCTTTGAATGCCCCAAAGGCACAGAACTTAAAGTAGATTACGCTTCGGTTAATTTGTAAATCTATTTGCAAAAAAATCTCTTTTTAATTGTTCATTCCAAAAAAAATCGCTATAATAATCCTTTACGATGAATTACGAAAATCCATTGATTGTTCAGGGAGACAGGACTCTGTTGCTGGACGTGCATGCGCCGCTTGCAGAAGAGTGCAGGAATGCGCTGATTCCGTTTGCAGAGCTGGAAAAGTCGCCTGAACATCTGCATACATATAGATTAACTCCTCTTTCCCTGTGGAATGCCACGAGTGCAGGCTTTAGTGCCGAAGATGCTGTAGATGTACTTAAAAAATATGCGCGCTATGATGTTCCCCAGTCCATAATGATGTGGATTCACGAAACTGCGGGGCGTTTTGGAAAGCTCAAGCTTATTCCCGGACCGGAAAGTGAAGGAGAAAAATATCTTTATCTTGTTGCAGAAACATATCCGGTTTACAAAGAAATTGCGGCAAACAAAAACCTTAAAAAATATCTTACCGTGTGCGATGAAGTTGATTCCACCAGCAAAGACAAAGCTTCTACAAGCGGCTACAACTTTATCTTAAAGCTCACCGACCGCGGAACAATTAAGCAGATGCTTTTGCAGGTTGGGTGGCCGGTAAAAGATGAGGTAGTACTTGCTGATGGAGAACCCCTGGATGTAAGCCTCCGCCAGTCAACGCTGAACGGCAGTCCGCTTGTAATCCGTGAGTATCAGACAGCATCTGCAAAGGCACTCGTTGGCGACAAAGGCCCCGGTACCGGTTTTGGTACAATCGTTCTTCCGTGTGGTGCGGGTAAAACAATTGTCGGTATGACAATTATGGATATGCTCAAAACCTCCACCCTCATCATCACCACAAACATTTCTGCCGTACACCAGTGGATAGACGAGCTTTTAGATAAAACAACCCTAACAAAGGACCAGATTGCAGAATACACAGGAGAATCAAAAACAATAAAACAGGTTACGGTTGCAACGTATCAGGTGCTTACGTGGCGCCCTGATAAAGAAGGTCCGTATCCTCATTTTTCAATTTTTCACGAACGTCCGTGGGGCCTTATAATTTACGATGAAGTTCACATGCTGCCGGCACCTGTTTTCCGTGTAGTTGCAGAACTTCAGGCAGTGCGCCGCGTTGGTCTTACAGCAACCCTTGTGCGCGAAGACGGCTGCGAAGGTTATGTTTTCAGCCTTGTTGGTCCAAAGCGTTACGATGTTCCGTGGAAAGAACTTGAGCGTGACCACTGGATTGCAACCGCCGAATGTATTGAAGTGCGCGTAGACCTGCCCGAAGCAATAGAAATTGATTATGCAGTTGCAACTGCTCGCGAAAAACACAGAATCGCCAGTGAAAACCCGGACAAGCTGCCAATAGTTAAACAGATTGTTCAAAAATATGCTGAAGATAAGATTCTTGTAATCGGTCAGTATCTTTCACAGCTTGATATTATTGCAAACGAACTCAAAGCCCCAATCATCACAGGAAAAACACCGGTTTCTGAACGCGACAAAATCTACGCCGATTTCCGTGCCGGTAAGATAAAAGTGCTTGTAGTTTCAAAGGTTGCCAATTTTGCAATTGATTTACCGGATGCTTCCCTTGCAATTCAGGTGAGCGGAACCTTTGGCAGCCGTCAGGAAGAAGCACAGCGACTGGGACGAATACTCAGACCAAAAGAAAGAAAATCACGGTTCTTTACGCTGATTACGCGCAATACAGTTGAAGAAGAGTTTGGTTCTAACCGCCAGAAGTTTCTGGCAGAGCAGGGATACGCCTACAGAATTGTCCGCTATACAGGTTTGGAAAGCCTTGAGGAAGATTATGGAGAGATATAATGATTTTACCCAATGGCAGGAAAATATTTCTGCCTTACCCGATGAAAAGCTTTTTGAAATACTGCGGCTCTATCTGGGTGAAATCCGTACCCCTTACAACAAGCAGCGCCTCATAGAACAGCTTGCAGGCTTTATCCGCAACGAAAAAAATCTTAACACAATGATTTCGCTGCTCGATGAGTTTGACATCAAGGTTCTTACCGCAATTTATTATATCCCAAATGCCGATAGAAATCTCCTTGTAGACTTTTTTTCAACCGAGTATTCCCTTGGCGACATTTATTCAGAGCTTTCAAACCTTACGCTTCGCCTGCTTGTTTACACCGAAAAAGACAGATATACAGATAAACGTTATCTTAAAATAAATCCTCTTGTTTCCGACAGGCTTGAACCCTTTATCCGCCTGGAAAACATCCTTTCTGAATCTTCAGCAATGTCTTATTCTATGGACGATGTTTTCTACCTTTCACCTGGCTTTCTTTCAGCTTTCATTTCTTTTTTGAATATGAACGGCTGTTCCTGCAAGGCGGACGGTTCAATCAGAAAAAATGATTCAGCCAGAATTGAAAAAATCTTTCCCGGCAAGCTTAAATGCATTCAGCTGCTTCTTTCGGCGTTTGTAAATCTTGGTCTTGTTTTTGAGGATGATGATAAAAAATACGCAGTCGACAAGAAAAAGCTTGATTTTTTTGTAAATCTTGAAGAAAAGCAGCAGTACGCACTTTTATGTGCCGCCTCGTGTTCAAGGTTCAGTCGTGAAGGCTTAAAAAAAGAAACTCAGCTGCTTTTAGACTGCATTTCTTCCATTCCGGAAACAGGATATACGCGCCAGACTCTTATAAGACTTGCCTTTATTATTGGAGCAAGAGCTACGGGGCGTGGAACTGCAGCACCAAAGTCGCGCTTCAGCAGGATTCTGGAATCGGCAAAAATGGAACAGAGCGTGCTTTCGGAAGGGCAGGCAGGTTCTCTTATTGACCAGATGGTTGATTCTGCAATTGAGTTTGGACTTTTGCATAAGCTTGGTCTTTCCGAAGAAGGCGAAGAGATTTTTGTTCCCGGCACAATGATGACCGAACGCAGTATGTATGATTCTGCCGATGATGTTGAAAAAGGTCCGAAGGTTTTGAATGTTGAACCTACCTTTGCCGTTACAATGATGCCCGGTTTATCCTTAAAAAAGCTTGTTCCTCTTTCTGAGTTTCTTGCAATTAAAAACTGTGCGGTTGTAACTGAGTATGAAATTACACGGCAGTCAATTTCATATGCGTTTGATAAGGGCTGGAATCCGCAGTCAATTTTTGAAGAACTCAGCAGATACACAAATTATGAGCTTCCTCAAAACCTCAGAATGACAATTGACGACTGGTATGCAACGTATACCTCTGCAATCCTTTATCATGGTTATGTTTTAAAGGTTGCCCAGAACAATGTTACGTTTGTAGAAAATAACCCTAAAATCAAAAAATACATAAAGGAAAAGCTTGCAGACGGCATTTACATGCTCAATGTTCCGGTTGATTCTGACATTCAGGGCTTTATAACCGAAAGCGGTCTTGATTTTATGGGACGCATAAATAATCCGGCCCTCCCGGGTGAGCGTGTTGATTTTCCTATGCTGATGAACGGCAGAAAACTGTCTCTCAGTCAGGAGGATGATGGAAAAAAATCAGTTGAACAGAAAATTGATTTTTCTGCTGCCGGAGACATCCTTGGTAATCTTAAGGCTGAGCTTGAAAAACTGGAGCTTTCGCCAAACCAGAAGGAAACGCTTAAAAACAAAATATGCCAGAGAGTCATTCTTACAAAAGAACAGCTTGCTGCAGCGAGTGTAAAAACCGAAATCCTTGAAGCTGACGGGATGGATTATCTTGGAAAGGTTCATCTGTTTGAAGCGGCCATAAAGGCAGAAGATATTATGGAAATTACGCTGCCACAATACAATAAGCCGAATGAGTATTTTACGGTTGTAGGAAAGCCTTTAAGCCTTATAAAGCAGTATGCCGATTCAATCGTAAAAATCGAACTGCTCCCGGAACATAATGTTGAAAACCTTGTTGTAAGCCGCATGACCCACGTAAGAAGATTAAAAATCTAATTTCCCAGGAGCTCAAGATTCTTTGCAATCAAATCACAGCGCTGTTTTACACAAGCTACACTTCGCAGGGCATCGCGCGGTGTATTGAAAACGTAATCAAGCAATTTTTCTACAGTAGTTGTGGCAACATGCATTCGGGTGTCGCTGGAAGCATAATAAATAAAGATTTTTCCTTCGTGTTCAATTGCACCGTTTGTAAATACAACATTACTTACATCACCAGTTCTTTCACTGCCAAGTGGTACTAAGAATACTCCGCCTGGTTCAGCAATCACCTTAGAAGGATCTTCAAGAGAGCTTGCATAAACATAAAGTACATAGCGTAAGCCAGCTGCCGTATTGCGAACTCCGTGGGAAATATGAATCCAGCCGCGCTCGGTTTTAATTGGTGTTGCACCAGCCCCGTTTTTTGCTTCCGTGATTGTGTGGTAAATCCTTCTTGAAATTATTTTTTCTTCATCAATAACAGCGTTTGTAATATCATCGCAGAGCCCAAAACCAATTCCACCACCGCTGCCGGTTTCTATAAAGCCGTCCATTGGGCGTGTGTAAAAAGCATATTTTCCGTTTACAAACTCAGGATGAAGGCATACGTTTCTCTGTTGCGGCGATTTTTTTGTTATAAGATTCGGAAGCCGTTCCCAATGCTCCAGATCCTTTGTGCGTACAATTCCTGCAGCGGCTACAGCGGCACTTAAATCAGGGTTTTCTTTATCTTTTGATTCCGAACAGAAAACTCCATAAATCCAGCCGTCTTCGTGCTGCGTAAGGCGCATATCGTAAACGTTAGTTTCTTCAGGGCAGGTATCCGGCAGCTGAATAGGGTAGTTGCGGAAACGGAAGTTATCTATACCGTTAGGGCTTTCTGCGACTGCAAAAAAGGATTTGCGGTCATTTCCTTCAACACGGCAAACAAGACAGTATTTTCCGTTCAGGTAAATTGCCCCGGAATTGAATACGCAGTTTACTCCCAGCCGCTCCATAAAAAATGGATTTTTTTCCTTGTTCAGGTCGTATTTCCATTCAAGAGGAATGCTTTCTCTTGTAAGGATTGGATATTTATAACGGTCGTAAATGCCGTTGTAGAAGCTTGTGTCGATTTCGTTTTTGCGTGCAAGAAGCTGTTCCTGCACTTTTTTCATTTCATAGTATTTTTCGTGAATCATCTGGTGTTTGCTCCCTGTTACTTTCTGCGGACTTCAAACTGTTTCTCAGTACTCTTTGGCTTAGACTCATCCAGCTTTTTGTATTTTAAGTAAAGCTGCTCCTGGGCCTGGAATTGCTCTGCTTTATGCTTGCGGCCAGAAGCAACTCCTTTTTTAGAAGCATTTACAGGCTGCCATTCTCCATTGCTCTTAAGCTCCATTGCATTTGTGTTGTCTTCAAAATAGGTGTCCAGAATTGATTTTACATCGGCAAATACTTCCTTGTCTAGGATTGGGAACATAAGCTCAATTCGGCGGTCAAGGTTGCGGCTCATCCAGTCGGCACTTGAACAGTAAAGCTCAGGTGCGCCTCCGTTCTGGAAATAGAAAATGCGCGAGTGTTCAAGGTAGCGGTCAACAATAGAAATAACCTTTATGTTTTCGCTTAAGCCCTTTACGCCCGGAACAAGCATACATATTCCGCGGATATTCAACATCACTTTTACTCCCGCCTGACTTGCCTTGTACAAAGCGGCAATAACTTCTTCGTGGGTGAGAGAGTTCATTTTTGCAATAATCAAGCCTGGATTTTCCGGTGTGCTTCGGTCAATTTCCCGCTGAATCATATTAAGAATGCGCGACTTAATTGTTACCGGTGCCATTCCAAGATAATCCATCTTCTGCAAGGTAGAATAACCTGTTACAAGATTAAAGAAGCTTGTTGCATCGTTTGCAATTTCCGGGTTTGCGGTAAAGAGCGAAAGATCAGAATATAGCTTTGCAGTTTTTGTGTTGTAGTTACCTGTTGCAAGGTGAACATAACGTCTGATAGTGTCGCTTTCGCGCCTGATTACCATAAGTATTTTTGCATGAACCTTAAGGTTTACAAGACCATAAATTACGGTAACGCCTGCCTGTTCAAGCTCGTTTGCCCAGGCAATGTTTCTCTCTTCGTCAAAACGGGCTTTAAGCTCAACCAGAACAATTACCTGCTTGCCCTGCTGGGCTGCCCGTTCAAGTGCTGCAATTATAGGAGAGTTGCGGCCTGTGCGGTAAAGTGTCATTTTTATTGCAAGAACATCCGGGTCATCAGCTGCATCTGAAAGGAATTTAACAACTGGTTCATAGCTTTCATACGGAACGTGAAGAAGCTTGTCGTGGAGCTTGAGGGTGTCCCAGTAAGGCTCATCTTCGGGTAAATCGTGAGGATAAAAGTGCTGCCATTTTTCAAAGCTGAGTTTTCCGTCTTCATCAACATCGCGAAGCACCATAAGTCCGCTCGGGTCAACAATTCCTTCAACCTTGTAAACATCCTCCGGTTTAAGCTCCAGCTTTTCCATCAGAAAACTCATTATTTTCGGGCTTGTTGTATTACAGGTCATCTGAACTGGAAAAGAAGATTTTCGCTGAATCAAAACATCTTCCATTGCGTGAATAAAGTTAGTACCTGAATCTTCATCAACAGCGAAATCTGCATCGCGGGCAAGCTTAAAAATCATTTCTTCTTCTGCTGTAAAGCCTGGGAAAAGCTGGGTACCAAACAAAGTGATAATATCATCAATAAGGGCAAACTCTTTGTCTTTTTTGGAGGTAGCCGGTAACCAGTAGACTTGCTGCAAAACAGAAGGAATCTCTACAAGAGCAATACGGGGTTTATCATCATCACCCTGTAGTTCTTCTGAATTGGTTTTTATTCCAGAAATTGGTTTTAAAAGAAATGCAACGTAAACAGCAAGGTTTTTTATATGCGGAAAAGTTGCTGTATCTGTGCGCAAAGGTGTTAAAAGCGGATAGATTTCGGTGTGGAAAAGATTCTGAATGTATTCTGTCTGCTGTGGAGTATAATCCTGCGGTTTAACATAGACAAAGCCTTTAGCTGCCAGAGATGGAAGCAGGTCATTCATAAGACAATTCTGTTGTTCCCGTATAATTTGATGAGCACGGGCAGAAATACCGTTTAAAACCATCTGTGGGGTAAGGCCTGAAGCATCTGCTTTGTCAGGGTCGGAATCTAACATTCTTTTGGTAGAAGCAACACGAACCTGAAAAAACTCGTCAAAGTTTGAGGTTACGATTGAAAGAAATTGCAGCCTTTCCATAAGAGGAAGGTCTTTGCGCAGGGCTAGATGAAGTACCCTGGCATTAAACTCCAGCCAGGATAATTCTCTGTTAAAAAATCTATTTTCCATAAAAAAACTCCTGAATTACAGCAAAATCACCTTATAACCGAAAACGCTTTCAAACATTCCGGATTTTTCCGACATGGCGATTTTTTCAAGCACTGTGTTTTTTGTGTTTATTGTCTTTATGTACATAGTATTCTGGCGGACTTCAATAGAAAAATCGGAGAACTGCTGAATGTGTCCGCGGTCCATTGCATCTGCAATTCTTAAGATTGCCGTAAGCTTTAAGATTGTCATGCGGTCGGAGCGTGGCAGCATTGTAAAGCTTTCCTCATCTTGTGGAATTGAAGTTCCCTTATGATATTTTGCAATCAGCGAAACTATGTTGTTATCCTTGCGCGAAAGTCCGAAAATCTCTGAGTTTTTGATGATGTAGCAGCTGTGCAGGTTGTGGTTGTCAAAACGGATAAAGGAACCGATGTCGTGAAGAATGGCGGCGGTTTCCAGAAGGGTGCGGGCATAATCATCAAGTGCAATTTCTGCCTTAAGCGAATCGTAAATCTTTGCTGCAATCATGCGTACACATTCGGCGTGATTTTCGTCTCCGTGATATTTGCGCAGAAGGTTTTTTGCAGAAGCAATAATCTGCATATTGAACTCGTTCTGCAGCTCTTCATTTTTTGTAGAAACCTGACTCAGCAGGATACCGTTACGGATATTTGTTTCAGGTACAAAAATTGTCTTTGTTTTTGTAAGATGGATGAACATGTTGTAAATCAAAAGACTTACCTGAAGCGTTTCTGCCTCACTGTATGGAATCTTAAAGCGGGCAACACATTCATCTACAGAATAAGACTGAATATCCTTAACAAACTCAGAAAAATCTTCTTTATTAATTTCCCACAGGAAGGTAGAAATAGGATGACCTATGAGCAGGGCAGCAAGAGTTACATCTGGTCCTACGGCTATAAACTGTTTAACATCAGAAAGGTCAAGCTCGCTTTCAAGAGAACCCTTTGTGTTGTTTATTGATTCCTGAATAAAACGCTGAATGTCATCGTAGGAGCTTGTGCGGTTTTTCATCTGCTGTTCTATTCGTACAGTACCCAGACGGAGCGAGTGCACACCCGCCATCTTACCGTTGGAAATCATCATCATTTCTGTAGAGCTTCCGCCTACAACTAGAATTACAGTATCATCCGTCTTAAAATCAACAGGCTGGTCCTTAATACATTCAGAAACCGCCAGATACATAAGCTTGTTTTCTTCAATTCCGTCTACAAGATGAACGCTGAAGCCTGTCTGTGTAAAGATTCGGTCCATTACAGGGTCGCAGTTCTTGGCATCGCGGAAGGCACTCAGGGCATAGCACGGTGTCTGCGAAGGTTCAATTCCCCAGCCGGCAAGCTGTTCCTTATAGCGTTTGAGAATCTGAATCAGCTGGTTTTGTAATTCCTGACTTATAACTCCGTTTGTAAAAACATCACGCCCGATTGCAAGGGGCATGTCGGAACGGTCAAGAATATTCTGTTTTCGGTCATCTGTGAACTCGGCTACAAGAAGACGAACCCCTGTAGAACCGATTTCAATGACTGATTCATGGGTTGTCATTTGCAGTCTCCGGTTCGTTATAGTTTGTCTATCAGCATTGAGCATTTTCCAGAAGGTATTGGCAAGGTCTTTTTCTTCTGGTCAAGGATATTGATTGTAAAGTAATACAGCTTTTCGCTTTCCATCTGGATTTCCCATCCACGGTTGCTCTTGTTGCTGAGAATGGTGATAAGGTTCCGCTTGAGCGAAAGATTTTCAATTCCCATTATCTCAAGGTTTGGAATTATCCAGTCAACTGTTTTTCTAGGAAGGCTGATTGAAAGCCCGATTACGTTTTCTATCATCAAGGCGATTGTAGAAAGTGCCGCAGTTATTAAATAGCGTTTTCGCGGGAACTCCTGCTTGCCAGGCAGCTTCATTGTCTTTGCGTGGCCTTCCTTGTTTGGCAGATAAGCTTCCCAAAGGTCGCCAGGGTCTTTGTTTTCGTTAGGCATAAGGGCTTCGAGTACGTAATAAAGGTGGCGGATTGCACATTCGCGGGCAAGCTCGTACTGAGCGTATTTTTCAAGGCCCTTTATTACCATAAAGTTAAAGGCTGGAATTACGCTTCCACAATAACCGTTACCGTCTTCGCTGAACTTAGGGTTATCTGCGCTGAGGCATGGGAAAGGATGTTCTGTACCAAAGGATTTAGGGTCGTTCAGGTGTGCTACAAGGCAGTCTGCTTTGTCTGCGTTAGGGATTTCGGCAAGCATTGTCCAGTAAGCGGCAATTGTTTTTACAGGGAGCCTGTTCTGGTTTGCGTCCAAATCGTAGTAGAAGCCTGTATCATTATCCCACATAAGGGAATTGATTCTTGTTTTAATAGAAAAATACATTCGCTTGTACTGGAAGCTCAAATCCTTATCATTAAGAATATCGCCCAAAGCTGACATATACGAAGCGTTTATTGCCATGCAGGCGTTGAAATCTACAGGATATACAACCTTTTCGCGCGGAGAGTTGACCATTGTGCTTACGGCGGCAGGAACTGCATACAAACCGTTTTCCTGTTTGAAGGAGGTGTCGAGCCATGTCATGTATTTCTGAAGATACGGGATAATTTCTTTAATTCGTCGTTTATTTGCTGATTTATGATAAAGATTGAACTCTGCCCAGGCAAAAAGTGGAAGGCCGAGGCCGTCCGGGTTTGCTTTATCTATTACCGGCTGATCGGTTGTTACATCATATTTACAGCGGATTGCACCGTTTTCTTCCTGGTGGGCATAAAAATAATCGATATTCTTGCAAACATCAAAGTTTCGGTTTGAATAAACAAGGAAGAAGGATGAGAAAATTGATTCAAATTGATTAATAATTCTCTTATCGTTTTCAGGATAGATAAAGAGACCTTCAGTGTCCTGTTCACCTGTCTTTGGGTTCAACCAGAAGGAAGAAACCCACGACCACGTTTTATTATAAATATCCACAAAATCTTGATCGTAAAAGTGGATTTGGGGGAAATCGTGTTTATTCACAAGTACTCCTAATGCACATTTTAAAATAGAGCGAGTTTCACAATCTTGGGATTATGAAACTCAATCACGTTTGTTCTATTAGTATAACATAAAATTTGTTAATGCGCGAAAAAAAATTAAAAATATTTTATTTTTTTCACTTATTCAGTTACTTTTATATTGCGGCTAATCCAAGTTTTATGTCGGCGATGATATCATCAATATTTTCCAGACCGCAGCTGAATCTTACCATTCCGCCATCAATTCCGGCTGCAACTAACTGTTCGTCGGTGAGCTGGCGGTGGGTGGCGCTGGCAGGGTGGAGAACACAGGTGCGGATATCGGCAACGTGAACTTCATCGCAGGCAAGCTTAAGGGCATCCATAAAGCGAACGGCAGCTGAACGGCCACCTTTTATACTGATGGAAATTACACCACATGTGCCGTTTGGAAGATATTTTTTTGCTCTTTCGTAATATTTGTCGCCGGGAAGTCCAGGGTAGCTTACGCTTGCAATTTTATCTGAAGTTTTAAAGAACTCTGCAACCTTAAGTGCATTCTGGCAGTAGCGTTCCATTCGGATTGGAAGAGTTTCAAGGCCTAAATTAAGGTAGAAGGCACTCTGTGCTGCAGGATAACAGCCGAAGTCTCTCATAAGCTGGGTTCTTGCCTTTACAATGTATGCAGCCTTGCCAAAATCTCCTACATAACGGAGACCATGGTAGCTTTCGTCAGGTTCAATCATGTCTGCAAACTTTCCTGTTGCCTTATAAGCTTTTTCCCAGTCAAAGTTGCCTGAATCTACAATTGCGCCACCCCCCTGAACTGCATGTCCGTCCATATACTTTGTGGTTGAATGAACAACTATGTCGGCACCCCATTCAAAAGGTCGGCACAAAACAGGAGTGGCAAAGGTATTGTCTACGATAAGAGGAACATTGTTTGCGTGAGCGGCTTTTGCCCAAACTTCAAAATCAAAAACGGTAAGGGCAGGGTTAGCAATTGTTTCGCCGAAAACACATTTTGTATTTGGCTTAAAGGCTTTGCAGATTTCGTCGTAAGTTGCGTTTACATCTACCCAAATGCATTCAATGCCAAGTTTTTTCAATGTAAAACCAAAAAGGTTTATTGTTCCGCCGTAAATGCTGGAGCTGGCAATAAAGCTGTCGCCTGCGGAACAGAGATTAAGTATAGAAAGTAACGAAGCAGCCTGTCCGCTGGAAGTGAGCATACAGCCAATACCGCCTTCAAGGTCTGCAATCTTCTTTTCTACGCAATCGCAGGTAGGATTTGCAAATCGTGAGTACATAAACTCTGTAGGCTTGTCAAAAAGTGCTGCAACATGGTCGCAGGAATCGAATCTATAGGTGGTGCTCTGAACTATAGGCATTACACCTGGTCCGCCGTTTTCCGGTTTATAGCCTGAATGAAGACATTTTGTTTCAACTTTCATAAAATATTTACCTCTTTCATGTGGTGTGTTTAATGTGGAATTATACCAAAAAATAAAAATAAAGTCTAAATAAAGTAAAAAAACACAAAATTATAAGGAAAAATACTCATCTTTTTAAAAGAAATTGATTTTAAATATTGAAAATCCAAAAAAGTGGTTTATAATTAAACAACAACAAAAAAATATTTCTAAAATTATTTGGAGGAATTAAATGAAGAAAATTTTATGCGTTGCAACAATGCTTATGACATTAGCATTAGTATTAACCGGATGTGCTTCTGGTGGTGGAAAAAAAGATGCTGGTCCTGTATCAGTACATCCACGTAGCTACACTTTCGATGTTATCGATGGTGGAAGTGACACTCTTAACTTAGTATTCAACAGCTACGGTCCTAACTATCAGGTAACACCATTCTTTACTCCATTAGTAAAGAAAGACAAGCCACAGGCTGGAGACACAGTTACATTCAAGATGAAGGCTGTTTCTGACGTTGATTTGCCACTTCTTTTGGCTTATCCATGTTCAACTTCTCCTTCTTGGACACCTCTCGATGACGGTAACAATGACACACGTGTTATGGCTAAAGATGTAAAAGCTGGTGAAGCTTTTGAATGTGAAATCACTTGGGTTTTGACAGCAAAAATGGGTGCTGACTTCGCTCTCTGTATGCAGTATGACAACGTAGACCAGGAAGTTAAGACTGGTGGACCTTGTGTACTCAAACTTGAAAGAATTTGTGAATCAACAGATACAAACAACGAAGTTCCAGCAGCTCCTCACAACCCTAACGTTGTAGTAGCTCTCGACAAATATGCAGCATTCCTTGAAATCGCTACAAACCATCCATGGATTAACGGTGCTCAGGATATGTCTGTTATCTCTAACTACCAGGCTACTCCAGAAATCACACCAGCTTTCGGTGATGATCTTCCACTCAAAGGTGATACAGTAACTCTTACTTGGACTGCTGTTGCTAACGCTGATGTAGATGTTATTTACTGCCGTCTCGTAGACTGCTCTGCAGCTGCTAACTGGTGGAAAGAACTCAACACAGATTTCAACGAAAATCTTGAAACAAACTACGTTCTCGCAAGAGATATCAAAGCTGGCGTTCCATTCCACGTAGAACTCGCTCTTCCTGTAATGGAAGCTCCTGTAGCTCAGGTTAACCTCTGTATGTGGTATGACGTAGGCAGCTCACCAGATGCACCTTCTATCTTCAAGAAGTCTGCTATCGACGATGTTGCTCAATAATAGTGAAAGGTAGTTTTGCATAAAGCAAAACTGCACACTTGACAAGGCCCCGAATATTTCGGGGCTTTTTTTTATGCACTTTATGTGTTATGATTATTATACTATGAAAAAGCTGCCATTTATTTCATTTTCAATTCTGTTTACGGTTCTGCTTACTGTAAGCTGTGCTTCAACAAAAAGCACTGCAGACAGTGCAGACAAAAATAAAAAAATTGAACATCCAAGAACATATATTTTAAATCCTTATGAAGGGGCAAAATCAATAACACTGAATTATAACGACTATTATTACTGCTACGAAGCCAAAATAGATATGTGGAGCTATCTTAAAAAAGATAAACCCATTACTGAAGATAAAGTGATTGTCCGCGGAAGGTTTAAATCAAGCATAGCAATTCCATGTCTTACCGTTTACCTTGAAGATAACAGCTACGAAGGCAATTACTGTTCGGTTTTAAGTGAAGATAACAGAATAATGGATATTCAGCCGGGCAGTTATTTTGACTTGAATCTTGCTTTTAATATAAATAAGGATTCTGCCGGCGGATTAAGCATTGTATTTTCCTACGACGGTATAAATCACGGAATGGCAGATTTTATGAAAGTAGGAAAAAAAGCTGTCCTTACCTTTGAAGAACCTGCCCCTGAAGAAGAAGATTTCTTTACCACAAATACAAATAACGAAGTTATTGAACTTGAAGAAGATGCTACTGCACATACTTATAATATTCATCTTGAACAGTGGATGCCGTTTATTGAAATTGCTACACATTATCCTGTAGTTAATGGCGTAGAGGATATGACAATGGTAGACAATTATCAGGCTGTAGTTGATTTGACTCCTGCCTTTAATGGTAAACTCCCGCGAAAAGGCGATACTGTAAACATAACCTGGGCTGCTTATTCTGACGTAAGGCTTCGTAATCTTTATGTAAGACCGGTTGACTGTTCTGCAGAAGCAGGCGGCTGGCGTGAATTACTGAACGTAAACTGGGATGATTTTGATGATTACATTGTTACCCGTTCAATAAAATCTAATGAGCCGTTTACAGGTAATGTTTCTTTCGTTATGAGTAAAGATACTGTGGCTCAATTCTGTCTCTGTATCTGGTATGATATTGGTGATGCCTGGCCGAATGGTCCTGCTATTATTAAAAAGGCAAGATAGTTTTTGTTCAAATAATTACTTTTGTGCAGGCTTAAAAAGCTGTTTTACAAGCTCCTGCACAGTATTTATTCTTACACCTTCATCATCAGCAGATAAAACTCTTGTAAAACCGAGGCTTTCGGAGTTTTTGATTCGCTGCTTACTCTTAGAAACAGGCCTTATTTCTCCCGCAAGACTCAATTCTCCAAAAACGGCAACATTGCTTTCAAGTGCTAAATCTGTTCGTGCTGAATACAAGGCTGCTGCAAGTGCTGCATCAATTGAGCTTTCAGAAAGCTTTATGCCTCCTGCAACATTTACGTAAATATCCTGATCGGAAAAGCGCAGTCCGCATCTTTTTTCAAGTACGGCTGCAACCCTTGCAACACGTCCCGAATCAATTTTTTCACTGTAAACGCGTGATACAGAAGCCTTTGCCGGTACTGTAAGAGCCTGAATCTCTACTAAAAACACGCGGCTTCCTTCAAAAACTGGTGTGCAGGCAACTCCGGCCGGCTGCTTTTCGTTCTGCTTTGTGCGTTTTGTAAGAAAAAGTGATGAAGGATCCGAAACTGTTTCAAGTCCCTTTTCGGTCATGGAAAAAATACCAATTTCGTCTACAGAACCAAAGCGGTTTTTCTGGGCGTGCAAAAAGCGGATATCATCATTATTGCGTTCAAAGGAAATTACGGTGTCTACCATGTGCTCCAGTGATTTTGGACCGGCAATTGTGCCTTCTTTTGTAACATGGGCGGTCATAATAAGGATTGAATCGCGTTCTTTTACCCAGGAAATAAACTCGTTTGCACAGTATTTAAGCTGGTTTACAGTTCCCGGTATTAAGCCGGCAGAAGCAGAGTAGATTGTCTGTATTGAATCAATTATTACCAGACTTGGATTGAGTGAGTCCAGGGCGTCGAGGGTGTCTTCCAGGCGGGAAGTGCAGAGGAGCTGGATTTTTGTGCTGTCAATTCCAAGACGGTCTGAGCGTTCCTTTATCTGCCCGGAAGATTCTTCACCGCTGACGTAAAGTATTTTCTGATTGGTTTCCAGATTTTTTGATGCAGATGAAGCTGTCTGTAAAAGAAGGGTTGATTTTCCAATGCCCGGTTCGCCGCCAAGAAGGATTGCAGAACGTTTAACGGCTCCACCGCCTAAAACCCTGTCAAACTCCGGAATACCGGTAGAAATACGTAAATTATCCTGTGCTTTTACAGATGAAAGATCTACAGGCTTTGCTTTTTCTGATTCTGCATTTCCGCGCCCTGCGGGTGTAATTTTACTGTTGTCTATGATGATTTCTTCAAAGGAGTTCCATTCACCGCATTCAGGACAGCGGCCGAGCCATCTTGGTTGTGAATAGCCGCATGCTGAGCACTTAAATATTGTTGAACCGTTTTTCTTTGCCATGTTACTGTACCCTCAAAAAAATAACAATTTTTTAATAAAATGTCAAAAAATATATTGACAAATAACTTAGAGTATGTTAATTTAAAGTCAGCTTGTAAATAAGCTGATAAACTCTCTCCGATGTCCACATAGTTGGACGGCAGGATTCCCTTTTAGTGTTACTGTTTGGGAATCCTGTTTTTTTTAACCCCAAACAGTAACGGGGTTTTAGGGGCGGAACCCCTAGACGAGGGGGGCAGGGCGCAACGCAGTGCGCCCGCGGGGGAGACTTCCCCCACTTCTATTCTCTATCCCCTAACCACTATTCCCTAGATAGTAACCACTGTTCCCGCCGGCACTGACTTCGTAACCCACGTGTTACCGCCGATTGTACAACCTTTACCAATTACTGTATTTCCACCGAGAATTGTTGCGTTCGCATAGATTGTTACATCATCTTCGATTGTTGGATGGCGTTTTTTATCCATAAGATTCTTCTTAACGCTTAAAGCTCCAAGGGTAACTCCCTGGTAGATTTTTACATTGTTTCCGATTATACAGGTTTCTCCTACAACAACGCCGGTTCCGTGGTCAATAAAGAATGATTCGCCGATTGTTGCACCGGGATGAATGTCAATTCCTGTCTTTCCGTGAACATGTTCGGTCATAATGCGCGGAATGATTGGAACTCCGTTTTCATAGAGGAAATGTGCTATGCGGTATACAAGAATTGCCTCTAATCCTGGGTAAGAAAGTACAACTTCTTCGTTGCTTTTTGCTGCCGGGTCGCCGCTGAATGCTGCATTTGTATCGAGCTGAATCTTACGGCGTATTTCCGGTATTTCTTCTATAAGTGCAACTGCAGTTTTTTCTGCAAGCTTAAAGCAATGTGAATCGGCAATATTCAATATTTCTTTTTCGTTGCAGCTTTGTGATTTTGTGTAGATTAAGGCTTTTTGAATCTCTCGTGTAAGGTTTGCAATTATATTGTTAACCTTCTGTCCGATTATGTATCTGATATTAACAGAATCAATATCTTCGGCGGTTCTGAATCCCGGGAAAATTACCGACTGAATATCCGAAAGAATGGAAACTACATTCTGCCTGTTTGGAAAGTTTTCTGCATGATTCCTGTTTATAAGGCCGTAACGGTCGTAAGAATCGAGGATTCCGTCAATCAGCATATCTATATTCATAAAAACCTCATTGTTTTAAATGATATAAGATAGTATCATAAAGAATAGAAAAGTTCTATCTATAACCTTGCAGGGAAGTAGGCGGGATATTGAAAATAATAAAAAAAACGTAAATTTGTGACGTTCTTTATTGACATAATTTACTACTTCATTTATATTTCTAGAACGCACGTTTTTATAAAGTTGTGTGGAATACTGCAGTTGCCCCAGTAGCTCAGTAGGTAGAGCACCACATCGGTAATGTGGAGGTCTGCGGTTCGATTCCGCACTTGGGCTTTAGAAAACATTTAAGTTTTTGTTTACTGACGATTTAGGAGATTAATATGGCTAGCAAGAAAAAGGGTGCTGTAGAAATCATTGCATTACAGTGTACGGAGTGTAAGAGAAAGAATTATACTACTTACAAAAACCGTAAGAATATTACTGGTAAAATGGAAAAAATGAAGTATTGTCCATTCTGCAGAAAGAGCATCATGCACAAAGAAACAAAAGCAAAATAAAATTGGTTATTCAGCTGTTGGTTTTTCTGACAGCTTAATATATATAGGGCAGTAGTTCAGTTGGTAGAGCAGCGGTCTCCAAAACCGCCTGTCGTGGGTTCAAGTCCTGCCTGCCCTGTTTTTTTTAGAAGGAAATAATTATGTCTAAAGTAATTCAGTTTATTCGTGAAAGTAGAGCAGAGTTGAAAAAGGTTGTATGGCCTACAAAAGAAGATGTGTTTTCTTCAATTAAGGTTGTCCTCATTTCAACAATCATTATTGCTGTAATTCTCGGCGCACTTGATTTAGGATTCTCTGAATTATTCCGAATTGTAATGAGATAGGACGGTCCTAATGTCAAGAAACTGGTATATTCTTCATACTTATACTGGCTATGAAGGAAAAATCGAAAGAACAATCAGATCTTTACTGGAAAAAAAAGAGATTGATTCGAATGTAATTCTTGATGTCAAAGTTCCGGTAGAAGAAATCACTGAAACAACAAAAGACGGTAAGAAAAAGACAAGAAAGAATAACTTCCTGCCGGGCTATGTTATGATTGAGATGGATTTGCCGGAAGTTGGTTGGAAAACAACCTGTTCTCAATTACGACGCATTCAGGGTGTAACTGGTTTTGTTGGTACAAATCCAAATGTACGTCCTGTTCCTATTTCTACAAACGAAGCAAAAAATCTTCTTCAGCGTTCAGGTGTTATTAAGGGTGAAAAACCTGTTTATGCAAGACCTGTATTCAGCGTTGGTGATGTTGTAAAAATCACAGATGGTCCTTTTGCTTCATTCTCAGGCAACATTAAGGAAGTTAATCTTGAAAAAGAAAAGCTTTCTGTAGATGTTCAGATTTTCGGAAGACCAACTCCTGTAGAAGTTTCTTTTTCTCAGGTAGAGAAGGGTTAAGGTTTTCCACTAGTTCTTTGTCAAAATCAGGGGTTTGCATCCCAAATGCATACCGTATAAATCCTGTTTTTGGGAGAGGTGCAGGTCCGTTGGACATAGGCATCTCGTTAGTAAGAAGTCTGTATGACTCTTACACACCAATATTGGGAGAAAAAAATGGCTACAAAAAAGGTTTCAGCTATTATCAAGTTGCAGTGTCCTGCAGGAGCGGCTACACCAGCTCCTCCAATTGGCCCGGCACTTGGTCCTCACGGCGTTTCAGCACCTAAGTTTGTTCAGGAGTTCAATGACCGAACAAAGACTATGGAACGCGGGCTTATTATTCCTGTTGTAATCACAGTTTACCAGGATAAATCTTACACATTCATTCTTAAAACTCCTCCAGCTGCAGTTCTTATCAAGAAGGCTTGTAAAATTGAAAAGGGTTCTGGAAATCCTCTTCGCGACAAGGTTGCAACTCTTTCTAAGAAGGATCTGGAAGAAATCGCAAAAACAAAGATGCCAGATATCAATGCAAACGATATCGAAGCAGCTAAGAGAATTATTGCCGGTACTGCACGCAGTATGGGCGTAGAGGTGGAGCAGTAATATGAAAAGAGGAAAGAATTATAAAGCAGCTGCTGCAAAGTATGATCTTTCAAAGAAATATGACGTTGCTTCAGCTTGTAAGATGGTTCAGGATATGAAATATGCTAAGTTCGACGAAACTGTTGAAGCTCATATTTCTGTACGCCTTGAAAAGAATCAGACTGTTCGCGATACATTAGTATTCCCTAATCAGTTCCGTGGCGAAAAGAAAGTTCTTGTTTTCTGTAAAGAGGATAAGGTTCAGGAAGCTTTGGATGCTGGTGCTGCTTTTGCAGGTTCAGATGAATATATCGAAAAGGTAAAGGGCGGCTGGCTTGACTTTGACGTTTGTGTTGCTACACCTGATATGATGAAGGATGTTGGTCGTCTTGGTATGGTATTGGGACGAAAAGGACTTATGCCTAACCCAAAAACAGGTACGGTAACTCCAAACGTTGCACAGGCTGTTGCTGAGTTAAAGAAAGGTCGTACAGAGTTCCGTGCTGATAAGGGCGGTGTTGTTCATATTGCTGTAGGTAAGTGTTCAATGGATGCTGATAAGATTGTTGAAAACATCAATACTCTTATAACAGAAGTAGGACGCAAGAAGCCGGTTGGTTCTGCAGCAGGATTTATCCAGTCTGTTTCAGTTAGCTCTTCAATGGGCCCTGGAGTTTGGGTAGACTTCAAGGAAGGTGAATAATGGCAATCAGAGCAAAGAAAATACAGTCTGCTAAGGCAGAAGCAATTGAAAATGCAAAGAAAACATTATCAGAATACAATGATTTCATCTTTGCTGATTATCGTGGTTTGACAGTAGCTCAGATTACCGAGCTTCGTGGAAAACTTCGCGAAAAGAATGCTGTGCTCAAGGTTATGAAAAATAACTTTGCACGTATCGCTTTTGAAGAATTGAAGGTTGAAAATGTTGCAGATTACCTTAAAGGTCCAACTGTAATTGCAATGGTGAATGAAGATTCAAATGAAGTTGCAAAAGTTTTGTTCGACTTTAAGAAAAATGCACCAACTCTCGAAGTAAAAGGCGGTAGCATTGATAAGGAAGTTTATGATGCGGCTAAAATCGAAGCCTATTCTAAGGTTCCTGGAAAGAAACAGCTTTATGCTATGCTTATGTCTGCAATGAACGGACCAGCTCAGAAGCTTGCCGCTACATTGAAGGCTTATGCAGACAAAAAAGCAGCCGAAGGCGGTAATTAATTTCATCAAATATGCACAGTCAGGCTTCATAGCTGTCGACTGTCTGTGCTAAATGCAGAAATGCTCAGTGGAGCTAAATCTGCACCAAGCCTGTAATTCTCGGGCCTGTCCCGTGAATCCAGGATGGAAAATATATAATTTATTATGGAGAAGACAATATGGCAGCTCTCACAAATGATCAGATTCTTGATGCAATCGCATCTATGACAGTTCTTGAAGTTTCAGAACTCGTAAAAGCAATGGAAGAAAAATTCGGTGTTACAGCAGCAGTAGCAGTAGCAGCAGGTCCTGCAGCAGGTGCAGCTGAAGCAGCTGAAGAACAGACTGAATTCACAGTAACTCTCGAATCATTCGACGCAGCTAAGAAGATTGCTGTTATCAAGGCAGTTCGTGAAATTACAGCACTCGGACTTGGCGAAGCTAAGGCTCTTGTTGAAGGTGCTCCTAAGGCTCTTAAAGAGGGAGTTAGCAAAGCAGATGCTGATGAAATCATTAAGAAGATAGAAGAAGCTGGTGGAAAGGCTAGCAAGAAATAATTAATTTCTGCTTATGCAGAGATAATTTCAAACAGGGGGATGCCCGTTTTTGCGGGTATCCCTTTACGCATTTTTTAATACTTTTGAAAATTGTCGTGACAGACACGAGATTTTAATATTCCGGGCTAATCTAAAGGCCCAAATCGGCTGTTTCTGTGCTGTGCAGAGTTTCTAGCATGTAGCAGAAGACCAGCTGAACCTACAAAAAAAGAGGGGTAACTGATGTTCGCAAAAACACGGACAATCAACCGACAGTACATTGGTAAAGACATCAAAAACTTTATGGATGTACCAAATCTAATCGAAATCCAGACATCATCGTATGAAGCTTTCCTGCAGAAGGATAAAATCCTCAGACGACTTCCAGATGAAACAGATGACGCTTACGGACGCAGAAGAAATGAATCTGAAATTCAACCTGAAAACAAAGGATTACAGGAAGTATTCACTTCATCTTTCCCAATTGAAAGCCCTAATGGTGATATGTCATTGGAATATGAATTCTATGAATTGGATTGGGCTAATCAGAACTATAATGAAATTGAATGTAAACAGAAAGGTTTAACATATTCAGTTCCATTAAAAGCAAGAATCAATTTGAATTTCCTTCAGACTGGAGCAATTCTCCAGAAAGATATATATATGGGCGATATCCCGCTTATGACCGATCGTGGTACCTTTATCATCAACGGTGCAGAGCGAGTTGTTGTTTCCCAGATTCACCGTTCACCTGGTGTTATTTTCTGCCACGATAAGGGTGTTTATTCAAGCCGTATCATTCCGTACCGCGGTTCCTGGCTTGAGTTCGAAATTGACCAGAAAAAAGAGCTTATTTTTACAAAAATCGACCGCAAAAAGAAGATTCTTGGTACAATTTTCCTTCGTGCACTCGGTTATTCAACACGTGAAGAAATCATCCGCTGCTTCTATGAAGTAGAAGACATTGCAGTTAAAACAGACACAGAAAGCAAGGATGCACTTGTTAATAAAGTTCTTGCAAGCGCAGTATTCATCAAAGACGAAAATGATGAAGAAAAGAGACTTTTCAATGCAGGAACAAAACTTCATCCTCATGATGTAGATGATTTGATTGCAAACGGAATCGAAAATATCTGTGTAATCAAGTTCAATTCAGGCGATGGAGACAAAAAGAACACCTCCCTCGATTCTCAGATGATTATCAACTGTTTTGAGCGGGAGGAAGTTAAATTTGTAAAAGAAGGTTCAATTGATTCAGAACCTACAAAAGAAGATTGTCTTGCCGAAGTTTACAAAGTACTTCAACCAGGCGAACCAATGACAGTTGAACAGGCAGAAAAAGACCTGTATTCACTGTTCTTTTCAGAGCGTCGCTATGCTCTGAGCAGAGTAGGACGTTACAAGCTCAACAAAAAGTTTGATTACAAGGATGATATCAAAGACGAAACCCTTACAAAGGAAGATATCATCAATACAATGAAGTTCCTCATCAAGGTTTACATTGGTGCTGAACAGACTGATGATATTGACCACCTCGGTAACCGCCGAATCCGTTCCGTAGGTGAGTTAATGACAACTCAGCTCAAATCAGCCTTTGCCAGAATGGAACGAATCGCTAAGGAACGAATGAGCCTTAAAGAAACAGATACAATGAAGCCACAGGACCTCATTTCCAGCAAGCCAATCATTGCATCCCTTAAAGAGTTCTTCGGTTCTTCACAGCTTTCACAGTTCATGGATCAGGTAAACCCTCTTGCAGAACTTACACACAAACGCCGTTTGAACGCTTTAGGACCAGGTGGACTTTCCCGCGACCGTGCCGGCTTTGAAGTTCGAGACGTACACTATTCACACTATGGCCGAATGTGTCCAATCGAAACACCTGAAGGTCCAAACATCGGACTTATCGTTTCCCTTGCCATGTACACACGTATCAACGACTATGGCTTCCTTGAAGCACCATATCGCAAGGTAGAAAAAGGTAAGGTTACCGATAAGATTGAATACCTTACAGCAATGGAAGAGGATAAATACTACATCGGTCAGGTAGTAGAAGGAATGAAAGCAGATGGTTCATTCCCAACAGACATCATTTCCTGCCGTAACAGAGGTGAATATACACAGCGTCTGCCAAAAGATGTTCAGTATATTGATGTATGTCCTCGTCAGATTATTTCTGTTTCTGCTTCCCTTATTCCATTCCTTGAGCACGACGATGCTAACCGTGCGCTCATGGGTTGTAACATGCAGCGTCAGGCAGTACCACTTCTGTTCCCTGAGCCACCACACGTTGGAACCGGTATGGAAAAGAAGTGTGCTTATGATTCAGGCGTACTTGTTAAAGCAAAACACGATGGTGAAGTAATCTATGTTTCAAGTGATTGTGTAAAAGTTCGTGTAAAGGGTACACAGGAAGTTGAAGTTTATACACTCCTTAAATATCAGAGAACAAACCAGGATACCTGTTATCACCAGAGACCAACAGTTCAGGTTGGCGAAAAGGTAAAAGCAGGAGATGTTCTTGCAGACGGACCAGCAACATTTAATGGTGAACTTGCACTCGGTAGAAACATTCTTGTAGGCTTCGTACCTTGGAATGGCTACAACTATGAGGATGCCGTACTTATTTCACAGCGTGTAGTTCGCGAAGATATGTACACCTCTATTCATATTAAAGAGTACCAGACAGAAGTTCGCGAAACAAAGCTTGGACCGGAAAGAATCACTCGTGATATTCCAAATACTTCAGAAAAAGCACTTGCAAACCTCGATAACGACGGTATCATCCGAATCGGTTCAAAGGTTCGCTCAGGAGATATTCTTGTTGGTAAAGTAACACCAAAATCAGAAACCGAAACAACACCAGAGTTCAAGCTTTTGAACTCAATCTTTGGTGAAAAGGCAAAAGAAGTTCGAGACAGCTCACTTCATGTTCCACACGGAGTTGAAGGCGTTGTAATCGATATCCGCCAGATGAACCGAAGTGAAGGTGATGATTTACAGCCTGGTGTTGAAAAAGTTGTAAAGGTAATTATTGCTAACAAACGTAAGCTTTGCGAAGGCGATAAGATGGCCGGACGCCACGGAAACAAGGGTGTTGTATCAAGAATCCTTCCTGTAGAAGACATGCCATTCCTTGAAGACGGAACACCACTTGATGTTTGTTTGAACCCTCTTGGTGTACCTTCCCGAATGAACATTGGTCAGATTCTTGAATCAGAGCTTGGAATTGCAGGTAAATACCTTAACCAGTTCTACGAATCACCAGTATTCCAGTCACCTTCACAGGAAATGATTGCAAACAAGCTTGAAGAAGCTGGCTTGCCACGAAGCTGTAAACAGATAGTTCACGACGGACGAACCGGTGAACCATTTGTAAACCCAATCTTCGTTGGTGTAATTTACTATATGAAACTCCATCACCTTGTTGACGACAAGATGCACGCACGTTCAACAGGACCTTACTCACTCGTTACTCAGCAGCCACTTGGTGGTAAAGCTCAGTTCGGTGGTCAGCGTCTTGGAGAAATGGAAGTTTGGGCTCTCGAAGCTTACGGTGCTGCAAACTGTCTCCAGGAGATGATGACAATTAAATCAGATGATATGAATGGACGTTCTAAGATTTACGAATCAATCGTTAAGGGCGATCCTTCATCTCCAATCGGCATTCCGGAATCATTCAACGTATTAGTTCAGGAAATGCGTGGTTTGGCTCTTGATTTCACAATCTATGATGCTAAGGGTAAACAGATTGCTCTTACAGAACGTGATCAGGAATTGATAGAAAAGAATGCTTCCGGTTTTGACAAGGAGGATGCAAATGCGTGATGTACAGGATTTTGACAGCCTTAAGATAAAGCTTGCTTCACCAGAGACAATTAAATCATGGTCTTATGGTGAAGTAAAAAAGCCAGAAACAATAAACTATAGAACACTCCGCCCTGAGAAAGACGGTTTGTTCTGTGAAAGAATCTTTGGTACTACAAAAGAGTGGGAATGTTACTGCGGTAAGTTCAAGTCAATCCGCTATAAGGGCGTTATCTGCGACCGCTGTGGTGTAGAAGTTACACACTTTAAGGTTCGCCGTGAACGAACAGGTCATATTGAACTCGCTGCTCCAGTAAGCCACATCTGGTATTACCGCTCGGTTCCAAGCCGAATGGGCCTTTTGCTTGACCTTCAGGTTGCAGCTCTCCGCTCAGTTTTGTACTACGAAAAGTACATTGTAATTGATCCGGGTGATACAGACCTTAAGAAAATGGATTTGCTCACAGAGGATGAATATCAGCAGGCAGTAGACCACTATGGTAACGCTTTCCAGGCTGATATGGGTGCCGAAGCTATTAAGACCTTGCTTGATGGTCTTGATCTTGATGAGCTCGCAGCAGATTTGCGTAACAAAATGATTGAAAAAGGTGCAAAATCAGACAAGAGATTGCTCCGACGAATCGAAATAGTAGAAAATTTCCGTGCTTCAGGTAACAAGGTTTCCTGGATGATTCTGGACGTTATTCCTGTAATTCCTCCTGAGTTGCGCCCAATGGTACAGCTGGATGGTGGACGTTTCGCAACATCAGACTTAAACGACCTTTACCGCCGTGTAATCAACAGAAACAACCGTCTCAAGAGACTTAAGGATTTGTCTGCACCTGATATCATCATCCGTAACGAAAAACGAATGCTTCAGGAAGCTGTAGACGCTCTGTTCGACAACACAAAACGTAAGAGAGCAGTTAAGGGTGCTTCAAACCGCCCTCTCAAGTCAATCTCTGACCTTCTTAAAGGTAAGCAGGGACGTTTCCGCTTGAACCTGCTCGGTAAACGTGTTGACTACTCTGGACGTTCTGTAATCGTTGTAGGACCAGAATTAAAGCTCTGGCAGTGCGGACTTCCTACAAAAATGGCTCTTGAATTGTTCAAGCCATTCCTTATGAAAAAACTCGTCGACAAAGACGTAGTATTCAATATTAAGAAAGCTAAAATGCTCGTAGAAAGCGAATCACCGGAAGTTTATGCAATTCTGGACGAAGTTGTAAAAGAGCATCCTGTTATGCTCAACCGTGCTCCTACATTGCACCGACTTGGTATTCAGGCATTTGAACCTGTACTTGTAGAAGGAAAAGCTCTTAAGCTTCACCCACTCGCATGTAAAGCCTTCAACGCCGACTTCGATGGTGACCAGATGGCTATCCACGTACCTCTTACACAGGCTGCTCAGATGGAATGCTGGACATTGATGCTTTCTGCACGAAACCTTCTTGACCCTGCTAACGGTAAGACAATCGTTGCACCTTCTCAGGACATGGTACTTGGTATTTATTACATGACAGCTATCAAGCCAAATGCAAAGGGAACCGGAAAACGCTTCTCAACTCCTGATGAAGTTCGTATGGCTGCTGAATGCGGTAACATCGAATGGCAGGCTCTTATTAAGGTTCCTGCTCCAAAAGATTCGTTCGATCCTAATGCTCTTACAGCAAAAGATGATGTTAAGAACGGATTTGTTAAAGGTACACAGCAGTTTAAGAAAGGCGATTTGATTGAAACTTCTGCCGGACGACTTGCTTTCAACGAAGCAATGCCTGAAGGAATTGAATATGTAAACCGCCAGCTCTTCGATAAATCACTCAAGAAGATGATTGAGCACGTATATCATACAAAGGGCTCATGGATGACAATCCAGATGCACGATGCAATCAAGGATGTAGGTTATAAGAACGCTACATTCTATGGTGCAACACTTTGTATGGATGATATCCTTGTTCCAAAAGAAAAAGCAGAAATGATTGCAAAGGCTAACAAGGAAGTAAGCAACATCATCACTCTTGCAAGCGGTGGTTTCCTTTCTTCTAAAGAGCGATTCAACCAGGTATGTGACGTTTGGAACAAAACAAACAGCGACCTTACAAAGATAATGATGGACAACCTTGCTGCAGACAAGGACGGTTTCAATACTATCTATATGATGGCTACTTCTGGTGCCCGAGGTTCTAGAGGACAGATTTCTCAGCTTGCTGCCATGCGAGGATTGATGACAAAGCCTAACGGCGATATTATCGAACTTCCTATTAAAGCAAACTTCAAGGAAGGACTTTCGGTTATCGAGTACTTTATTTCAACTAACGCTGCCCGAAAAGGTCTTTCAGATACAGCTCTTAAGACAGCCGATGCCGGTTACATGACACGTCGTCTTGTTGATGTTGCACAGGATGTAGTAATCAACGAAGAAGACTGCGGTACAATCAACGGTATTGATTATGCTGCAATTAAGAACGGTGATGAAATTGTTGTACATCTTGCAGAACGAATTGTAGGTCACTTTGCAATTGAGCGTGTAGTTCATCCAATTACAGGCGAACTCATCTGCGATGTAAACCAGTATATTGATGAAGTAATGGCAGAAAAAATTGAAGCTGCCGGTGTAGAAAAGGTTAAGCTTAGAACAGTACTTACCTGCGAAGCTAAGCACGGTATCTGTGTTAAGTGTTACGGTAAGAACCTTGCACGCAACAAGATTGTTGAAATTGGTGAAGCAGTTGGTATTATCGCTGCTCAGTCAATCGGTCAGCCTGGTACACAGCTTACACTTCGAACATTCCACTCTGGTGGTACTGCAGATATGACAACTAAGGATAACAAAATTATTCTTAAGTTCGATGCATTCATTAAAGATGTAAGCGGTACACACGTTGTTACAAAAGACGACAACTGGCTGTTCACTCGTAAGGGTACAATGACAATCGTTCGTATTCTTGATGCAATGGAAATTGCAAAGGGTGATGAAGTTGTTGTAGAAGATGGCAGCAGCCACATGCGCGGTGATGTTATCCTCAAGAGAAAAGGCAAGGATGTTAAAGCTGCCGTAACTGGTAAGGTAATGATTGTTGATAACAAGATTTATCTCACAAGTAAAGAGCAGAAGATGGAAATAACTAACGGTTCTACAATTTACGTAAAGAGTGGAGCTATTGTTAAGAAGAACGAAGTAATTGGTATTACAGAGCAGTACTTTGAACCAATTATTGCCGAAGCTGACGGTTATATCCATTTCGAAGACATTATCAACGATTCAACACTTGAGATTCATACAGACAACTCTGGAAACAGAGAGCGTGTAATTTCTGATCTTCACCTTGATCAGAAACAGCCAAGAATCCTTATTACTGACGTTGCCGGTAATGAGCTTGGTACATATTATCTTCCAGCCGGTGCCGTTCTTATGGCTAACGATAAGGAAGAAGTTGAAGCAGGATTTACACTTGCTAAGATTCCAAAGGATATTCAGAAATCTCAGGATATTACTGGTGGTCTTCCACGAGTATCTGAATTGTTCGAAGCTAGAAAACCTAAGAATCCTTGTGTACTTGCACAGATTTCTGGTCTTGTTAAGTTCAAGGGAATTACAAAGGGTAAGAGAATTGTAACTGTAGAAGATGAGTTCGGTAAGGTATTTGAACATCTTGTTCCAATGACCAAACGAATGATTGTACGAGATGGTGACCACGTAGAGGCTGGTGAACAGCTTTGTGCAGGTTCTCCAAATCCACAGGACGTTCTTGCAATCCTTGGTGAAAATGCCCTCCAGAATTATCTTATGGATGAGATTCAGGCTGTTTACCGTGCACAGGATGTAGAAATCAACGACAAGCACGTTGGTATTATTGTACGCCAGATGCTCCGCAAGGTAGAAATTGTTGCTGTAGGTGATACACGCTTTATCTTCGGACAGCAGGTTGATAAGTACAAGTTCCATGAAGAAAACCAGCGTATTATCAAGGAAGGTGGTAAGCCGGCAATCGGACGCCCAATGTTCCAGGGTATTACAAAGGCTTCTTTGAACGTAGATTCTTTCATTTCTGCTGCATCCTTCCAGGAAACAACACGCGTTCTTACAAACGCAGCTATTTCCGGCGCAACAGACGGCCTGCACGGTATTAAGGAAAATGTTGCCATCGGTCACATGATTCCTGCCGGAACAGGTATTAAAAATTATAAAGATATTAAGCTCTTCGATGACGGAGACAAAGATTTGGATGAACAGATGAACGAAATCCTTGAACGCCGCCGCCTTGAAGAAGAATCAGAATCTCATGTTGACGTAGCCAGCTACGACACAGAGGATTCAGACTAGTAACTCACTTTCCGGTAGCGGTTATTGACAATCGCTGTCGGAATTGTGTATATTTCTAGAACGTATTTTTAAATAGTTATCACTTCCGGGGTGCTGACCGGAATAATATAGGAGAATAGGCGATGCCTACAATTAATCAATTAATTCGTCAGGGAAGAAAATCTGTAGCAAATAGAACCAAGTCTCCCGCACTTGAGTCCTGCCCACAGAAACGTGGCGTTTGTACACGTGTAATGACCCAGACACCTAAGAAACCAAACTCAGCATTGAGAAAGATTGCTCGTGTTCGTTTAAGTAATGGTATTGAAGTTACTGCATATATTCCAGGTATTGGACACAACTTGCAGGAACACTCAGTAGTTTTAGTACGTGGTGGTCGTGTTAAGGACCTTCCTGGTGTACGCTATCACATTATCCGTGGTACAAAAGATACACTTGGTGTTGAAGACCGCAAACGAGGTCGTTCAAAGTATGGTGCTAAAAAGCCAAAGGCTTAATGGAGGATTAAGATGGGAAGACATAAGAAATCAATTAATCGTCCGTTAATGCCGGATGTAAAATACAACTCAAAGGTTGTTTCAAAGTTAGTTTGTCGTATGATGCTTGACGGAAAAAAAGAAATCTGTCAGAAAATTGTTTACGAAGCAATGGATAATCTTAAGACAAAAACAGACAAGGATCCTCTCGAGGTTCTTCTTAAGGCAATCGAAAATGTAAAGCCACTTGTTGAAGTTAAATCAAGACGTGTTGGTGGTGCTACATACCAGGTTCCAATGGAGATTCGTGAATCTCGCCGAGAAGCTCTCTCAATGAGATGGATTATTGATGCAGCCCGCAAGAGAAACGGTCACGGAATGGCTGATTGTCTTGCTTCTGAGCTTCTTGATGCTTATAACAATACAGGTACAGCTTACAAGAAACGTGAAGATGTACACAAAATGGCAGAAGCTAACAAGGCTTTTGCTCACTACAGATGGTAGTGCTTTTGGCAGTTTCAGCGTAAATTGTTTTATAGATTGTTTCTATAGAAAAGCATTATTAAGGTGGGGGATTCTGTTACGGAATCTCCCATTTTTTTTGTCTGTTTTTTGTCTCAGGTATTGATATTTATTTTAATAAATAGTATAAATATTAGGCTTGACTGTTTTTATATTTTAAAAGCAGTAAATGGGTTCTTTGAGAGTCAGGCGGATTTAATCCGGTATAACCGTAAAGTTAATCAGAAATGATTTTCAGGTATATACGGCCCATTTGGTTGATTTTTACCGTTGGTAAGAATCGAAAAGCAACTGATTTGGGTTTCTGGCGGTCTTTTACAGACCAAACTCGAAAATACCAAACCAGTTGTCAGGTTTTATGATAATGATGGTGGTACCGGGTTGTAGTGCTTCGAAAAAAAATATGAAGCATTATAGAAAAGTTTCTATCTTATCCGTTTCCTTTCAGAAATTATCATAATAATCGCTCAAATATTGTGTCTGCGAACAAATAAATGTCTTAGTGAAGATGTTATTTGTTCTGGCTTAAAGTGCAGCACATTTAAAATAAAAATGCCGGATGAAAAAAAAGGTTCTGGCAAGGAGAAAAACATGGCAAAGGAGAAGTTCGTCCGAACTAAACCTCACATGAATGTTGGTACCATTGGACACGTAGACCATGGTAAGACAACTCTTTCAGCTGCAATCACTATGTACTGTGCTAAAAAGTATGGTGATAAGGCTCTCAAGTATGATGAAATTGATAACGCTCCAGAAGAGAAAGAGCGTGGTATTACTATCAATACTCGTCACTTGGAATATCAGTCAGACAAGAGACATTATGCACATATCGACTGTCCTGGACATGCTGACTATATTAAAAACATGATTACTGGTGCTGCTCAGATGGACGGTTCTGTTCTCGTAGTATCTGCTCCAGATTCAGTTATGCCTCAGACACGTGAGCACTTGTTGCTTGCTCGTCAGGTAGGTGTACCAAAGATCATCGTATTCTTGAACAAAGTTGACCAGATGGATGATCCAGATCTTCTCGAACTCGTAGTAGAAGAAGTAAAAGATACTCTTAAAGAGTATGGTTTCTCAGAGGATACACCAATCATTAAGGGTTCAGCTTTCAAAGCTTTGAATGATCCAACTCCAGAAAATACAGCTTGTATCGAAGAACTCCTTCAGGCTATGGATACATGGTTCGATGATCCAGTACGTGATGAAGACAAACCATTCTTGATGCCAATCGAGGATATCTTCACAATTTCTGGACGTGGTACTGTAGTAACAGGAAAAATCGAACGCGGTGTAATCAATATGAACGATCCAGTAGAAATCGTTGGTATTCGCCCAACAGCTGCTTCAACAGTAACTGGTATTGAAATGTTCCAGAAGACTCTTGATCAGGGTATGGCTGGTGATAACGTAGGTATTCTTCTCCGTGGTGTTGACAAGAAAGACGTTGTTCGCGGACAGGTACTTGCAAAGCCAGGCAGCATCAACCCACACACAAAGTTCGAAGCTCAGCTTTACGTACTTTCAAAGGAAGAAGGTGGACGTCACTCTCCATTCTTCACAGGTTACCGCCCACAGTTCTACTTCAGAACTACAGATATTACTGGTACAATCGAACTCGAAGCTGGTACAGACATGGTAAAACCTGGTGATAACGTAAAAGTTATCGGTCAGCTCATCCACCCAATCGCTATGGATGAAGGTCTTAAACTTGCTATCCGTGAAGGTGGACGTACAATCGCTTCTGGACAGGTAGTAAAAATTATTGAATAGTTTTTAATTTTTCAAACAAAAGGGCTGGTGAAAATCAGTCCTTTTGTTATGAAATAGGAGTTTAATTAAATGGCTAATGGAAAGATTCGTGTTCGACTTCGTGCATTTGATGTAGAACTGATCGATCAGAGTGCTAAATCCATTGTGCAGACTGTTCAGAAAGCTGGTGCAAAGGTTTCAGGACCTATCCCGCTTCCTACAAAAATCAATAAGGTAACAGTATTGCGCTCACCTCACGTAAATAAAAAATCTCGTGAGCAGTTTGAAATGCGTACTCACAAAAGACTTATTGACATTATCAATCCATCACAAGATGTAATGGATTCTTTAATGAAACTTGAACTTCCTGCCGGTGTAGACGTAGTTATTACGCAATAGCATAAAATCACGCGGTAGCGTTTAACCTTTATGGTTGTAAACAATCCTCTTAAGAGGATTTAAATAAATTGGTACGGTCCCTCTGGATTTGGGATGACGGCCTTAAACAGGGAGCTTTGTGAACAGTAAGTAGCAGAGTCCCAATAGGAGAATATCAGAATGAAAGGTCTGATTGCAAAAAAAGTTGGCATGACTCAAGTTTTCGATGCAAGCGGAAATCTGACACCAGTAACCGTAATCCAGGTCGAGCCAAATGTTGTCGTTGCCAAAAAGAACAAAGAAGAATGCGGTTATGATGCAGTTGTTCTTGGTTTGGAAGATATCAAAGCTTCTAAAGCAAGCAAGGCATATGCCGGACAATTCCCAGAAAACATCAATCCAAAGCGTCACTTGAAAGAGTTCCGCGACTTCGAAACAGAAGTAAATGTAGGTGATGTTGTTGGTTTGGAACTCTTTGAAAACAGTCGTTTCCTTGATGTTACAGCTACATCAAAAGGAAAAGGCTTCCAGGGTGTTATGAAGAGATGGGGTTTCCATGGTGGACGTGCTACCCATGGTTCTAAGTTCCATCGTGAGCCGGGTGGTACAGGAGAATGTACAACACCAGGTCACTGCTTTAAGAATATCAAATTACCTGGACATATGGGTGCCAAGAGAGTAACTATTCAGAATCTCAAGATTGTGAAAGTTGATCCTGAACTCAAAGTAATCATGGTTCGCGGGGCTGTTCCTGGGAATAAAGGCTGTACGTTGATTGTAAAATCAGCAGTAAAAAAATAACGGCAGGAGAAGATAAGTATGGATAAGAAAGTCTATTCAGTCGATGGTAAAGAGCTGCGTACAATCACTCTTGATGATAGCGTATTCGGTCTCCCAGTAAATGATGATGTAATTTATTATGCCATCACAAATGAATTAGCAAATAAACGTGTAGGTACAGCTTGTACAAAGACTCGTGCTGAGGTTCATGGTTCTAACAATAAACCTTATAAGCAGAAGGGTACAGGTAATGCACGTCGTGGTGATAAAAAATCTCCAATTACAGTTGGCGGTGGTACAATCTTCGGACCAAAACCAAAGGATTACAGCTACTCAATTCCTAAAAAGGAAAAGAGACTTGCTATGAAGAGCATCTTGAGTTCACATGCTCAGGGTGACAGACTTACAGTTGTTGAAGATTTTACTGTTGATAGTGGTAAAACAAAGGATCTCGTAAAGATTCTCAGCAATTTTGTAAAAGATGAAAGAACTGTATTAATCCTTAAGGATGATGATTCAAATATCAAACAGGCAGCTAGAAACATCAAGAATCTCAGCTTCCTTGCTTACAATCGTCTTGAAGCACACACATTGTTCTACGGACGAAAAGTAATAATGCTTGAATCAGCTGCAAAAGGTCTTTCTGAGTTTTATGCAGAAGATAAGGAGGCCAAATAATGAAATACGAAGATATTCTTATTAAGCCTGTTATTTCGGAAAAAGCAAACATGTTGCGCGAACAGAACAAATATGTGTTCGTAGTACATCCGGATGCTAATAAAATCCAGATAAAAGAAGCTGTAGAAGCTTTGTTCAAAGTAAAGGTAATTGGATGCACAACAATGAATGTGCTTGGAAAAATGAAACGACTTCGTGGAAGACCAGGTCGTACAGCATCTTACAAAAAAGCAATCGTTCGTCTTGCAGAAGGCGAAACAATCGCTGCTTTTGAAGGTGTATAATCTGGTAGGAATTAAGGGGATATAAAATGGCTCTTAAAGTATATAAGCCAATGACGCCAGGTACACGCGGACGTGTGGACTTGCGCAGAGACGAACTGACAGCCGACAGACCCGAGAAAACTTTGGTGTCAGGTCGTAAGTCTCATGCTGGACGAGGAGCTGGTGGACGTATTTCTGTACGACATCAGGGAGGCGGTCACAAGAGACGTTATCGTGATATAGATTTCAAGCGAGATAAGCACGGAATCCCGGGAACAGTCAAGACAATTGAATATGATCCTAACAGAAGTGCTAATATTGCTTTGATTTATTATGCTGACGGTGATAAACGTTATATCATCGCTCCAAAAGGATTGCAGGTTGGCCAGAAGATTATGTCTGGTGATAATGCAACTCCAACAGTTGGAAATGCACTGCCTCTGAATGCAATTCCAGTTGGTTTCACAATTCATAACATTGAATTGACACTTGGTAAAGGTGGACAGCTTGCTCGTTCTGCCGGTGCAAGTGCTCAGATTGCAGGTCGCGAAGGTGATTATGTCATCATTCGTCTTCCTTCAAGCGAAATGAGAAAGGTTTACGGAAAATGTTATGCAACAATCGGTGTTGTAGGAAACGAAGAACACATGAATGTTAAGCTCGGTAAAGCCGGACACAAACGCTGGATGGGTATCCGCCCAACAGTACGTGGTATGGCTATGAACCCTGTAGATCATCCGCTTGGTGGTGGTGAAGGTGCTGGTAAAGGACGTAATCCTGTTACTCCTTGGGGACAGCCTTGTAAAGGTTACCAGACTCGTAACAAGAGAAAGACATCCAGCAACTTTATTGTTAGCCGTCGTAAGAAGAAGTAGGCGAGGAGATAATCGTGTCAAGATCTGTTAAGAAGGGACCTTTTGTAGAAAAATCACTTTACAAAAAGGTTCAAGCTATGAATAAAGAAGCAGACAAGAAAATGATTAAAACATATTCTCGCTGCTCTACAATCATCCCGGAAATGGTAGGTAATACTATTTCTGTTTATAATGGTAAATCATGGATCCCAGTGTACATAACAGAGAACCTCGTAGGCCATAAGCTCGGCGAGTTTGCTCCAACACGTACATTCCGTGGACATGGTGGTTCAGACAAAACAGCCGGAAAGGCTTAATGATAGGTGGATATTATGGCTGAGAAAAAAGGTTATGTAGCCACTACTAAGTTCCTGATTGCATCACCAACAAAGGTTCGCCCAGTTGCAAATGTAATCAAGCAGAAGTCCTATTCAGAAGCAATGGCAATTCTTGCCAATATGCCACAGAAAGGTGCAAAATTAATCAGCGGTACACTTAAGTCTGCAGCTTCTAATGCACTTAACCTGAATAGTAAGTTGGATGAAGATATGCTGTACGTTAAGGAAATCAGAATCGATGAAGGTCCTAGACTGAAGAGAGTTTGGTTCCGTGCTCGTGGTCGTGCAGATCAGTTGCTCAAACGTATGTGCCATATTACCGTCATCGTTGACGAGAAGGCGGGGGAATAAAAAGTGGGTCAGAAAGTTAATCCTATTGGTTTGCGCTTAGGTGTAAACAAAACATGGCAGTCACGCTGGTATGCCGATCCTCGTGAATATGCAGATTTAGTTTTGGAAGATATCAAAATCCGTAAAATGGTTGCTGAGCTTCCTGAATGTAAAAATGCTGATATAGCTGAAGTTGAGATTGTACGTCATCCACAGCGCGTTACAATCGTAATTCATACAGCTCGCCCAGGTGTTATTATTGGCGTTAAAGGTGCATCAATCGAAAAGATTAGTGCAGATATCCAGAAACAGCTTACAAAGAAAGTACAGATTAAGATTAAGGAAATCAAACGTGCAGATTTGAATGCAACTTTGATTGCTCAGAATATTGGTCGTCAGCTTTCTGGTCGTGGTTCATTCCGCAAGGCTATGAAACAGGCTGTAAGCAATGCAATGAAAGCAGGTGCACTTGGTATTAAGGTTCGCCTTAGTGGTCGTCTTGGCGGTGCAGATATGAGCCGTACAGAAGAACACAAGGAAGGACGAGTACCTCTTCACACACTTCGTGCTGACATCGATTATGGAACATACGCAGCATCAACTACTTATGGTAAGATTGGTGTTAAAGTATGGGTTTACAACGGCATGAATTATGGTGTTGAGCATAATGAAGATGCTGGTCAGCTTGTAAAGAAGCCAAGACGTACTGTTCGTCCGGCAGCTTCACAAGAAAAGGCTGATGGTGCTGATTCTGCTAAAAAGGCAAGGAGTTAGTATATGCCACTTAGTCCAAAAAGAGTAATTCACCGTAAGGTGCAGCGCGGTCGTGAAAAAGGAAATGCGACTCGTGACAATCATATAGACTTCGGAGACATTGCACTTGTTGCAATGGAACCAACATGGTTGGATACAAAAATCATTGAGGCAGCCCGTGTTGCCATCAACCGTAAGTTGGACCGTAAAGGTAATGTTTGGATTCGTGTATTCCCAGACAAGCCTATTACAAAGAAACCAGCCGAAGTTCGAATGGGTAAGGGTAAAGGTGCTCCAGATCATTGGGCAGCTGTTATCAAACCAGGTATGATTTTATTTGAAGTTGGAGGTGTAGACCTCAAGTTAGCTCACAGAGCTCTTGAACTTGCAGGTGATAAGCTTCCTGTTCTTACAAAAATAGTTGTTAAGCCAACAAAGGACTAGGAGGAATAAGATGGCTGATTCAAAGAAGAAAAATGATAAAGAACTGTCTTATAAAGAACTAGTTGCTAAAAGAGATGAGCTTAAGAGAGAATACATGGATCTCCGTTTCAAGATGGTGATTTCTCATGTAGATAACCCAATGCAGAAACGTACAATGCGCCGAGAAATCGCACGCCTTAATACGTTCATTCGCCAGAAAGAACTTGCTGGCGAAAATAAATAGGAGCTGAACCGTGGAAGAGAAGACTGTTCAGACTGTAAAACCTGCTAAAAGATCTTTTGTAGGTGTTGTAGAAAGCGACAAGATGGATAAATCAATTGTTGTTAAAATCACAACTAAAAAGATGGATAGGCTTTACAAGAAATATGTAACTAGAACAAAGAAGTACATGGCACATGATGAAAACAATGATGCACATGAAGGCGACACAGTTCGTATCGTTGAATGCAGACCACTCAGCAAGAAAAAGTGCTGGCGTCTTGCAGAAATTGTAGAACGTGCTAAATAAGCAAGGAGTTTAAGAATTATGATTCAAATGCAATCTTGTATGACAGTTGCTGATAACTCCGGAGCAAAAATTGTTCAGTGTATTAAAGTTATCGGCGGTTCACATCGCAGATATGCTGGTATTGGCGACATCGTAGTTGTAGCAGTTAAGGAAGCAATTCCAACTTCTACTATTAAGAAGGGATCAATAGAAAAGGCTGTAATTGTACGCCAGGCTAAAGAATACCGTCGCCCTGATGGAACTTACATTCGTTTTGATGATAACGCTTGTGTTATCGTAGACGACAGTAAGAACCCTAAGGGAAAACGTATTTTCGGACCTGTAGCTCGTGAGCTTCGTGATATGGATTTTATGAAGATCGTATCACTCGCTCCAGAGGTTCTTTAAGGAGTAATAAGAATGGAAAAGAAGTTCAAAATCCATAAGGACGACACAGTACAGGTAATTGCTGGTAAAGACAAGGGAAAGCGCGGAACAGTTATCCGCATCGTTCCTAAAAAAGATGCAGTTATAGTATCTGGTGTGAACATTGTTAAAAAAGCAATGAGAAAGAAGAGTCAGCAGGATCAGGGCGGTATCGCTGAGATCGAAGCTCCTCTTAATATTTCAAATGTAGCAATCGTATGTAAAAAATGCGGTCCTACAAGAATCGGTTATAAAATCGACGGCGAAAAGAAAGTTCGTGTCTGCCGTAAATGTGGAGATATTCTGTAATGGATAATTACGTACCTCGGCTTAAGAAAGTCTATAAAGACGAAATCGCACCGGCTCTTACAAAAGAGTTCAATTACACAACTCCTATGCAGGTTCCTGCAATTAAGAAGATTGTTGTAAGTATGGGTGTAGGTGAAGCTCTCACAAATAAGAAACTCCTTGATGCCGCAGTAGCTGACTTAACTCAGATTACAGGTCAGAAGGCGGTTAAGACAAGAGCAAAGAAAAGTATTGCTAACTTCAAACTTCGTGAGGGTAATGAAGTGGGCGCAATGGTAACATTGCGTGGTAACATTATGTATGAGTTCTTAGACAGACTCATCAACGTTGCATTCCCACGTATTAAGGATTTCCGTGGAATCAAAGCTACTGGTTTTGATGGTCACGGCAATTTCTCTGTTGGTATTACTGAACAGTTGATATTCCCAGAAATTGACTTCGATAAAGTTGTTAAAATTGCTGGTATGAACATCACTATTGTAACAAGTGCTAATACAGATGCTGAAGCAAAAGCACTTCTTACTAAGTTCAACATGCCATTCCGTAAGTAGGTGAAGTATGGCAAAGAAATCAATGATTATTAAACAGGCCCGCAAACAGAAGTATTCAACTCGTGAATACAACCGCTGTCAGATTTGCGGACGTCCTCGTGGATATTTGCGCAAGTTCAAGATGTGTCGTCTTTGTTTCCGCAAATTAGCAAGTGAAGGCCAGCTTCCTGGCGTAACAAAATCAAGTTGGTAGGAGATAGAAATGAGTGCATCAGATCCAGTAGCAGACATGCTCACAAAGGTTCGTAATGCGGCTATGGCCCGCCACGAGAAGGTAGATGTATCTGCTTCAAAGCTTAAGCTCGAAATCGTTAAGATTATGAAGACTGAAGGATACATTAAAAACTTTAAGAAAATCCAGGAAGATGGACATAACATACTTCGCATTTTCTTGAAATATGATGATGAAAATAATCCGGTAATCCACGGTGTTAAGAAAATCTCTACACCAGGTCGCCGTGTTTATTCTGGCTACAAAGATTTACCACGCGTTTATAACGGTTATGGTACAATCATCGTTTCAACTTCTTCTGGTGTTACAACCGGTAAGAAAGCTACAGAAAAGATGGTTGGTGGTGAATTAGTTTGCACAATCTGGTAATAGGGGGCAGAAAGAATGTCTAAAGTAGGTAAACTTCCTGTTGCTATTCCAGCAGGTGTAACAGTAAATGTTGCAAACAATGTGATTACTGTAAAAGGCGCTAAAGGCGAACTTAAACAGTCTTTTCACAATGAAATCGACATTAAAGTAGAAGGAACAGAAGTTCTTCTTTCAGTAAAAGACAATTCAAAGCAGACAAATGCTTATCATGGTCTTTACAGAAGCCTTATCGCAAACATGGTAAAAGGTGTTTCAGAAGGCTTTACAAAGACTCTGGTAGTAACTGGTGTTGGATATCGTTGCGAAGTGAAAGGTAAAGAACTTGTAATGAATCTTGGTTATTCAAGTGACTATATTGCTATAATTCCGGACGGACTTACAGTTGTAACAACTCCTGATGGAAAAATTACTGTAACAGGTATTGATAAGCAGTTAGTTGGTGAATTTTGTTCTCAGATTCGTAAGTTGCGCAAACCTGAACCTTATAAAGGAAAGGGTATCCGCTATGATAACGAAACTATCCGCCGCAAGGTTGGAAAGACTGGTGTTAAATAAGGTGAAGCTATATGTTTAAGAAAATGAACGATAAAAACAGAAAACGCTTGCACAGAAAGATTCACATTCGAAAGACTCTTTCAGGAACAACAGAAAGACCAAGAATGACAATTACCAGAAGTAATAAGAATCTTTCAGCTCAGATAATAAATGATGACGAAGGAAAAACTTTAGCTTCAATTTCAACTTTGGAAAAAGAATTTGCAGCCCTTAAACCAAACATTGAAGGTGCTGCAAAACTTGGTGAAGCTTTTGGTGCACGCCTTAAGGATAAAAACATCACTAAGGTTGTTTTCGACAGAAATGGTTACTTATACCATGGCGTTGTAAAAGCTTTCGCTGATGGTGCCCGCAAAGCCGGAATCGAATTCTAGGAGAAATTATGGAACATCAGAAAAACTTTGATAAAGAACCAAAAGAGAAAGAGTTTGAAGAAAAACTCATCACTCTTAATAGAACAAGTAAGACTGTAAAGGGTGGACGCCGTATGTCTTTCTCTGCTCTTACTGTTGTTGGTGATAAGAAAGGTCGTGTAGGATATGGTCTTGGTAAAGCTAATGACGTATCTGAAGCAATCAAAAAGAGTATTGATAAAGCAAAACGAAATCTTATATTCGTTCCTTTGAAGAATGGAACTGTTCCACACGATGTAATTGGAAAGTATAAGAGTTCAGAAGTATTGGTAAAGCCAGCTTGTTCCGGTACTGGAATTATCGCAGGTGGTACAGTACGTGCTATTATGGAAGTTGCAGGTGCGACTGACATTCAGTCAAAATCTTTGGGTTCAAATGCTTCTGTAAACGTTGTTCGTGCTACGTTCAACGCTATTTCAAAGCTTATGGATGCAAAGAAAATTGCAGCTAACAGAGGTAAAACTCTTGATGAATTGTGGGGTTAATGTATGGCTAAAGAAAAACAGATAAAGGTTACATTAATTAAGAGTACAATTGGTCAGAAACCGGCCAAGGTTGCAACTGTAAGAAGCCTTGGTTTGAAGAAAATCTCTTCTTCAAACATTCTTCCAGACAACGAAGCAGTTCGTGGTATGATTGCAACAGTTTCTCACTTAGTAAAGTTTGAGGAGATATAATAATGGCAGAGTATAATCCAATTCTTAGTGCTCCTCAGGGTGCTAATAAAAAACCGAAACGTGTTGGACGTGGTTCATCTTCTGGACTCGGTTCAACAGCCGGTAAAGGTAATAAAGGTCAGCAGTCAAGAACTGGTAAGGGTGCTCCTTACGTAGGATTTGAAGGCGGACAGATGCCTCTTTACAGACGTATTGCTCGCAAAGGATTCTCTAACTATCCTTTCAAGAAAGAATACGCTTGTATCAATATCGACCAGCTGGAAGCAAAATTCGAAGATGGCGCAACTGTAGACAAGGCTTCTCTTGCTGCAAAAGGCTTTATTTCAGTTAAGAGCGCAATTCTTGTAAAAATCCTCGGAAACGGCGATTTGACAAAGAAATTGACTGTAATTGTTGATAAAGTTTCTGAATCAGCAAAGGCTAAAATCGAAAAAGCTGGTGGAACAGTAAAGTTAATCGACGAAAAAGCTGCTGAAGAAAAGCCTGCTGAAAGTGCAGAATAAACCGGAGTAAAACATGGCAAGCAATCCAATAGTAAATATGTTTAAAGTTAAAGAATTAAGAGACCGCTTGTTCTTTACATTGCTGATTCTGGCAGTGTTCCGCCTGGGTAGTGTTCTTACTATTCCTGGCATTGATGCAAACGTTCTTTTGAAATACTTTGACGATTTGGCAGCGCAGAACAATAATGCGTTTGTCAGCTACATGGACTTCTTTGTTGGTGGAGCATTTTCAAACTTTTCTATCTTCATGCTTGGTGTAATGCCATATATCTCAATGCAGATCATCATGCAGCTTGCTGTGATTATTTTCCCAGCTCTAAAACGTATTTCGCAGGAAGACGGTGGACAGCGTAAGGTTGCACAGTATACAAGAATCGGTACGATTATTGTATGTCTTATTCAGGCCTTCGGTGTTACCGCCTATGCAAATAGTATTCCAGGTTGTATCGTTCTTGAAAATCAGATCGCTTTCAAGTTGTTGGCTATGCTGACAGTTACAACCGGTTCTATGTGTACAATTTGGTTAGGTGATCAGATTACAGCTCGTGGTATTGGTAATGGTATTTCAATGATAATTTTTGCAGGTATCGTAGCACGCCTTCCTAACGCCGTAATTGAACTTGTTCAGGCAGTTAGCGCAGGTGAAGTACAGCTTGTATTTGTTATCCTTGTATTGATAATGTTTGTTGCAATAATAGCATTGGTAATTTACGAAGAATCAGGACAGAGAAAGATTCCGGTACACTATGCAAAACGTGTAGTTGGAAGAAAAATGTATGGCGGACAGTCTACATACATTCCATTCAAGGTAAATCCTTCGAATGTAATTCCTTTGATTTTTGCTTCTTCTATTCTTATGCTGCCATTGACAATCGTAGGTACATTCTCTAAGGGCGGAAATGCAAAACCTTGGGTTGGTGCAATCTCAAGATTTTTGACTCCAAACGGATGGGGATATAATGTTTTGTTGGTTCTTCTTATTATCTTCTTTGCTTACTTCTACACTCAGGTAACCCTGAACCCCACAGAAATCGCAAAGAACATCCGGGAAAACGGCGGCTCCATTCCTGGTGTGCGTACTGATAAGACAGAAGAATATCTGACAAAAATATTGAATAGACTTATATTACCTGGTTCATTGTTCCTGGCATTCATTGCGGTAATCCCTACAATCATTCAACAGATTTTCGGATTCCCACAGTCAATCTGTCAGCTTATGGGTGGTACATCACTTATCATTATGGTTGGTGTAGACCTTGATACAATGAGTCAAGTTGAAGCTCTTCTTAAGATGCATCATCACGATGGTCTTACAAAGAAAGGCAAAATCAGGTCACGAAGTCTGTAATTTATAGAATAAATTATACGATTTTCGCGAATTAGCAGTAGAAAAGAACTGGGAATATGTGATATAGTATCTTTTGCCGAATTGCTCTCATTGCGAGGTGCTTAAGATTCGGCAAAATATTCTCATGGGGGCTTTTATATGAAAGTACGAACCAGTGTAAAACCTATCTGTGACAAATGTAAGGTAATCAAAAGAAACGGAATCATCCGTATCATTTGTACTAATCCTAAACATAAGCAGAGACAGGGCTAAGGCTTAAGGAGTAACAGATGGCTCGAATTGCGGGAGTTGATATCCCTAATAAACATGTAGGTACCGCTTTAACATATATCTACGGTATCGGCCGGTCATCGGCAAAAAAGATTTGTGAAGAAGCCAAGATTGATCCTGAAAAAATGGCAAATGACCTTTCACAGGATGAATTAGCAAAACTTCGTGAAATAATCGATTCAGAATACAAGGTAGAAGGACGTCTTCGTTCAGAAATCGGTCTTAACCTTAAACGTCTGATGGATATTGGTTGCTATCGTGGTCTTCGACATAAGAGAGGTCTTCCAGTACGTGGACAGAGAACTCGTACTAATGCCCGAACAAGAAAGGGTAAGAAGAAGACTGTTGCTAATAAGAAGAAGGCATAGGCGGAGGTAAAGTAATTGGCTACCACTAAAAAACGAAAGGAAAAGAAGAGCGTATATGAAGGTAACGTTTACATTCAGGCTACGTTCAATAATACTATCGTAACTATTACAGACCTGAAGGGAAATGCTCTTTCTTGGGCATCTTCAGGTGGACTTGGTTTCCGCGGAGCAAAGAAATCTACTCCGTTTGCAGCTCAGTCTGTAGCAGAAACTGCTGTGCAGAAAGCACAGAGCTATGGCTTGCGTGAAGTGCATGTATACGTAAAAGGACCAGGAATGGGACGTGAAAACGCAATCCGTTCTTTGGGACAGCTTGGATTGAAGGTAAAATCAATTTCTGATGTAACTCCAATTCCACATAATGGCTGCCGTCCTCGCAAAACACGCCGCATGTAAGGAGATCAAGGAATATGGCAAGATATACAGGTCCTGTTTGCCGCATGTGTCGTGCAGAACAGAGAAAATTAATGCTTAAAGGCGCTCGCTGTATGAGTGCTAAATGTCCTTTGGACAAAAAACGTGGAGCTCCAGGAAAAGATCCTAAAGCCCGCGGTGGAAAAAAGAGTGAATATGGTATTCAGCTCGCTGAAAAACAGAAGCTCAGAAGAATGTATGGTCTGTTGGAAAAACAGTTCCACCTTACATACGAAAAGGCTTCTAGAATGCCTGGTGTAACTGGCGAAAACTTTATCGGCTTGCTTGAGAGAAGATTGGACAATGTAGTTTACAGAATGCACTTTGCAATCAGTAGAAGACAGGCTCGTCAGATTGTATCTCATGGTCATATTCTGGTTAACGGTAAAGCTGTTAACATTCCAGGATATGAAGTAAAGGCTGGTGACATCGTTGAAATCAAGGAAAAGTCAAAGAGACTTCCTATGGTTCAGGATGCACTTAATGAAGTTTCAAAGTCAGGAACAATGCCTTGGGTATCAGTTGATGTTGATGCTGTAAAAGGAACTTTCACAGCTTATCCACGTCGTGAAGAAATTACTGATCTGGTTGATATCAAAGAACAGCTCGTAGTTGAGTTCTATTCTAAATAATTAAAAAGGAGTTCAGATGGCTCGTAAAAACTTGCTCAAAGGTTTCAAAAAACCAAAAGGCATATCATTTGAACCAATTGACAGTACTAATCCTAATTATCAGAAGTTTTATGCTTATCCGTTTGAAACTGGATTTGGTACAACTGTTGGAAACACGTTGAGAAGAATATTATTGTCTTCCATCCAGGGATATGCTATCACATCTATAAGAATCACCTCTTATGATGAAAATGGTATACCTCATGTTATTTCAAGTGAGTTCGAAGCAATACCTAATGTTACTGAAGATACTCTCGAGATAATAAACAGTTTGAAACAGATTCGCTTATGCTTACCTGATGATATCGAACAAGATACATTCAATTACGAGTTTAAGGGCCCTGGAGTTGTAAAGAGTGATAACTTTGCAAAAGAAGGTCAGCTTGAGGTTATGACAAAGGATATGCTTATTTTCAATATGATGGAAAATGCACATCTCGACATCGAAATCCAGGTTGATCTTGGCAGAGGATACGTACCTGCAGAAGTAAATGAGCACTACATTGAAATTGTTGGAACAATTCCAATGGATGCAATTTTCACTCCTGTAAAACGCGTAAAATACTCAATTGAGCCTTGTCGTGTTGGTCAGAGAAATGATTATGACAAGCTTATTCTTGAGATTTGGACCGATGGTACAATAACTCCAGAAAATGCTTTAGGAGAAGCTGCAAAGATTGCTAAAGAACATTTTGCTATCTTTATCAACTTCGACGATAAAAACATTATTGGAACTGATGATAGTGATGAAGGTGATGAGAACATCATTAAACTTCTCAATACACCTGTGGAAGAACTTGAACTTTCAGTTCGCTCATCAAATTGTTTGAAGAATGCTAATATTCGTACAATTGGTGAATTAACTAAAAAGACTGAAGATGACATTGCAAAGACAAGAAACTTTGGAAAGAAGAGTCTTGCTGAGATTAAGGAGAAGCTCCTTGAGTGGAATCTTACTCTTGGTATGACTGATTACAGTCATCTGAAGAATGCTGCCAATTTAACTAAGCAGAAGGAAGAAACAGATGAATCATAGAAATGGTTTTAATCCGCTTTCACGTACAACAGCACATCGTCGTGCTATGTCACGCAATATGGTAACATCACTCTTGAGATACGAGAGAATTACAACAACTAAAGCTAAGGCTCTTGAAGTAAGAAAATATGCTGAAAAGCTTATTACAAGAGCTAAGGTAGACTCTGTACATAACCGCCGTGAAGTTGCAAAGTTTATTTCTGATGAAAAAATCCTTGATAAACTTTTCACAAACATCGGACCACGTATGCAGGAAAGAAACGGTGGATACACTCGTGTTCTTAAATTGGGATACCGACAGGGTGACGCAGCTGATGTTGTAATCCTGGAACTTGTTGACTATAAGCTTGAAGATAATGCAGAAAAAGCTGAAGGCAAAAAAGCTGACAAAAAAGAAAAGACTGCTGCTAAATCTGATAAGCCAAAGGCTAAAAAAGCAACAAGCAAAGATAAGGAAGCTGCTGACGGAGCAAAGCCTAAGAAAACAGCTTCAAAAAAGACTTCTGAAAAGAAGGATGAATCAAAAGCTGAATAAGCTTGCGATAAGGAGTCGATATGTCAAAAAATCATCGTGGTGCTGGTATCAGAACTCTCCCAAACAGTGGAAGAGGAAAATGTCCAATCTGTGGTAAAGACAACATCAAAGTTCTTTACGAAAAAGAAGTAGATGGACAGAAATTGAACATTTGTAAATACTGCAATGCGGCTATGAAAAATAAAGCTAAGAAAGCTGCTCCAGCAGCTGCTGCTGAGTAATACAATATAGTCGAAAAACTATTTACACCAAATCCGTCAATCTTGATATTGACGGATTTTTTTTGTATAATTTAGAGTAACGATTAATTAAATCTTATCTAGAAAAGTATTATGAGTTTATTGCTGGAATAATGGAGTAAAATAATTAAGGTATAACCATGGGAATATCTAATAATAATCAAAACTCTAGATACTACGATTTTTTCCGCGAACAGGAAATTATTTTCACTAAATCTAATATACAAATCCTTCATCTGGACCTTCGCGAAATATATATTAAATTTAACGGCGGTCAGTGGCCTTGTATTATAAACTCAACTTCATTACAGTCGGCAAAAATAATTATTGGTACTGCCAGCGGTGCCTATAAAGAAATGACTCAGAATCCAAAGGTTAATTTAAGCCTTAGATACAGTTTTGTAGAACCAAACGAAAGCAAGGTACAGTTTTTTGTTGCCTGCTCCGTAGAAAGAATAATTCCGCTTCCAAATACAGAAGAGCTTGTAATTGTTTCTCTGCTTTTTACACAGCGTCCGCCTGATGATTTAATTTCGCGAATAGGCGAGTTCATAGAAACAAATGAAAACTTTAAAAACAGAAAAGAAGACCGCATAGAAGTAAATCAAAATAGTATACGTAAGCTTGGAATTGAACGTGAAGAAACTATCGTCTTTGTTGATGGAATCCCAAGAAAATGTATTCTAAAAGATTTATCCTTTGGCGGTGCTAAAATAATGTTTGTTGGTATTCCAAAGTTCCTTATTAATAAACCTGTAGATCTAAAGATTCTTTTTTCCGAAGCGAATGAAACAGTTGGTATAAAGGGTGTTATTAAGGATGCCCAGTTCCTAGAAGGAAGAAAGGATATTGCCGTTGTTCATATAAAATATGATGAAGATAAGGTTCCTTTGCTTTACAAGAGACGAATCAACAATTATATTACAAACTATCAGAAAAATATGCTGAATAAGAAATCAAATCTCTAGCGTTTTGCTGGAATGATTATAATACTTGAAAAAAAATAATAAGAGTAAACAATGAATCCAAAAAATCCACTTGAGTCCGTATATTTTATTAACTTGCCGGAAGACTTTCAGCTTTCTCAGGAAGCATTCCCAATTGATAAGTCAATTCCACTTCCTGTTCAGAAAAAAACAGCTGATGCACCTGGAGACTTCAATCCTGAAGAAATCACTGTAGAACAGGTTTTGGCTGGATTGCTTACAGTTCTGGCTTATGACAAGAAAAATAAAAATCTTGATTATTACCGTTCTATCATCGGTAAAGTTAGACCAAACATTAAAAAAGAACTTTGTGAAGCTGCAATCTTAAAAACAAAAAATGAAGATTATGAACTTGCAGAAGAAATCTTTTCTGCCTTGTATGGTTATGATCCAGAAGACCTTGCAATTGTTTTGAATATGGCTTTATTCTTTGATCAGCGTGCCGAAAACTATAGAAATATGGGCTTGTTCGAAGATGCAGACGCTTATGATGCAGATGCTGAATCCTTTTATCAGAAAGCAATGAACGCAGACCCGCCGTTAGCAGACGCTTTCTTTAATGCAGGTTTCTTTTATCTTAAACTTCACAATTACAGGCAGGCAAAGAATTGTTTTGAAACCTACATAGCTCTTACCTGTGATTTGTCTGATGAAGAGCTTGGAGAAAACGGTATTTACAAAAAGGAACGTGCTCAGGAAGTTATTGCAAATATTTCAAACCAGAATATGGATGATGTTTATTTCCAGGATGCTTATAAGTTAATTTCTACCA
>JAEEGK010001356.1_pt1 | contig 61417 bp, 52 predicted proteins | sample 8958771 | NCBI WGS metagenome assembly JAEEGK01 (sample SAMN16246547, study PRJNA631951) | gut metagenome | biome: gut microbiome; feature: rumen; material: SC-attached | host: Bos | place: Iran: Karaj | collected 2018-10 | reverse complement strand
ATAGAAATACAAAGGGAGTACCCAACTACCTGCTCCATATTAGAACGCTCCACCCACTCACAAACTTCCTGAATTTTGCCTTCGATGCCGCTCAGACAGATGTTTTCGAGGTTGAAGGAAAGTTCGGCTAACTTTTCGGCATCTTTGTTTGTAATATTATAGGCTGACACCAAACTCTGCGCCGCCGAAATTATTTCAGGACTAAAAATTTCTGTTTTTTTCGATAAACTTTGAATCTCGTTTATATTTTTGCCGGCTTGGGCAATTATACTTGCAACTTTCTGATTGTCAGATTCCAAAGACGCTGTCAAAAAATACGAATGTGCATTTGCCGCCTCTGTCGACATTGTGCGGTAAACCTCGTCGAGCGACAAATACAATTGTTGCATCGACCTTACTTTATAAAGGTTGAAAACAACAACGATAACAATCGGCATCAAAAATATATAGCCCGCAATTGAAATCTTTTTGCCTAATGATAAATCCTTGTATCTCATGGTGTTTTAAGCGTTTTGAAAGTAATTAATTTTTTCATGAAGGTTTTCAACACTTGAATAAACGTTGCCAACATTTGACCTCATGTTTGATGAAATATCGGCTAAATCTTGAACTGCCGAATTAATGCGTTCTACTGCCGAATTGATATTGTCGATATTAGAAGCCTGCTCGCCGCTTGCCTCTGCTATCTCTCTTACAATCAGAGCGTTGTTTTTAACAATCGGCATTATCTTCCTGAAAACTTCATCTGTTTGCACTGTCAGTTCAACACCTCTGGAACAAACATTGTCGATGTCTTTTGCTGCCGAAGCGGATCTTTCGGCGAGTTTTCTCACCTCTGCTGCCACTACTGCGAAACCTTTTCCGTCGTCGCCTGCGCGTGCTGCTTCCACCGCCGCATTTAGGGCTAAAATGTTGGTTTGAAAAGCGATGTCGTCGATAATTGTAATCTTTTCAGCAATTTCGCTCATGGCCTTTACGATGTTTTCGCTGGCTACGGAACATTCGTTGAGTTTTTGAGCCGTATGATCGGAATATTCGTAAGCCGAGCGAGCGTTTTGAGAATTTTGTTTGATGTTAGAGGCAATATCTTCCACTGCTGCTGACACTTCCCGTGAAGTTTGAGCCAAATTTAACGCGCCATTATGAGCGGTTTCGCCAGTGTCTTTTGTTGATTCGGCAGCAGAAGAAATCTGCTCTATGTTGTCTCTCAGCTGCGGTACAATAGTTTGCAGTTTGTCTCTAAGCGATGTCATTGCCGTTTGAAGTTCTGCAAATTCTTCTCCGCCCGAAGTTTTTACCGTTGAATTTATATCGCCTTGCAAAATATTATCGGCAATAGTTTCGGCGGCTTTAATTGGAGGGGCAAGTCGTTTTTCAAACAACCGTCCCACAAGGTAAGCCACTGTAAAAGAAATACTTAATCCGATAATTAATTCCAAAACCGAATGTATTACCCAATCGGCAAGCCAATGATATTGAGTGCGTTCTTCGGAGATTTTTTCTTTTTCGAGATTTTCGGCTTTTATTTTCAAGTTTTCTGACATTTTTGCAAATTGCGCCAAATCAGCCTCTTGCGCAGAGTTTTTATCGGAAACTTTTTTCCTGAAATTTTCAAAATTTGCATAATCCTGCGTCAAAGGATTCTCGGCAGGTATTTCAACGGTTTTTATAGACGATAATATAGAAAAATCGCCGTTGCTAATGGCAGCATTTGCGCCGTACAATGCTTTCGTGGCTTCTATTCCCACTTGCGAATAGAATTTTTCGGCAACAATATGCTCTTTGTTGAGTGCCTCACTCATATTGCTGATTACCTTAACCTTGTAAACGCTGTATATTCCGATACAGCCAATCGGAAGCAAAACTGCCATTAATGTAATTATCATGCGCAGTTTCAGTGTTTTACCGCTGCTTTTTTTCATATAACTTGTAGTGTTTGTTAATTAAAAGATTTTAAGTGTATTGTTTTTTTCCCGCAATAATTATTCCAATAATTTTGACGGCGGTAAGATAAAAAAGATAAGAAAAAAAACAAAAAAAATAAATCATTTTTAATATTTTTTTACATAACGATTTGTTTTTAACAAGTTGAATATTGGTTTTATTAGCCACAGAAAACACGGAATGCACGGAAATATAGTGTAGGTTTAAATAGTTCCGTGTTTTCTGTGCTTCCCGTGAAAAAAAATGCGATATTGTCTGCTAATTTTTATATTGTCAAAGGCGTTAGGTATTTCAGGAATCAAGTGGTTATGGACGATTTGTTTGAACCATAAAAAAACGCAATGCCTTTCGTCTAAAATTAACGTAAAGCATTGCGCTTTTAACATAACCAAATTATACTTTTTTCAATTCTTCCGGAATTGTTGGCATTGCGCCTTTTTGAGTGCAGACAAATGCGGAAATTTTCACTGCCGCAGCGTGTGCCGTTCTGAAATCTTTTCCGCTCAAAATGCTTGCACAGAATGTCCCCGTAAACGAATCACCCGCACCAACAGTGTCGGCAACATTCACTTGCGGTGTCTCCTGAAAACTCATCTCGTCGCCACAAAAAACATACGACCCGTTGACACCACATGTCAAAACCAACATGTCGAGATTGTATGTCTTCAACAACATCTTACATTCCGAACGCAAGTCCAAATCCTGAAACTCAAACAAACGTCCTATTGTTATTAATTCTTCGTCGTTGATTTTCAAGATATTGCAACGATGAAGCGCATGTTCTATTACTTCTTTGGAATAAAAATTCTGACGCAAATTAATGTCAAAAATCTTGATACAATCTTGCGACGTCAAATCGAGAAAACTATTAATCGTACTACGCGAAACCACGTTTCTCTGCGCCAAAGAGCCGAAACATACTGCACGGCAATTCTTGGCAATTTCTTTGATTTCGTCTGTTAACGGAATATTGTCCCAAGCAACGTTTTCTTTGATGTCGTATGTTGGAACGCCATATTGGTCGAGACTCACCTGAACCGTGCCGGTAGGATACTCTACCCTTGGCATTAGGAAGTTTAGATTGTTGCTTTTAAGATTCTCGATTGTTTCTTCTGCCAACGCATCGTTGCCTAATGCGCTTACTGCTATTGTGTTGTCAGAGCCTAAAAACTGACCTGCATGATATGCAAAGTTAGACGGTGCACCGCCGAGTTTTTTGCCTTCGGGAAGCATATCCCACAAAACCTCTCCGAGACCTACAATATATCTTTTCATTTTATATACGGTTTTAAAAAAATTATGAATTACGAATTACGAATTACGAATTACGAATTATGAATTGTCAATTATCAATTGTCAATTGTCAATTGTCAATTGTTAACTTTCTGAGTGAACCACAGCAAATAAGCCACACCGACAGCGATAACGGCTACTGCGCCTGCTTGTCCGAAACCATCGGCAGCAAAACCCATCAACAATGGGAAAATCGTTCCGCCGAATAGTCCCATTATCATCAAGCCTGAAACTTCGTTTTGTTTTTCGGGCATTGATGTGAGTGCCTTAGCAAAGCAAATCGAGAAAATATTAGAATTGCCGTAACCCGCTAATGCTATTGCTGCATAAAGCACAATCTTGCTTGAACCGAAAAATAATCCGCACACCGACAATACCAACATGAACATACAGATTACGTAAAACGTCCTTGTCTTTAATACTCTGAGAAAAAACGAACCTGTCAGGCAGCCGATTGTGCGGAAAATAAAGTACAAACTCGTTGCGAAAGCGGCATCGTTGAGTGTCATCGAAAGTCTCTCCATCAAGATTTTAGGAGCAGTAGTATTGATACCAACGTCAATACCAACATGGCACATTATACCAAAAAATGTGAGCAAAACTACCGGATTTTTCAAAAGCGAAATGCAATCGAAAAAAGATGTAGATTTGTTGCCGCCAATTTCTTCGGTAACAGGCGTAACTTTCAGCATTACAGTGGAAAATACACTTGCTACAAAGTAAACCAAGAACAAGATTTTCCAAGAGAAACCGAAGTCGGGAATGGCTTTTGTGGCACCCCACATTGCAATATAAGGTGCTGAAAACGAAGCGATTGCCTTCACAAATTGTCCGAAAGTAAGTGTCGATGCCAAATTCTTGTCGCCAAGCACCGTAGAAACAAGCGGATTGAGCGAAGTCTGCATCAAAGTGTTACCAATTCCAAGAAGCGAAAACGCCGTGAGCATCAGCGCAAAAGAATTGCCCAAAAGCGGCAACAAAAGCGATACAGCCGTTACCACAAGCGAGAGTAATACGGTGTTTTTTCTGCCGATTTTGTTCATCAGCATAGATGTTGGCACCGAGAATATCAAAAACCAAAAGAACACAAGCGAAGGCAGAATATTTGCCGTAGAATCACTAAGGTTCAAATCTTGTTTTACGTAGTTGGAGGCAATACCCACCAAATCTACAAACCCCATGCAGAAAAAACACAGCATTACGGGGATTAATGTTAATTTCTTAGACATGACGTTTTTATTTTACTAATTGATAAATCACCGTTTTGCAACCTGTTGCAGAAAGTTGCGAATATTTTTCTGTTGGGAAGACGAGGTTTGTCATCACTGCTTTTCCCTCAGAATCAAAGACTTCGATACTGCATTTGTCAACAAAAATTCTAAGTACTTTGCTTCCGCCGGGTACTTTTACAGAAGTTTCAAAGGCAAAATCTTTGCTGAACGATACGTCGCCGCTATGTTTGCGGTCGAATTTTAAAACTTGAGATTTTTTGTCGTAACTAATTGTAACATACTCGTTTTTGGAGTTTGAGAGTTTTATTTGAGTATTATCTTTGATTGTAGCAACGATTTCGCAAGTTTCAGACGGAGTTTTTACAATACCTTGACGCATTTTCAGGAGTTCGGGCGAAGGTTTTGAGCCGCAGAATTTGTCGCCGTCGGCCTCAAAAATAAAGAGGTCTCTCGGAACAGAGTTTGAGGAGCGAAACTGCTTGGTAGGCACATTGTTGCCGTATTGCCAGTTGCTCATCCAAGCGATTGCAATTTTGCGGTTGTCGGGCGCGTTGGAAAAAGTAACCGTAGCGTAATGGTCTTTGCCGTAATCGAGCCATTTGGTATCTTTTTGAGTGCTGACAAACTTTTTGCCGTCGAAATCGCCAATGAAATATTGCGTTGCACTTCCGCCGAAAATTCCGCCCGGATTAATGTTGCAAAGTAGCACCCATTTGTCGCCAAATTTTATAAGGTCGGGACATTCCCAAACGCCGTCGTGACAGCCAAATCCGCTGCCGAAACTGCTTTCAAATGTCCAATCTTTGAGGTTTTTCGACGAGTATATTTTCATCTCTTGACCTACAGCGAGAATCATATTCCAAGCGTTGATTTGGTCGTTCCAGAATACCTTTGGATCGCGGAAATCGCGGTTTTCGTCGGTGAGAATGGGATTGCCGTCGTATTTAGTGAAAGTTTTGCCGCCGTCGGTGGAGTATGCAAGACATTGCACTTGATTTCTGCCTTCTGTGGTGTAGAAAGCAACAACAGCATTTTGTCCGAAACCGGCAGTATTATTTTTGTCGACAATGCACGAGCCGGAGAATATTGTACCGAGATTGTCTCTTTCGATGGCTGTTGGTTCGTGTTTCCAGTTTATAAGGTCGGTTGACGAGGAGTGTCCCCAAGTCATGTTTTCCCACTGCGAACCGTATGGATTCCATTGATAATAAAGATGATACACGCCGTTGAGATAGAACATTCCGTTTGGGTCGTTCATCCAGCCGTAAGCGGGAGAATGGTGATATTCAGGACGGAATTTTTCTGTGTTTTGAGTGTCAAAACTATCAGCCTGCTTGATTTGTTTCCAACAGAGATAATTTTTTACGTCTTCGGTTTTCTTTTCGCCACCCCAAAACTCAATATCAAAAACAAGATTTTTGCCGTTGAGGTCTTCGATAGAAAGTGGCACGTAATAATCCACTTTGTCGACAGCGAGTTTTACGTTGAGTGTTTTAACGGTTTTGCCGTTGTACATCACTTGAATATTTGCTCCGTCTTTGTCTTCTTGAACGGGTAGGAGCATTATTTTTTTCTGCGCTTTGTCCTTAATGATGGCATGTTTTCCACCGGTAAAGAACGTTTGCTGAGCAGTAGCACTTAGCATACAAGATGCCGCAAATAATGTTAAAAATAATCTTTTCATATTTAGGACGTTTTTGTTATTAAAAAATCGTGTTTTTCCGTGATTTACGATGACAAATTTACACCCTGCCGTCCACCCAATATATAAAAAAACGTTCAAATACTATCAAATTTGTTGCACGCAACATTTTTGAAAGTATTTGAACGAAAATTTGTGTGTCAGGGGGAGTTTTTCCAAAACTTTTCCTACCTTTGCCCTTACCAATTAAATATCACAAAATGAAAGCAATTCAAATACAATCTCCCGGCAACGTGGCTGTTGTCGATGTTGAAAAGCCGACTTTGAAAGCCGGCGAGGTGCTGTTGAAACTTGGTTTCGTGGGTTTCTGCGGCTCTGACCTCAATACTTTTCGTGGCGGCAACGCTATGGTAACTTTCCCCCGTATTCCGGGTCACGAAATCGGCGCAACAATCGTTGAAACCGCTGATGGTGTTCCGCCTCAACTCAAATCGGGACAGGTGGTTACCGTCAATCCTTATACTAACTGCGGATGTTGTGCGTCGTGCCGTCGTGGACGAGTGAATGCTTGCGAAAACAACGAAACTCTTGGCGTTCAGCGCAATGGCGCAATGCAGGAATACATCGCCCTTCCGTGGCAAAAGGTGATTCCTTGCGGTGAAGTATCGCTCCGCGACGCGGCATTGATAGAACCGATGAGCGTTGGTTTTCACGCTGTTGATCGTGGCAGAGTTACCGACACCGACACCGTGATGGTTATCGGTTGCGGAATGGTGGGTCTCGGTGCTGTTGTGCGTGCCGTTATGCGCGGTGCAACCGTTATCGCCGCCGACCTTGACGATGAAAAACTTGCCCTTGCCCGCACTCTCGGTGCAAAATTCACCTACAACACGTCCAAAGAATGGAATCTTCCCGCGCCTGACGTTGTTATCGAGGCAGTTGGCGCGACTCCCACATATCAGTTGGCGGTCAACAAGGTGGCGTTCACGGGTCGCATTGTCTGCATAGGTTATGCCAAAGCCGACATCGCCCTTACCACGAGCCTTTTTGTAAAGAAAGAACTTGACATTATGGGTTCGCGCAACGCCAATCCGTCAGATTTTGAGGCAGTTATCAAATACCTCACCAACGCCAACGCCCCCGTTGAAAAATTCATCAGCCGCGTCATCAAGCCAAGCCAATCCGCCGAAGCGTTGAAGACTTGGAACGAAGCACCGGGCAAGGTGTTCAGAATTTTGGTGGAGTGGGAATAACAAAAGTCTATTTACAACTACAATTCCGTCATTGAGATAATTGATTGATAACTTGATGGCGGAATTTTTCAATGCTTATCAATTCTGTTGATTTCGATTACAAAAACAAATATAATTGATTTTTTGAAAAAAGAAATTAGTTTTGCAAAATAATGGCTTTCTTTTTGCAATTATATTCAAAATCTTCCGTATATTTACAAAATTTTTTGTTAAAAGATGTATATTATGAAACTACTGAAAATCAATTTATTAGGTGTACTATTGACATTATCATGCAGCGTTTTTGGTCAGTCGGTTTACCGAAGTTCGACTTTTGAGAGCGCTGTTACAAATAAAACTCGCACATTAACAGGTCTGCCGGGCGAAAAATACAAAAATAATTTTGCCGAATACAAAATCACTGCAACTTTCAACCCTCAAACATGTATTCTTGAAGGTGAGGAATTTGTAACGTACCACGCCAACATGGAGGGATACTACAACGGCTGGATTTATATGCACCTTTACCGCAACATTTATAAAAAAGGTGCTCCGAGAGTACGTCCCTGCAAACCTGACGACATTACGGAGGAGGGCATGGAGATTTTGGAGGTTAAAATGGTTGCAAACAACGGAGAACAAAACGACGTACCTTTCTTGGTCTCCAACACAAAATTAATAATCAGAACAGGAAGTATTTCCGCAGGCGACAAAGTAACGCTTTATGTAAGATGGCGCAACAAAATAGCCGCAAACACACATCTTAGAGGCGGTAAATATGGCGACAATTCTTGGTTTGTTCCGTATTGGTATCCGCAAATCGCTGTCTTTGACGACGTTTACGGCTGGGACAATATAGATCACACCGGCAATGAGGAGTTTCTTTTTGAGTTTGCTAACTACGACGTAAACCTTACAATAGGCGAAAACATGTACGTTTGGGCAACGGGCGACCTTGTGAACCAAAACGACATCTATTCTAAAAAAATTTTAAACCTTTATGCAAAGGCTTTAAAAAGCGATTCGGAGGTTAATATTCTAACTTCTGAAAATCGTGCGTCGGGTCTTAAAAAAGCGGAAAACACTTGGCATTTTAAGGCTGACAGCGTTCCCGATTTTGTATTTTGTTGCTCTTCTGATGCAGATTGGACAGGTAGTTCTGTTCAACTCGCTAAAAATCAAAAACGTACATTTACCTCCACTGTTCATCACAGTAAGGGTTTTGCATACGTAATTCCGATGACCAAAAAGACGCTTACGTACCTTTCAACGCAGCGTCCCGGAGTGGTTTATCCGTATCCGCACATGACGATTTTTGAAGGCAGCGGCGGAATGGAATTTCCGATGATGATAAACGAAGATTTTGACGACGGATACGATAGCGACTTTTTTACGACTTCACACGAAGTTACACACTCGTATTTTCCGTTTTTAACGGGTATGTACCAAAACCGTTACGCCTTTATGGACGAAGGTATGACGATGTACGTTCCGCAAAATTTTCAGAACTCGGAGTTTAGAGTCAAAGATATTATCGAAGAGGCGGCAAGGTGCGTAAATTATGGTCCGAGTACCGACAACTATGTCCCGGTATCAACGCCTTCGTATTCGCAGACGAATCTTTGGGTGTACACCGTTAACTCGTATTATAAACCGCAAATGGCTTACACGTTTTTGGAAGAAATTGTCGGCGACAAAGTTATGGACAAAATCTTGAACGTTTTCACTCAGAGTTGGAAAGGCAAACATCCGTTGCCTTACGATTTTTTCAATCTCTGCGAAAACATTTCGGAACTCAACCTCAAAGACTTTTTCAACTCGTGGTTTTATTCGATAAGTATTCCCGATTTGGAAGTATCTCAGGTTAAGGACAAGACCATCACGATTCAAAATCCGGGCGGACTTATGCTTCCCATTTATCTGAAAGTAAAATACAAGGACGGTAGCGTGGAAATAATTGAAAGAAACGCTCTTTGTTGGGCGGGCGGCAACAATAGTGTCAATATGACCGTCAACAAAGAAATAAAGTCCGTAGAACTCGGCAACAGCAAGATTCCGGACGTCAATCAACACAACAACTCTTGGTATGCAGAATAGTTTTTAATTTCACAAAAATAATAATAAAATGTTTAAAAAATCACTTTTACTGATATTAATTTCAGTATTTGCATTTTCTGTCGCAAAAGCCGACGAAGGTATGTGGCTTTTGCAGATGATTGGAAAAAATTACAGTCAGATGAAGGCACAGGGGTTTAAATTAAAACCTGAGGACATTTACAGCGTGCAAAAATCATCGCTCAAAGACGCCATCGTAGTCTTCGGCGGCTACTGCACCGGCGAAATCGTTTCGGACAAAGGTCTGATTTTCACCAACCACCACTGCGGTTATCAGAGCATTCAACAGCACAGTTCTGTTGAACACGACTATTTAAAAGAAGGTTTCTGGGCTAAATCCTTCGACGAGGAAATCCCGACTCCCGGACTTTACGTAAGTTTTCTCCAAGAAATCCGCGATGTTACCGATGCCGTAACAGAAGGCGTTAAAGAAAGTATGTCAGAGAGCGAGCGTCAGGAAAAAATCCACGAAAACATCGAAATTTTAAGCACCCAGTACGAAAAAGAATTTCCGTCGGAAAGATTCTACAAAATTGAAATCAAACCTTTTTTTGAGGGCAACGCTTATTATATGACGATATACTTGGTTTTCAACGACGTAAGAATGGTAGGCACGCCGCCCGACGCAATCGGCAAGTTCGGTGCCGACACCGACAACTGGATGTGGCCGCGTCATACGTGCGACTTTTCGGTTTTCAGGGTTTACGCCGACAAAAACGGAAATCCGGCTGAATATTCAAAAGACAACGTGCCTTTCAAACCCAAACATCACCTTCCCGTCAGTCTCAAAGGTTACAAAGAAGGCGACTTTGCAATGGTTATGGGATTTCCCGGAACGACAGTCCGCTATTCCACAAGTTATGAAATAGCCAACGACATGGAAGAAAACGACTACTGCTCCAAAATCCGCGGTCTCCGTCAGGACGTTTTGATGGCTGATATGGAAAAAGATGACGCAATTAGAATAAAATATGCGACCAAATTCGCACATTCGTCAAATTACTGGAAAAAATTTATCGAGGCCAACAAGAGTCTTAAAGCCTTGAAAATTCCCGAACTCAAAGCCGACACGGAAAAAAAGTTTGAAAACTGGTTCAATGCTGACCCGAAACGTCAGGCACAATACAAAAACGTATTGCCGTCAATCAAGCAGGTCTGCGCTGAAATGAAAGACGACAACCGCCGTTTGAACTACATTAACGAATGTTTCTGGTCAGGAATGGAACTTGCCGAATTTGCATACACACTGCTTTCCGGCATGATGGAAGACGACACGGATGCCCTCAAAACACAAATAGAAAATTTCTACAAAGACTATAACGAAAGCACTGATTACAAATCAACTATCGCGATGATAAAAGTCTACAAAGAGGACATAGAAGAGGAATATTGGCCTGAATTTCTCAAAATTTCCGACGACCCGAAAGTTGTTGCCGACTACGTTTTTAAAACCCGCATCAAAAACAGAGACCTTTTGTCAGAACTTGTCAACGACACAACCGAAGGTGCTGTTATGAACGATCCGGCAGTAAAAGCGATGATGGATATTCTTAACGTGTACAGAACACTTTATGTGAGAACGAAAGATTTCAAAAACGAACTTTCTTCCGCACGCAGACTCTATGTAAAAGGCACAAACGAAATGAATGTCGGACAGTTGGTATATCCCGACGCAAACTTTACCGAGCGTCTTACTTTTGGTACCGTTCAGAGTTACAACCCGAAAGACGGCGTTAAAATGAGTTATTTTACCACCACGGACGGCGTTTTGCAGAAAGAGATTCCGGGCGATTACGAATTTGACGTTCCCAAAAAACTCAAAGACTTGATTTTGAGAAAAGATTTCGGACGTTATCTTGACAAGGACGGCACAATGCATGCTTGTTTCTTAACAAACAATGACATTACGGGCGGCAATTCAGGTAGCCCCGTCATTGATGGCAAAGGCAACCTTATCGGCTTGGCTTTTGACGGCAACAGCGAATCAATGTCTTCTGACTGGGTTTTCAATCCCGAATTGCAACGTTGTATAAACGTTGACATCCGTTACGTACTTTTCATCATCGAAAAATACGGCGAATGTAAAAGAATTATCGACGAACTAACGTTTGCAAAATAATCACAACAAATATAAGATATTAAAAATGAACGTTTTACTTATAGGTTCGGGCGGACGTGAGAGCGCGTTAGCGTGGAAAATTTCTCAAAGTCCGCTGCTTGAAAAATTATACGTTGCGCCCGGAAATCCCGGAATCGCCGGATTTGCCGAAAATCTCAACATCAAAGTCTCTGATTTTGACGGCATCAGCGCGGCTGTTAAAGAGAAAAAAATAGACCTCGTGGTTGTAGGTCCTGAAATTCCGCTTATTGACGGTTTAGCAGACAAACTTTCTGCTCAAACTTTGGTTGTGGGTCCTAAAAAAGACGGCGCACAACTCGAAGGCAGTAAGGATTTTGCAAAACGTTTTATGGAGCGTTACAAAATTCCGACGGCAAAATACAGAACTTTCAACAAAGAGACTTACAACGAGGCGGTTGAGTTTATGAAAACGCTTTCCGCACCTTATGTTTTGAAGGCTGACGGACCCGCCGCAGGAAAAGGCGTTATCATAGAAAACGACTTTCAAACCGCTTGCAAGGAACTTCAAGAGATGTTCGGCGGCAAATTCGGCGCAGCGTCTTCGGAGGTTGTCATTGAGGAATTTTTGTCGGGCATAGAAGTTTCAGTTTTTGTTTTGACGGACGGCAAAGGCGGCTACGTTACCCTTCCCGAAGCAAAAGACTATAAACGCATAGGCGAAAACGATGAAGGTCTCAACACCGGCGGAATGGGCAGTGTTTCTCCCGTACCGTTTGCTAATCAAGAGTTTATGAAGAAAGTTCAGGAGAGAATCGTAAAGCCCACAATTGATGGACTTCTTTCCGAAAAGATTGATTACAAAGGTTTTATATTCTTCGGACTGATTAACGTAAAAGGCGACCCGTATGTTATCGAATATAACGTAAGAATGGGCGACCCCGAAACTGAATCTGTTATGTTAAGAATAGATTCCGACCTTTTGGAACTGCTGAAATACGCCGCAGAGGGCAACCTCAAAGGCAAAGAAATTAAAATCAGCAGTCAGACAGCCGCAACGGTTGTGCTTGCCTCAGACGGCTATCCGGGCGACTACAAAAAAGGCCTTGAAATAACAGGAATCGAAAACGTCAGCGGCTCAACGGTTTTCCACGCCGGAACAAAAATCAAAGATGGCAAGTTGGTAACCGACGGCGGAAGGGTTTTGACCGTTTCGTCTTTGGGAAAAGACATCAATTCGGCTCTCGAACAATCACTTTCAGAAATCAAAAAAATAAATTTTGAAAACGCTTATTTCAGAAGAGATATAGGAAAGGATTTGTTGAAGTTTGTATAATTTATTGGGGCTGTCTCAAAGAAAAAATCTTTTAGACAGCCCCATTTATAAAAAATAAGACTAAAAACTTTGTATTAAGAAACACAAAAACACAATGAATATAAAAGATTTTTTTATAGCAAAAAATATTGCTTTTGGAGTTGAAAGTGAAGATTATGAACAGATTAATATTGCTGTTGATGCAGCAGAGGATTCTCGAGAATGGATTGAAACCGGTACTGCAAAAGTTTTAGGTACTGATATAACTTATGAAACAATGATTTTGTCTTTGAACCGACTTTTAAATAAATTTTCAGTTGTGCTTTTGATGCTTTGTTTATTTACGAATGAATCAAAAGCACAACTTGAATTTTCTAATTGGATTATCGGGAAAAATACAATCTTACATATAGATTCTGACGGTAAAACTCAACTTATTAATCAACCTAATATAGGTTATATCGATATGTTTGATAATGATAATAAAAATAGTTTTATATTGTCTGACAATAATGGTGTACCTAAAATAACTATCGGACACAAAGTTTACAAATATGATAACGGACTTGCTATAAGTTCAGGCGGGGTTTGGAAATTTGATGTATTTAATTCAGAAACAGTGTATAAAGATGAGCCGGGAATGTATTATAACGCACCTCCGTTTATATGTAAAAGCCCCGACTCAAAATATACTTATATCTTGCATAATACATATTCTTATGAGTATATCGGAAGTGATATAATTGCGAAAACTCAATTTAGATGTTATTGTAAGAATAATTCTAATGCCTTGGATAAAGGAAATGACTTTTTAATATATGAGACACGTATAACGCAATCATACGAGGGGAATATGTATGTTATGCGTCCGTTTTTTTGCGCATTATCTCATTCGGACGGAAAAAGTATGTGGGTTATTATGCATAATAATTATGATGATAAATTTATTGTAGCAAAGTTGACGGAAAATAAAATCAGACAGATCTGAATGTCATATATAAATTTACATAATTTGGAATTATCAATACATGAATTTGTTACTTCTCTCATAGCATTTGACGGAGGGAAAATTTATTGCAATTTAATAAATAATACCGAACAAATACTTTGTCTCTTTTTTGACCAAAATGAAGGTATATTTACAGGTCATTCATTTTATGATATAAATGCGGCATGTAGAAATGTTGCTGTATCCGCAACCGATACTACGCACCTCTGAAAGACAAAAAAATTTATAGGCAGCAAATTTCCGATTTGGAAAACGGTATATATAATCCTGAGGAAATATCAGGCGGTAAGATATATGGGAATACAACTACTAATTTGAAAATAGGAAAGTAGATTCTGCGTGGAAAAGTGATTTTTTGCAAAGAAAAGCATACCATCTGCAAATATGCCCCGTAAATCTCTAAAAATCAAGACACATAGATTTCGCCCATTTTTGCAGATTTTTGATTTTTAACTTCGATATTTGCAGATTATCACCCATTTTGTCCCCCATCTGTCCCCCGAGATAACCGAAAATTGCCGAGGGACAAAAATATCTCAGGGGTGGTGATTTACGTTTTACTCATGTTTTGGCAGATATACATTCCAGCTTAAACAATGTAAAGCGCCACCTTCTTTTGCAATTTCTTCTGCCATTTCTATTTGACTGATATTGCAATCGGGGAAAGCATTTTGAATATATTGTAAGGCTATTGCATCTTCTGGAATATCGAATATAGGCATTATGATGTTCTTGCCTACTTGTAGGAAGTTGATATAAGCCCAGTTGAGATCACAACAAGGTGTATCAACTTTATCCTTGAAACGCATTTCTGTTACCTCAAAACCATAACTTTCAAGAATCCTACGGATGGATGCAGCTTCATCTGGATAGCAATCTCCATGATTACCCATCAGTATTCGATTATCCCCACACCATTTGATGAAACCATCAGAATGTCCATAAACATCGTCTTCATGTGAAGTCCAGGGAATAATGATAACAGGATGACCAAGCTCTGATTCCAATAAAGCCTTAAAGGCTGCATCATCTTTCTTTTTTCTGTTTTCTGAAAACACTTTATCTGTTATCACAATATATGGACCGCATGGCACCATATTACCACCATCAATGATGAGATTGGTTGAACGGCAACTGATGCCCATACCACGCAACACCTTGGTTGCATCAGTAATTGTCTCAATATCATCCATATTTACAAGATAATTTGGATAATAATGATAATTTAAAAATTCATCTTTATCCAATTGAATAGGCATATAATCACGTACCCAATAATCATTTGTACATTTCAGCTCCTTATACTCTATCCCCAATTGTTCAAATAGATTAGCCAAACGCTGATAAAACTCAGGACCACCACCGTTCTTATCCTTCAACCAAGGAGAGATAAAAACCATATTAGTATCTTCATCATGCATCAATTTATCACATCGTATATATCTATAGAGTTTACCCTTAAATGTGGAAAAATCGTCGCATAGTTTTTCTTTCTCTGGATATACATGATAATTGTTAAGAATACCGCTCACCTTTTCCTTGACAATCTGCTTCGGTTGCAGAATATTGATTCGAGGTCTACGAATGTATCCTACCATACCGTTTTCGTACTTAACAAGATGTGGTTCATTGAAACTGCTGGTCGTATCATTGTGTTTGAATAATTCAGCACACCTTAAAGGTCCACTCAAGACCTTACTACTGCCAACCTCATTGACACAAATTAATTGACGAATGAGAATGCCACCAAAGTATGAAGTATCATCAAGATCATATTTTTTTGATTCTCGACACTCTATATTACTTTTAAAATTCAAATCAACACCCCCAAATCTATTGTTGTACCAGCATAATGATTTTGATGAACGTGGATAAGTGATAATATCACGATGATTCTTGTTGTAGAAGTAAAACTCAATCTCTTTGAAGAGATAAATTGTTTTCCCTTTTTGAATAGCGAAACTCTCAAACAGCATCTTTGCTATTTGTTCAAAACGCTCTTCGATGTCAGATGTATTCATGTTGGCATCGAGAGTCATTAGCTGTCGGAGTTGCTCTGTGTTATTCATATAAAAGAAGCTAATTGTTAATATTCATGTATTGTCAACTTTCCATTCTTGAATTCATAAACCCTTCTTGGAACCTTTATTTTCTCTAAGGGTAAACGAGTAGCTATGATTTTTGATTTATATTGCCCATTAGATAAATAGGCTACTTTCCATGTGCTCACAGAATTACCCTTTATATCTCCAAATATTAACTTAAAAGAAGTATCATTTAATCGTTCGAATTTTAAAAGGAAATCAAAATTATCTCTATGATCCAATTCTAGTTGTCGTAGATACTTAACCCCTTCCTCACTCCAATAAAAACGGGATGACGTTATGAGTTTCAACTCTTGCTTAACGTAATTCTGCGCATTCTGATTTTCCTTTTTAAAATTATACTTGTTATTTTTATAATCATTAATATATGTTTGACGCAAGAGTTCGTCTGTTATTAGTGATGTCATATCATTACGAACTAAACAATCTGAAATTCTGATAACTCTCACAAGTTTGCCATTTTCGTCAAATACTTCATTTCCGATAATTCGATATTGAGGATGTGACAAATACTTTCCGTAAGATATTTGTATAGGATATTCTTTAAAGACATGCTCAGCCTCCTCATTATCTATCCACTCCCATCCTTCATTAGAATCAATAATAATTGGAATCTCTGTGAATTTAGAACTGTCACCTTCATCATTCTTCATGGAATCCTCAATAGATGACATATTATCTATAGGAGCCTGACGTGGAACTACATCCTGTCCAAAGATCTGTACAGACGAACTTATCAATAATGATATTAAAAACAACTTATTATTCATCATCCCTTAATATAATTATTATACTTTACTGTGTCACAAACACTCTCCAACTTCCGTCCTTTTCTCCACGTTCAACGTACTTCTTCTGTATCAGCTGGTCGAGAAGTTTTTGAATGGCAGCGATACTGATGCCTGTCACGTCTCTCATATCAGCCAATGTAAGCGTTGGTTGTGTTCGCATAGCATTCAGTATTTTTGTATAGTTAGGGGTACGGAAAGCTATCCGTTCACCATCATACCACCATACATTGTCATCCTTTTCACTCACAAAGAGTACATCATTATATACCTCTGTAGCTACCAGTTCATTGAAGTATTTCAGAAACGGTTTGATGTCCTTAATATCAGCATGTGCACCATCTGCAGGTACAGGGCCGACTTCCATATCAGTCTGATGCAATGCCTCTAAATACTCACTCTTTTTACGACTTCGCACTACAATCATCGGATAATCGTGACGAGTAAGAATAAAGTTTACCATCAGTCGGGCTATACGTCCATTTCCATCCTCAAACGGGTGAATACGGATGTATCTGTAGTGGAATAATGCAGCTAACTCCACTGGAGAAAGTTTTCCTTCCTGCTCTGCCTTGTTATACCAATCCACCAAATCGGTCATCAAACTGGGTGTCTCTTCTGGTGAGGCGTATTCGAATCGGTCGCCATAGCGAGTGATGACACTGTTTGGACGAGTCTTATATTGTCCAGCATGAATGACATAGCTTGTTTGTACGCCTCCAGGAAGCTCTCGATAGACAGTATAGTCTTCGCGTAGCAAGGTTTTATGTAACGTCCGAATAAAGTTCTGTGTTAGCGGAACCTCCTTCACTGATGCCTCTTCAGACATCATACGAAGTCCCACGTTACTCGCAGTCATCTCCTGTACATCACGCACATCAGCTTCTCCTATTACCTTTCCAAATAACAAAAGAATCTCTGTCTGACCATAAGTCAGGGTGTTACCTTCAATATGATTGCTATTGTAATTGAAGTCTACTGTGAAACGACGGCTAAGTCTATCCCTGTCTTTTTCAGACAATGGTTGCAAATTATGCCATGCTGCCAATGCCTTCTTAATATTCAGATACTTCATACTCCACTAAATATATTAATTTACGCCACAAGGATGCAATTAAGCGAGTGCAAAGAGAACATGTTCTCATTTGCCGAGCGGGAGCATTCTCGCAGCTATCATGCTGCAAAGATACAAAATATTTTTTAAATGGTTGTACCATTACAACCTTTTTTTGTACAATTTACTCGTATTTTGTTGGAAAATCACAAAAAAACACATTATTTATCTTGTTGACTGTCGACTTTATACCATAGGTTGTGTATAGTGGTTTCTCGTCCAGTGAATATACTTGTTCTGTTAATATGTCAATGGCTTTCAAATCAACATCAAAGTCACTTCCGTCAAGGTTGTAGAAGAAGTTGTTGAGACCAAGATAATGGGCTACCTTCACGCCGTTGTAGGTGTATTTACTATTCTCACCCAATACGGTCCTGAATATCTTTTTCCTCATACTGCTCGTCTTTTCAATGCTACATCCTGTCATTATCTTATCTCCAACCTCGGCTTTACCGGGTCTGTGAGCCTGATGATGTGATCGTATTCTACCGTCAGCACTCCCTTGACTCCCCTGAAAAACTGCATGGTATCTTCAAGCGACTTCGCATCAGGTTTCTTCAGTGCCATACCGTTGATGAAGTTATAGTCATAGACTATCTCGCACTGAAATTCCTTGATGGCTTTCAGCAGAGGCTCCCTGCCTGTTTCCTTGTCATACATTACCAGAAACACGTCAGACGAATGTTCCTGCTCTATTCGATGCGCTTGCAAGAGGGAAGACGATTCCACCGCCTGTCTTGTCCTGCATGATACAAGCAGGACAGCAAGCGTTATCAATATGATATGTGCCAGTCTTTTATACATGGTATCAGTATCTGTGCTCTATGTTACATTATCTCCTCCAGCGCCCCCGTCTCAGAGTCAATGATAAAGCCACGTACCACTATATCCTTTGGAACCAGCGGATGGGTCTTTATTGTCTCCACAGTCTTTCTCACTGAGGTAGGAGTATCCCTGAAGCCCTCCAGCCAATGATGCAGGTCTATGCCGCACTTCTGAATGGTTTCAAGTGTTTCGTCAGTCACACCCCTGGCTATCATCTCGTGATGGAAGTGGTCATAGCTCATGTGGCAAGCTCCGCAATGCGAGTGAGCCACCACCATTATCTCTTTCACACCCAGTTCATATATCGCCACTATCAGGCTGCGCATGGCTGAGTCGAAGGCAGAGATAACCAGTCCACCGGCGTTCTTGATAATCTTCGCGTCGCCGTTCTTCAGTCCGAGCGCAGCAGGCAACAGCTCTGTCAGTCGTGTATCCATACATGACAATACCGCCAGTTTCTTGTCGGGGTATTTGTCCGTTATGTACTTCTCGTAGCCTTTCTGTTCTACGAAAGTCTTGTTATAGTCAACAATCTGGTCTATCATAGCTTAGGGTTTTATTTGTCTGTTTTGTCATATTTCTCCAGCATCCTTTCAGCCAGAGGCACGTACCACTTGTGCACCTCCTCTGCCGTTGGCGTGTGTGCTCCGGGGAAATGGAACGAATGCGAATAGTATTCCAGGAAGAGAGGTTCAAAGTGCGCCAGCGTGTCCTGCTCGCCAAACAGTCCCCATACGCGGTCTTTGTTATCAGGTGATGTATGGTCAAACTGCATAGCCTCAACCTCAGCAAACTCACTTATCAAAGCCTCATCGATGACGAACTTCTGGTTGCCATCCCTTCGTGGTGCCTTATATTCATGCTCGCCGATGCGCTGTCTAAGAAACTCCGTCATCCTGAAATGAGGGTTGCCCAACAAGGCAGGAACGCCGGCTATGGGAGCCAGCATCTGCGCATAGAACGCTCCGCAGCTGTTGCCCACCACAAGGTCGGGAGTTGCGCCGTCTATCACGCCTTGTATAAAACTCATCGCCACCATCGGGTGCAGCGGCAAGTCTGGCGAAATGACCTCTGCACGCCCCTTGAAGGCATCTCGTAGCGCCAGCGCCAGCACACACTGTCCGCTTGCAAAGAATCCATGAAGGAATAATATCTTTTTCATCTTGTTTCCCGTTTTATTCATCCTTTGTTAACATATAAACTGCCAGCGTGGGCACAAGAACCCACAACCACAACGTGGCCTCAAGCAACACATACGAGCCGAAGACCTCAAGCAACGTCTGGAAATCCAAAACCACGTCAATCAGTACAAATGATAAGGCGAGCCAACAGATGAAGAAAAATGCCGAGTACTTTATTTTGCGTTTTTTCAGTTTCATAATCTGGTATGTAATTAGTCAAACGTTTTCAAATTTCAATTGATATTAAGGTATCGTACCCGCAAAGTTACAATTTTTCTTTATTCTGCAAAAAGATTATTGAAAGAAAATATCGATTTTTGTCACTTTTTTTAGTTTCAGCACATGATTTACACCTGTAATTCATTTCTTCAAGACACGATGCAAGACTCCTGCCTCCCCACTCCATTCCCATACGTTTGACTGCCACTAGTTTTCTTGTGTGCGTACACACATATTTTTTTGAAAAAAACTATCCAAAATATTTGTAGTATTCCAAAATTATTTTGTAACTTTGTAGCAGTTCTCATACCGAAAATCACCCGAAAAACAAGCATTATTATTTAACCTCTATCACCTTTACATTCAAAATATGGCAACCTGGACTAAAATAGAAAAAAACACAGAAGATGGCAAAGTCGTTCCCATGCAGGCTCCATTGATTGTTTCTGCAAGCAGAAGTACCGATATTCCTGCTTTTTATGCTGATTGGTTCTTCCATCGATTGCAAAAAGGATATTCTGCATGGACGAATCCTTTTAACGGCGTGAAATCTTATGTTTCGTACGAAAATACACGCTTCATCGTATTCTGGTCGAAGAACCCACGTCCCCTGTTGTCATACCTTCATATCCTCAAAGAAAAAAATATTAAATGTTATATTCAATATACACTTAATGATTATGAACAAGAGAAACTCGAAAAAGTTCCTTCTCTTGCTACACGTATAGAAACATTTAAGTTGCTCGTTGAACGACTTGGAAAGGGCACAGTAATCTGGCGATTCGACCCAATGATACTGACAGATGACATATCTGTGGATGATTTGCTTCGGAAAGTACAGTATATCGGCGACCAACTGAAAGATTTTACTGAGAAGTTGGTATTCAGTTATGCAGATATAGCTATGTATCGAAAAGTAGAGAACAATCTTAAAGCCAACGGCATACCATACCATGAGTGGGAAATCGAGCAAATGGAAGAGTTTGCCGACAAATTGTCTACCATGAATCGTGAACGAGGCTGGAACTTCCAGCTGGCCACATGTGGTGAAAACATAGACATTTCGAAATATGGTATCCAGCACAACCGCTGTATAGATGGCGACCTCATTACCCGCCTTGCATGGGAAGACAAGGAGTTGATGGAATTCATGAAGGTTAAGATTGAGGATGTTCCTGCACCGACACTGTTTGGCGAGTTAGAGTTACCAGAAGGAACTATCCTCCTGCCTCACAACCATTACTTTATCAGTAAACACAAGAAAGACCAAGGGCAGCGACCATTCTGTGAGTGTATGGCATCAAAAGACATCGGTGAGTATAACACCTGTCCACATTTATGTGAATATTGTTATGCTAATACAACAAAGCGACTTGCTTTACAAAATTGGAAGCAGCACCAAGAAAATAAATTGTCGGAAACTATAACTGGGAAATAATATGGCACTAAATATTTTTAAAATTATTACTATAACGTTTAATGTTATGTTCAGATACATAAATGAGCAGACGAAAGACTAGTTGAAAATAGCAGTTGGCATTACAGAATTGAAACGTCATAAAGAGAATAGATTTTTAGAAACAATTACAGGGAAATAGACTATGCCAAACTTCATAAATATATTCAGACAAAGAGGCCAAATCTCATTCACCGGAATGAGAAATGTAGCCATGTCCCTACTTCCTACTGACAAAATGAAGCTGGATAAGCTATATAATGACCTTAAACGTGGAACGGGTATATTAGACGATGATGATCATCTGAACATGTATCTGCGTAGTTTTGGTAAGATGCACAAGGCCAAACTTGATGCTGCATTCAATTGCATACAGAATCCATTGGATCTTTTTGGCTCACCTGTAGAAATCTATGATTGGGGCTGCGGACAGGGTACTGCCACAGTCTGTTTGCTTGATTTTCTGAAAGCCAATAGAATTGCAGCAGACATACGTTCAATCAATTTAATGGAACCATCTGCTGCAGCTGTTGACAGAGCGTCAAAAGTCATTTCCTGTTATGGTAATTATACGGTCAACACTGTCGTTAAAGAGTTTGACCCTCTGAATACAGAGGATATTACACCATCGGCATTCCTAAAGATTCATCTCTTTAGTAACATCCTTGACGTTGACTCTTTTGACCTGGCAAAGTTCATTCACTTCTTCCAGCAATCATTTACTGGCGATAACTATTTTATTTGCGTAGGGCCGTATTACAGCAACAATAAACGAGTTGATGAGTTTATTGCCGCAACAGATCCTGACACGATGTTTGTTGTTGTCAATAAGGACAGAGGGGCATGGCAAAATGACTGGACAATCTCTCTTCGAGTATTCTTCAAAAACTTCCAGCGTATTGAAACGGTTGAAGACATCAGAAAGCGTATCGAGGAGTCTCACAAGAAACAGCAATTCTTTGCTGGTTACATTCTGGATGCCGTTGAGGAAGAATATAAGAACACGGATATTGAGAGCGAAACGGAGGGATTGTATCATTCATTGTCGTCTTTCGATGTTAAATCAAATATCCCATTAGACAATAATACTGATTGCGATTCTAAACTTGCTGTTCTTGCAAACATCATATCTAGAGGCTTGCCCACGAAGGCTCCTATTTCCATTGAGGAACTGTTTTCTAAGCATTTCAATATCTCAAAAAGAATAGAAGAAGGTGCCAGTATCAGGTTCTCTTCAAATCATGTTATATCTAAAGATGAAATCAACGAAGCTTTACATGTCATTGACCCGAGGTTTGACATAGTATCTTACAATGGCGACATGTTGGAAAGCAGTTTCGAGAAAGCTTTTATCGAGCGATATCTTAAAGGCTCAGGAAGCGAATATCTCATACAGATATTGGAACCGCAGCGTCCGCTTTCCTCTATTGTCAATATACCAGATAGAAAGTTCAGTAAGGAACAGCGCGTTGATTTTGCTTTGGAAATTCCCTACGGGGATTCGAGAACAGGTTTTATTTTGGAATTAGATGGTAAACAGTATCATTCCAATATATTCCAAAGGCTCAGAGATGAGCGCAGAGACAGGATGTCCCTCAATGGTGGTTGGGATACTTATCGCATAGACCAAATACATAATAACGATTTCATTGCTAACTGGGAGAAAGAAGCCTCTGCGAGTAAGTTCCTCACGACGTTAAAAAAGAATTATAAGAAAACGTTGTCTGGCCAATGGAACGAGACCCTTCAGATTGTACTTGTCCCCCTTGCAATCGCTCGAATTGAGAGAATACTGGTAGAAGCAATGATGTCATCGGCATTAGATGTTAATGCAGAGGAATGGAACATCATTGTTATAGAAAGGGATGTACCCTGTGCTGCCATTGCAATAGAAGACTTAAAGGACAAGTATATGCATTTGTGCAAATTGGCCAATTCCCCTGCAGAACTGCCAGAGATTCATTTGACTATTGTTTCTAGCGATGAATTTAAGAATTCGCCATTGCATTTACAGCAAAAAACAGTGTGCGACATTCCTTCAAGCACCTACGACCTGTGCATTGACATTTCGATGTTGCTCCGTGACAACATCGATGCGTTGCCACTTGCTGTAAGCGCTAAGGCTTTTTATCTTATCCGTTCTTCGCATTATCAAAAGCGAGAAAGAACAATTTGCTCTGCTGAAACCATACAATATCCTGCTCTTGTTATTAAAGATGGAACTGGTGCTTATAAGAATATTAAGGAGCGTGAAGATGTACTGACGTATTTCTTACGAGACATCTTCCGTAAGCCTTCATTCCGTCCTGGGCAATTACCAATACTTAGTCATACTTTAGCAGACAAGACGACAATAGGACTTTTGCCTACTGGTGGCGGTAAGTCTTTAACTTATCAATTGTCTTGCCTATTACAACCAGGAGTTTCTATTATAGTAGATCCTCTGGTATCTTTAATGGTTGATCAAGTTCGTGGACTTCGCGATGCTCGCATAGATGCTTGCGAATGTGTTCACAGCGGAATGGATGCAAAGGAAAAAGCCAAGAAACTGAACCTTCTACAGAATGGTGCAGCCTTAATGGTGTTGCTTTCTCCTGAGAGATATATGATGGAGAACTTCAGGGACAGTCTGATAACAATGACAGAAAAGAATCACATCTATTTCTCATATGGCGTAATAGACGAGGTTCATTGTGTTTCTGAATGGGGACATGATTTCCGTCCGTCATACCTACACTTAGGACGTAACATGATTAACTATATGAAAACGAGGTCTGGTCGTCCTCTGTCAATCATTGGTCTTACGGCCACCGCATCTTTTGATGTTCTTGCAGATGTGGAGAGAGAGCTTACCTTGGGAGGAAATCTTACGATAGACAGCGAAACGATAATTCGCCCAGAGAGTGATACGCGTCCGGAACTAACATACCGTATCATTAATGTCACGTCAGATTTTGATGAATTAAGAGACCCAACGGAGAGCTATATTCTTAATGCCACTTCAGATTGGGACTTGCAAGGTGTTGTCGCAGAAACAAAAAAACAAGTTTTATTTAGCCTTCTGAATGATGTCCCTTCAGACATACAGTCTCTAAATGAAATAAATGCCTCATGCGTCATAGGTGGTTATCAAGCAGATAATTTCTACCAACCTGATAATAATAATCTGTATCAGAACGCAGGCATTATTTTCTGCCCACACGCTCATGGTACATTTGGTGTTCAAGATAATGTCTGGGGAACTAGAAGCGGTATTTCAACAGCCTTACGTAGCAAAGATTATTTAAAGATTGGTACTTTTATTGGAGGTGACAGACCTACTGGTGATATGCAGTTGTTCAATGACAACCGCAAGAACCTGATGGTGGCTACTAAAGCCTTCGGAATGGGGATAGACAAGCCTAACATCCGTTTTACGGTCAACTTTAACCATCCGTCATCGATAGAGAGTTATGTTCAAGAGGCTGGTCGTGCTGGCCGTGACCGTAAAAATGCCATATCATATATCTTATATGAACCTACGGAGTTTATACATCTAACAGCTGACAAGATAAATGACATACGCTATTATATGGGAACAGAAAATGATCCCGTATGGCTTGAAAGGTATGTTACTAAATATGTTCTAATTCTGGATTTTCCAGAATTATGCAGGCATAACAATGCAACAGAGGAACAAACAGATGCTCTGATTAATATCATTAGAACCCACGGATTCATAGAAAATGTCGATAAGAATATTGACCTGTGGTTCCACAACAATTCTTTCCGAGGCCTTTATAAAGAAAAAGTAATCTTGTCAGAAATGACCGACCGTATTCTCAATGTAAAGCCCAATTATGCATTGGAGGTTCAAGGAAAACTCAGAGAAGAGACTGGCAACAACGATGTTTGCCTGAAAGTTAATAGAACAAGAAACTCTATAACTATTTACTCAGAGGAAGAGAATAGGAATCGATATGGCTATGTTATACTAGACAGCCTACGTCCTACATATAATTATGTGGAGTTTGATTTGAATACTTGTCAATATGTCTCACGGAAGCTCGTAGAAATCTTGGAATCGTATGAAGATCATTCTGCTGCAGCATTACTCCGACCGATTGAAGGTGTTGACGACATAACTGAAGGTATCTATAGCGCAATGGCTCAGGCTGATGATGACGGATATGTATTCGTCACAGTATCGTGGGAGAATCAAGTGCAGCAAGATCCAGAAGATTTTGAGCGAAATATAAAAGCTGAAATATCACAAATTGCACAGTCTAAGGGCTGGAATGATATAAACGAGGACCGGTACGGAGAACTAGCACTTAACAAGATTGGCGACTTTGAAGATCTGATTTCTAAAGTGGCCAGGTGCTCTGGTGATACCAGGTGGCTTCGCTATCATGCTGACGAGACAACCTATCGCAGGCTACGTTTCCAGTTCTGTAAGAAGAGAGATAAAGATGATACAGACAAGGCAATTTACCGAATGTGTTGTATTGGCTTGGTAGAAGATGTAACCATAGATTATCTATCTCAGACCTACGAACTGAAAATAAAGAATCGTACAGACGATGAATTTAAACAGTATATGTTGAACTTCTTCCGTAAGTACTATTCATTGGAACAGGCACAAATACGTGTAGACAAAATAGATGAACAAAAAGGTCGCAACTACCTTGACAAGTGTCTTGGATATTTAACGGGGTTCGTCTATGAGAATTTGGAAAAGAAGCGCTTCCGCGCTATTGAAGATATGCGTATTGCATGTGAAGACAGTATATCAGAAAGAGAAAGAACGCATAACGATACATGGCTTAAGGAATTTATTCACCTCTATTTCAATTCTAAGTATGCCCGTATGGGTTATCAGGTGAATGGAAAAGACTATTCGTTAACTGAGGACACGGACCAGCAAGGTCGTGATGGCTATGATGTAGTTAGGAAGTACATTGAAGTCATTAGCAACGATGGTTCCGGAAGCGAAATAGACAACGTTAAACACCTCTATGGCGCTACATTGCTGTGTTTGAGAGCGCATCCTGATAATGCAGCTTTACAGCTCTTGCTATCATACTGTATTACATTCTTGGGAACGGGAACCAATGAAACATTGAAATCAAACGCTTTTAATGGATTTATTGATGGTTTTATGGCACTCTATGACAAAGACAATGAAGAAGTATGGAAATATCTAGCTCACTTCAACGAATGCTTAGCCGCAAAAGTCCATCAAGATGATACTTACATAAAGGAAAGCATTATAGAAAAAGGAGAAGATGCAGTAATGCTCTTTATACACGGTAAGAAGTTGGATGATATAACCAACAGATTTCTCAAAGATAACGTAAAAACAGATAACAAGACATATCCAAGCGATTCCGACAATACAATTTAAAAAACAATATAGTTATGGCACATGACATAAATTCTGCCTTAGAAAGGCTTGAGAAGAATTTAAGCGAACTTGATTCTGCTAGGTCGCAAGTAATGCAGTCAGTTAATGCAAGTAACGATCTTTTGAAGATGGTTACGCAGTATGTGTCTGCGGTAAAGAAACTAGCTGCCAGCCTTGAAGAATGGGAATCTTCTTTAAGCGGTAGAGAATCTGAGTTACATGGTGAATTGGGGTCTGCTATTGCCTGTATAAAGCAGACGTGTACTGATGTCATTTCTGCATTCAAAGGAGATGTCAATAAGGTTACATTGGCCTTCAAGAAAGATACAGACAAAACACTAGAAGAGTTTACCGAGCAGAATGACAAGCTTGCAGAAAGAGTTGCAGAATTGGTTGCTTTGCGCGAACAAATCAAGAAAACGACGGAAGAAATCGAAAGCGTTAAGGGGTCTTTGGAGCTCATATCAAAAGATCTGAAGGAATCTCAAGACGAACAAGATATAGCATTGGAAGAAATAAAGACAAAAGTGTCAGTTCTTCCTACAATTATTCAGCAATCTCTTGAATCCATAACGCAGGCAGTTTCTCGTTCAGAGCAAACACTTGCAGAAACATTAAATCAGATAAATGGCAAGACGGATACGCTCGCTATAAATATCGCTAATTTGACAACTTTATGTCAAAGTGTAAATTCAACAATTACATCTTCTGCAAATAATTTAACGAATGTCATTAACAATGCAAAAGATGATACTCTGAGAACAATAAAAGAATCACAAGATGAAATTACAAAGGTTTCAAATATTGATAGATGGATAATGATTATTGGATTCATTATTGTAATAATAATGTTCTTTGTGATTAAATAGTGTTGGTAGACATTGCAAAGATCTTACTGGGTTGAAGGTATGGAACTTGGTTGATAACAAAAAATGCAAAGCAACAAATAGCGTAAACGATGCAGGAAGTATTTGCCATAAATCGCATAGGCTATTCATGACAGAAGCATTGATGTCTTAAAGCAAATTCAGTGGATTTACTCAGTTAATTCAGTGAAATTACTTTCTGAAAGGATAAGTTTGACGTAAGGTTTGACGTGAGAATATATTTGCTTTGATGGTTGTGTTTATAGTCGGATATAGAGAGAAGCGGTAGTTCTTAACAAAAAGTGAGACTTGAATAAAAATGGAACTTGCGTGGGTGGAAAAAAAGATGTAACTTTGTAGCATTGTTGATAACTATTAAAGAGAGAAGAAGTGTATCGTAATATAATCAAGAGTTATGGGCAGAGCAAAGAAAAATATGATGAAGCGACTTTCCATTGAAGAGTTGGTCGATATATACCTTAACAGCGATGGAGAGACGGAGAAGGCGGCACGCTCGGAAATTGAGAATCGCTATTGGGAGGAATATGAAGTGAGGAAAGAGATTCTCTTGAAGCTTATTGCCTATGAGAATGAGAAGAGCTGGAGGTTAGTTATTTGCCTCCCACTCTATAATATATACGACAACGACTATATAGAGGTCTTCAAAGCAATGGCCGAGGCAGACTTCCTTACTTGGGTAAAACGCATAAAATGTCATTGGGCTTTTTTAGGGGAGGAAGCGAAACGCATATTAGAGCAAAGGTGTCCGCAGAAATATTCTCTGAACCATTACTATCGTTTTGATGAGGCTACATATTTCCTGTTGTTTTTCTGTAGTGTGATGAACAGTGATTTCACAATTAATCAAGAGGTCGCAGGGCAAGTTTCTGATTATCTTGCAGAATACAATTCCGCAAAACGAAGAAGTATGCGTGTGCCCATCGATGATTGTTATGTTTACGAGATGGTTGAAGATGTCTATTCCCGTATGACACAGGACTTGGACAGTGGTCAGTATAATGATGAACAGAAACATGCCTTGCAGTGTCTGTTCAGGTTTGAACAGAAATTGATATTTTCAGGCTCTGACAATATGCCTGGTCTTTACGATAAACTCGATTCTTTCAACAATACTTTCCACCTGGATTATAGCTTTGTACGGACTGGGATAGAATTTCTGGGACTTCTTAAATGGAAGCACGTCAATCCTGAGTGGTTAGAGGAGTATGCCATCAGCCTTTCCCAAAGTATGTTGAAGAACATAAGCAAATATATCCGCATAGAAATAGAATACCTACAGGAAGAACTGAGACGATTTGTCAGTGAGGAGAGATATGAAGAAGTGACACCTCTCGAAGCATGGCAAGAATATAAAAGGTCAATGGAGAAACCATTATCCTGTAGCCCAGAACTGCTGCAGAAGGTGCTTAGTCTGCATCCTGAACTGAAATGCCTTATTGGCGATATAGACGACTGCCAACAGGAAAATGCCGATGCCTCAGCGCAGGATGTAGATTCGTCACCCGCCACACTTGATGACCAGTTCTTTCAGACGGATAGCGACGCGCCGTTTTAGGTTGTTTCATGCTTGCGCCTTGCAAGCCACACATTAAAAAGGAGGGCGTGTCAAAATAGGCACATCCTCTTAACGTATATAACCATATAACCTCCCCCCCCACTTCTCCCACTCTCGCACATACATATACAATGTGTGCGTACACTATAACGCTTATCATAAAATCTCTGATCATTTTTTCTCACAATCTCTTGCACAGATGCAGAAAAATATTTAACTTTGTTGTCAGTTCTATTGCAGTTTATTCTACATTCGCAACAAATATATCGATAACGAACATAAAATCAGTATTGAGATTTTATCTTCATACAAAAAATAATTTTGTATTAAACAAGAGTGATTAGTATGCCAAGTAAAAATATATTTGAGGGACAAAGTGTGAGAGCTATTTTTGCACATTACGTGTATGAGGAACTGCGTAAAAGAAAGTTCGTTTCTCTTGTGGATATTTTGTGTATCTATTACAAAAGAAACAAAAGCTATTATAACCTTCATACTTATAGTAGCGATAAGGCATATATCCAGCTAAAGAAAGCGTTCCCAGAAGTAGTTAAGGCCTTGGAGAAGGTTGAGCCTGGATGCGTGATAGATAATGGAAAAGTCGGTAAAGGCAGGGCATATCGCTATGTAGGTAAGGCTGACGACCCATTGGCAGCAGAACGTCAGGCTATAGTCCAAAAAACTGTTGAGGACTATGTGGAGTTCTGCAAGGCCTCCGCAGGAATCATGCCTGCAAGTTGGTTCTCGTCGTTTTTCGAGAATACGCAGTTGTTGCTTGACACCGAAAGGGAATCAGAAAGCGGCAAAACGCCTATCCGCTCCTCATTGGAGCAGAACCTGACGAACATCCATCTACTGCCAGTATTCTATAAAGCCATAACAGACCGCCATGTACTCCGTTTCTTCTATCAACGTTTTGGTCAGGAGCCTTTCGAACTGACATTCCACCCTCAATTCTTAAAGGAATACAATGGTCGTTGGTTTGTTTTTGGAGATGCTGAAAGATTGCTAGTAGATGAGCAGGGCGAGGCAATAAGAGAGACATTCAAAGTATACAATGTTCCACTTGATAGAATCGTGGGGGATGTCTCAATGATTGACAATGTTGAGTATTTACCGGCAGAAAAGGGAATCTATCAACGGTTTTTTAATGACATCATCGGGGTGACTCATGAAAAAGGCGCCAAAGTAGAACAGGTGGTGATTCGAACAAAGACAGAATACCAGCATGGCCTCTTGCAAACAAAACCCTTGCACCATAGTCAGAAAGAGACTCTTCCATTTGGGAGATATGAAGACGGAGAGTATGGCGAAGTGACACTGACGATAGAGCCTAATCGTGAATTGCGAGGTAAGATTCTCGCATACGGACAGTATCTCGAAGTTATTCATCCTCAAAGTTTGCGAGAGCAGTTGAAAGACATCATTAAACAACAAATGATGCAATATTCTGATGAGAAATATAAAAAACAGACCAATTATATGCATATAATTTAAAAACTTTGCTAATTATTTGATTGTGTCGAATATTTTGACTAAATTTGCGACAAAAAAAGAACAACATGGCTTTTGAATCTATTGAATCAAGGATACTTGGGAGAATCCGTAAGTGCGGAAGGGGCAACCTGCTTTTTGCCTCTGATTTTGTTCGCTATGGAGAGCAAAAATCAGTCAACAAAGCTTTGGAACGTATGATGAAAGATGGCATTATTCTACGTATTAGTCACGGCATCTATTATTATCCTAAAATCGACAAGGTTCTTGGCTTGGGCATACTTTATCCAACATTGGAGGAAATTGCAGAGGGAATAGCTAAACGTGACAAGGCTCGTATCGTTCCGACAGGGCTTTATGCCCTTAACCGTTTGGGGTTCTCTACTCAGATTCCTATGAATGTAGTGTATCTGACAGATGGTTTTAATCGCAAGACAACCCTTTATAATGGCTCTTGTATACAGTTTAAGCGTACCGCCCCAAAAAATTTGGCTTTTCATTCTCAGTTAGCCATGCTATTAACATTCGCTTATAAGAGTCTTGGCAAGGATAATATTACTACAGAAATACTTGCCCACACAAAAGAATTGCTTAAGAAAGAGAATAAACAAGTTATTGAACAAGATTACCCTCTGATGCCCGCTTGGGTGTCATCTATCATTAAGTCACTTTATGTTGAAGAATAATTATTTCGAACTGGTCACTGACCTGCAGCGCACTATATTGGAACAGGCCGCCATCAAGCAAGGTTTGCCTAAACAAGCCATAGAGAAAGACTTGTGGGTAACGGCTATGCTCCAGATTTTATTCAGTCTGCATTGCGCAGAAAACTTAGTATTTAAAGGTGGTACATCCCTAAGTAAGATATGGAGATTGATTAGTCGCTTTTCTGAAGATATTGATTTGGCAATAGACAGATCTGTATTTGAATTGGAAGGTGATTTGACAAAAAACAAGTAAAAAAACTGCGTAAGGCATCATCTCTTTTTGTTCGTGACACACTTTATCCACAGTTGGTTGAGGCTGTTAATCAAACTTCCTTAAAAGACATGTGTCAGATAGAACCAGAACCTGACGGAGAGGGCGATGCCACCTATCCGGAACCACGAAGCATATTCATTCGCTATAAGTCGGTTTTCGATGATGAACTAGACTATATTCCTCCTGTTGTAAAAGTAGAGGCAGGTGCACGATCTTTATTGGAACCATATGCAGAAACCACTATCACAAGTATGGTAGAAGAAGCACTTCCTTCTATTAGCACCACAATATCTGATGTAGTGGTAAAGACGGCCATTGCGGAGAAAACATTCTTGGAAAAGGCGTTCTTACTCCATGAACTCTTCTCAGTAAGTAATGAGGTAGAAGCTCGCCGCCGCTCCCGTCACATCTACGATCTTCACATGATGATGAAGCAGGGTATTGCGGACAAAGCAGTCCCTAATGAAGAACTGTGGCAGACCATTCTTCATCATCGTTCTACACTAACCAGTATGAGTGGTGTTGACTATTCGATGGATATAAGAAAGAACATACAGCTTATACCTCCAAAAGAATCTTTATCAGAATGGTTGAAGGACTATGAAGATATGTCTTTAGCGATGATATATGGCGAAAAGCCTGTTTTTGACGAACTTCTACATAGCATGAATAGGTTAGAACTATTATTCAGAAAGGCTTAGAAGGTGAAGTATATGACCGTCAAAAATGGTTCCGAGTAGAACGGAACCATTCGTGGAGCAGAAATGCTTGCAGCAATCGGGAAATGGTAGTACCTTTGCAAACGCATTTGAGGCACAAATGCAAGACATAGAGTACTAACCAACAAAAACACAAGAGAATTCAGAAAACATAGTAAATGCTGATGCGGAAGTGCCTGGTGCAAAAGGAGAAGCTGGATTTGGAAAGGGAAAAAGACACCTGACAAATATTAAAGAAAAGATAGAGAGTCATGATGAAAACAGAAGTACAAAATCTTACGAGGAAATATGGAGTTATATTCGTGACCATGGACTAAGTAGCGATATCAATATTATGAATTTCCTTGAAAGAATTAGAACTGACGGAAAAATAAGTGGTACGGAGAAATACATGCTGACATGTTTAAAGGAATTGGACAGCGCATTCAGTATTGCAGTCAGCGGCAACTATAAACTATTTACTGGAACTGTAGATTATTTAAGTCACAAGAATACTACATATAGCTTTTCATACGAACTTGATATAGATTTCGGATAAACGTTTTATGTAGGAGGGAAATAAACACACGGACGAGCGAATGGCGTTAATATGATTTCACAGGACTGACGTTACATTAAAACAAAATGATTTCCCGTTTGACAGAATGTTTGTCAAACGGGGAATTTTATTGCAAAGTCTTATTGGATTGTCATCAGTAAAGGCAGAAGTGGAAAGGCTCACCAACTTTACCAAGATAATGAAGGTAAGAGAAAAGATGGTGTTCTGTTTATAGATGAAGCATACTCACTTGTCAATGGTGGCAATAATGATTATGGTACAGAAGCCGTCTCTACACTTTCGAAGCGAGTGTCACCAGACATAAACCGCGTCGAGGAAATTGAGTAACATGTTACGGCTCCAACCGTTCTCTACTATCTGACGAACAAAAACCAAGGCTTTGTCAGGGGGCTCTGCGCATTTGTCTATAAAATAGAAAAACAGTGAAATCGAGTCTGACACCCCGTCTGATTATATTAAAAGCTGAAAAAAAAAACATATAGGATTATCTGTGTGCGCACACACAAATTTTTTGTGAAAAAAGTTCGTGAAAAATTTGCACAGAAGAACTAAAATATGTAATTTTGCAACATCTCTCATGCCGAATGTGTCTGCTTAGGCAACACAGGGAAAGGGCTCGTCCGATGTGACGAACGTATGCCGCATACAAGGGATTACATATATGGAAAAGGCGTTTATCACGCGCTTTGCTCTTGACACTTCAAAAGCGTAGGAAACTTTTCGATTACAATCAAGGAGCATGGCAACGATGGATGCCCATGGGTATGGTATTACTATCCCCCTATGGGGGAAGTGTATTCATATCGGCGTGGGGGTCTATAGTTGCTCGTTCTGATTGTAATGGGCAATTCCTACGGCCTTGGAGTGTGGAGCGAGTAACTGGTACAGGCTCCACGTCTTTTTTGTTTATGTACCATAATTCCTAAATCATTATAATCACCAAGTCTGAGAGCTTGTAGGTTTTTTAAAAAGAATTACTATCATGAAAACAATTGTTCGCTAAAAACTCGATAAGACGTCATGCAACCTTACGCTACAGACTAAAGACGTCATTGGAAACCTTACTTGGTTAAGTAATCATAAGTAAATCTTGATTCTTGTTACTGGTGTCAAGAGAGTTAAATGTAAAATTAACGTGTTAATGAAAGTATGATTATGATTAAAAATCCTTGGTTAAATATTTCGTGGAGCTACACAGTTGCTGATGTCGACAAAGCGTACATAAAGCAGCATTATGGCTCTGTAAAAGCGTTTGAGGAGAAGTATAAATCCTCTGGACTAAACCTTCAGCTATGTCTGCCAGACCCTTATTCTGGAAATAAGAACAGCAAGGTGTATTGCCTAAACATGAATCCTGGTGAACCAGATCCTTGCTTTTATCAGCATACAGAGTATGAAAAAAGAACCCAGAAGAATCTGAGGCATGATGTGAGCGACAGTTTTTGGACAGAGGGCCTGCAAGGGATGTGCGGTAAACAGCATGCAGGTATTGATTGGATGGATAAGAAAATGGCGGGATTAACAGAAATCTTAGGAAGGAGGCCAAATGTATTTTTTATTGAATATTTCCCCTATCACTCCAAAAAGGGATTTTCCTTTCCCGAGTATTTACCTTCATACGAATACAGCGATGAACTGATTCGTGAGGCCATCCGACAAGAGAAGCTAATCATCATTATGCGGAGCAAAAAACTATGGATAAAAAGACTGCCGGAGTTAGAAAGATATCCACACGTTATTACTCTTAAAAGCCCTGCGGGAGGCTGGTTGTCACCAAACAACTTTGTGCCTTCATTAACTATAAATGAGATTAAAAAATTCTTTTAATACAAACCTTTAAACAATTACCATTATGAAACACATTAATACAATATTGGTGGCGATTACTTTACTAATAGGAATCTGCATACCACAAATGGCTAATGCGCAATATAGAAAGACAACTCAAGAAGATATTATTCTATTAGATGAATTTTTCGATAAACTTGGATTTAATGATAGTGTGTTCGTCAATTGCATAGAAGGTGCAGATCTAGGATTAGAGGACACTTGGGATGGACTTTGGGAAAAAGTAGAAAATGCATTTCCAGAGAAATATAAAGAAATAAAGGAAAAAATAGCGAAACTGAAAGAGTCGAATCAACTGTCTGAAAAATATGAAGCAATAAAGGACCGAATAGGGAAACAAAATAAATCGAAGCATCTGATAGAAAAAAATGAACACATCAACCTCGTTGGAAGGTGGAAAAGAAAAAATAATGACAAACACATTTTCGAATATCATGCAGATGGTACTTTAATTTCAAAAAATTGCGAAAAATTTGAATATACAGTAGAAGGTACGGATATTACATATCCTGTTAAAAACTTTATTTATCACTATACATGGAAAATAAAGGGAAACATATTAACAGAAATGCAGGGCCCAGAGATCGATTATGATCTTGGTGATATTAGTTTCTATCCTGCTGATATTCAGAAGAGAATAAAGGAAGATATTGAATCCAAAATAAGAAATGAGGATATTGATACATTCAGTTACTACATTTTGTCTTATTCACCAGAAGAAATGACATTAAAAAGGGGAGGTGAATGCACTTTAGTACGCGACATATCAAATATGAGTGCACAAGAGAAGGCAGAGTACAACAAAGAAGTTGAGAATCGGAATAAGGCAAAAAAAGAAAAGGAGCAGAAAGAGTATTTGGCTGCACTTGAACGTGACAACCTGCAAATGGCAAAACTAAAAGTCAAGGCAATAGCCAGTGGGGAGCCAGAAAGATATTGGCGTATTGGTGCCTTGTATGAAGAAGGCAGGATTGCTTATGTTGATAATGGCCGTGTGTGTGAAAACAAAACAACTATATGTCTTGATTCTGCCCTCGTGTGGTACAAAAAGGCTGCAGCCATGAATTCTGAATACGAAAAATATGTTGCTGCTTTGACATATAAGATAAAAACTGGCCGTGATGATTACTATGAAAATAAGAAGAAGAGTGAAGATGCAGCAAAGATTGCAGCAAAGAAGAAACAGATTGCTCAGGTACGTGCAGCATATACTAAGAAATATGGTGCAAACAATTCGAACTATCTGAGCAAACAAGGTGTTATTGTCAAAGGCATGCCTATTGCGTTCATTCGGGAATATGTAAATGACTTCAATCGAATTGGTTTTTATACTAAATTTTGGGCCAAAATACAGCGCCTCCATCTTACTCTAAATGAATACAGGCCAACTGAAAGAGATATGATACAATTTGGCAGAGCGGTGAAGTCATATAAGCTAATATGTGGAAATCAGCCGACGTGGTCTTTTTTGACTTTAAACGGTAAGGTAGTTACTGTCAGTAGATTGAGCGAATTGTACGGATGGATAAGTATGGAGGGACTTGTGCTTGATCGTTAAAAACAAATGGACCATAAATAGGAGTTTTAGAAAATGCCGTTAATATGATTTCACAGGACTGACGTTACATTAAAACAAAATGATTCCCCGTTTGACAGAATGTTTGTCAAACGGGGATTTTTATTGCAAAGTGTCTGACTTTTTGTTTGCTTATTCGGGAAACTATGTAATTTTACATAATTTTCCGAATAAACATTTGGTTGTAATCGGAAAATTATGCAAATTTGCACAAAAATCCGAATAGAAACATGAAATACATACAGAGAGAAACGCACAAAGAGAATACGCTTCATGGGGTTATACCAATTCCTAATGTCTGGGCTCGACAAAGAAATGTAAACATACCTTGTTAATGCTGTAGCAAACAAGGACAAGAACTTCGGCAACGCACGTTTCGTTCGTAATATGTTTGAGAAAACATTGGAAAATCAAGCAATGCGTCTAGCAAGTATCGGGCACTTGACAAGTGATATGCTTTGCGAGATTAGTATTGAAGATGTTAAATCGTTAGAATAAGTAGGTATGCATAATTATGTGTGTACGTAATGCTCATTTCTACACCTTCAAGTAAACCCTTTGCAAACCCTGTTAGTGGAGAAATAGAACAATGCTGAAATGTAAAGTTTTCTTAAAAAATATTCATTTGGCGCAGTTTGGGCATGTAAAAGCTATCATTTTACTGTGCAAAAGCATAGGGATTACATCGTAAAAGCATAGGTTTTAGGGGGTAAAAGCTATCATATTACATGGTAAAAGCATACATATCACAATGTAAAAGATGCCTAATTACATTTCAACAGCCATATAACCCCCAAAACACACCTAAAAAAGTGCCGTCAGAAACTCTATTTTGAGCTTTCTGACGGCACTTTTCATTTTGACATTTTGCAAACCAAAACATGGCAAAACCTATCAAAGTGTCAAAACGCCAAATACAGGAAGTAAAGAAAACAAACACGGATTTAACGAATCATCTATTACAATCCCCTATAATCTGCGTGAAACCAACACGAAGGTTTAGCTCGACGAAGTCAATTTCACGAATTTAACGAATTACTCGCCAAGGAACAATCTATGAAAGTTTAGCTCGACGAAGTCACATCTGCGGAATCTGTGAGAAATAAACAATCTATCACAATCATTTTCCATTTGATGTTTATTTAGTGGATAATTACATGACTATTATATGTTTTGCGAAGCCAATCCGTTTAATCTGCGTCATCCGTGGTCGTGAAAAAGGTTAAAAGTCCCGTGCGGATTTCATGTTGCCGAACGCTAAATCTTAATTCTTAACTTTTAATTCATAATTTATTTCTGTTTTTTTTGTTTGTTTCATGTTTTTTTCTTAGCAAACTCACAAAATATACAGAAATGTTTATCTGTTTTTCCCATGTTTATGAAACTTCTCACATATTATATTAATGTATGAAGGTGATTTGATTGCTTTTTCAAAAAAAAATATTAACTTTGCATAGGAAAAGGTAAGAGAAACATAGATAACAGTAATTGATAGGATATTAGCAACACTATAGCAACACCGTGAATAAAGTCTTTTTATCTATACTCATTATGATGACGGCGCTCATGCCCGCCTTGGCTCAAAACGAAACGCCTAACGCAAAACAGGCACGCCACATCATGGATATCGCATACAACCAGGTTTTCGGCAAAGAAGGTTCTTCGTTTTCATACAACGTCAACATTGTAGGTATCTACAAGACACGCGGACACATCACCATGAAGGAGAAGAAGCAATATTTCTCTGATGAACGCGCTGACGGATGGAACGACGGCAAGACGCTATACATGGCATATCGCAAGAAGAAGACCGTGGAGATGCGTAATGCAAACAAGAAGGATAAGCACAGCAGTAAGTTCAAGTTCTCTCTCGACGACTTCACATACAGCGTGGCAAAGCAGGCGGACGGACTGATGCTTACCTTGAAACAGAAAAAGAATGCTAAGGGCACCATAAAGGAGGTGCAGGCATTGGTTGCCTACAAGACCTATGCGCCAATACGACTGCGCATAAAGGTGGCGTTTTTCTGGACTACAATACAGATAAGCAACTTCAAGGCTGGCAACATAAGCGACAACACCTTCGTCTTTCCACGAGACAGATACAAGGGATGGAAGTTCGTGGACAAACGACGGGACTAATATGTTTTATTTTTTATAACATAAGGAATGGCGGATGCACGTGTATGGCATGCATAATAAAAACTGTTGCAAATTTACAGATTTACTCTTAATTCTGCAAATTTGCAACAGTCTTTCCATAAAAATACGAAAATAAAAAATGTTAACACAATTCCTTATGTTCACGATTTTTCGTAACTTTGTATGCAATTATAACGTAAACAATAACAAATGAAGAAGAGTTTTCTTATTGCGTTGCTGATGGCATCCTCGTTGTCGGCAATGGCACAGAATACTGCCGACCCAAACATGGCAAGGGCAGAGAAAATGTTTGGCTTTCTCTTGGAAAACAAGGCTGACAGTCTTTATGATAACCTGTCGCCACAGGTGAAGCCTATGGTTCAGAAAACACAGTTTGAGGGTTTGTTGAAGAATATGGAACCGCAGATAGGTGTTTATCAGAAGCATGGCGGTTGGGAAACGCAGCAAGTGATGGGACAGAAATGCTACGTGTCTGTGGCTCAGTTTGAAAAGGCTGAGTTAGGCGCAATCGTAGTTTTCGACGCAGATGGTAAGATGCTCGGCATACAGTTGGTGCCAGCCAGTATGATAAAAAAAATGTAGCCCCTGTTGATAATGTGCTTTCAACAGGGGCGGCATTTAAGGAAATAGCTGATACGGTGATAACTGGCGACGTGCGTCTGCCTGCCATTGTCACATTGCCTAAGGAGCAGGATGCTCCAATAGTGGTAATGGTGCATGGCTCCGGCGCAACAGACCGCGATGAAACGGTGTATGAAAACAAGCCTTTTCGCGACATAGCAACGAAACTGGCCAACTGCGGCATTGCTACGTTACGCTATGACAAGCGTACTTTCATATACAGACAAAAGGTAAGTTCGATGGATGATGAAACTATACAGGATGCTTTATCAGCCATACGTCTTGCGAGGAAATACGGCAAGCGCATATTCATCTTGGGACATAGTCTTGGCGCCATGCTGGCACCAATAATAGCCAGTCGTGCAGAAGAAAAGCCTGAGGGAATAATAATGATGGCAGCTCCGGCAAGAAATCTGGAGGAAGTTGTGCGCGAACAGTTTGATTACCTGTTGCCTTCAGGCACAAGCGATAGTTACAAGGAGGAACAGCTAGAGAAACTACGCAGTGCTGCGCCACATTACTTGCAGCCACAAGGACAGATAGCCGTTGCACAAAAACTTGACATACCTATGCTTATCCTGCAGGGTGAACGCGATTATCAGGTAACGATGCAGGATTTCCACTTGTGGCAACAGTCGTTGAAGGGGGAAGAAAGGGCAGTATTCCACAGTTACCCCTCACTGAATCATCTGTTTATGCATGGCGAGGGTAAGTCCACTCCTATGGAATATCAGTTGCAAGGCCATGTTTCAGACAAAGTAACAAACGACATTGCGGAATTTATAAAGAGATTCTGATAATCTTATATCTATATGTAAGGGAAGAATGTGATTATCAGTGCGAGTTTCCTTGAAGTATGGCCTGGGGTATTATAAGTCTATATGCTCCACGTTGATGTCTTCGTGTAGGAAGATGCGGGCACATTCCTTGAAACGCTCTGGCGATTCGGTGGTATAGTAACGCATGGTGGCGCCACGGCTGCAACGGCTGTCCATCTCAGGATGACGGTGCAGGTAGTCAACTAATGAGTTGGCTACATACTCTCCCTGTGGCACTATTCTTATTCCATCGGGCACCGCCTTTGTATCCGCACTGCGAAAGGAGGGCTTCGGCTCTCCTTTTGCTTTTCAATTGCATTGCAATTCCTCCTTGCAGGGCATAGTTCAAGCGAGCTTGACTCTGCTCCTGCTTCGTTCATCATTTCATCAGATTTGAGTATTGCATAATTCCATAAATAATTATACCTTTGCACACAATGACGACGACATTGATTATAGGACTGCTGATTCCGCTGCTGGGCACTATGCTCGGCTCGGCTTTCGTGTTCTTCATGAAGGACGAAATGTCTGTTCGATTGCAAAAGTCGTTGCTTGGCTTTGCATCGGGCGTGATGGTCGCTGCATCGGTATGGTCGCTGCTGATTCCTGCAATGGAGATTGCTTCAATGCATAATTCACAATGCATAATGCATAATGAGGCTAACGCATGGTCTGTGTTCCCTGCGGCAGTTGGTTTCCTGCTTGGCATGGGATTCCTGTTGCTCATCGACGAACTGACACCTCACCTGCATATTGGTGCCGACGCCCCCGAGGGTATGCGCTCCCATCTCTCGAAGACGGCGATGCTTGCCCTTGCCGTCACCATCCACAACCTGCCAGAAGGTATGGCCGTCGGTGTGGTCTTTGCAGGAGCAGACAGCGGAGCGACGAACATCTCCCTCGCCAATGCCATAGCAGTCACTGTGGGTATCGCTATCCAGAATGTCCCAGAAGGAGCCATCATCTCCATGCCTATGCGGGCAGCAGGAAACAGTCGCTGGCGTTCGTTTATCATCGGCTCACTAAGCGGAGCCGTGGAGCCTGCAGGAGCAATCGCAGTCCTACTGCTTGCCTCGCTACTCATGCCCGTCCTCCCCTATATGCTTGCCTTCGCCGCAGGAGCCATGTTCTATGTCGTGGTCGAGGAACTCATCCCTGAAGCCTCCTGCGGTCATCATTCTAATCTCAGCACCATCGGCTTTGCCGTCGGCTTCGTCCTGATGATGGTACTCGATGTGGTAATGGGGTAAAGAGCAGAATATCAAACACAAAAAATGCAGCCATTTCTGACTGCATTTTAGGAATTAGTTGTGCCAACCGCTATATTATTATCTTAGAAAATGGATGCCACCAGTGAATACAGGTAGCTGCCGAAACTTACAAGCGCCCATATCATGAGGGCTATGAGCAGAAGCAATACTATGAGGACTACGGCAGACTGAAAGGCTCGCTGATTCACTTTCTTGATGACGGCTTCGTTGCCGTCAACGAAGCCTTGAATCATTTCCATATTCTGTATGTTGGCCCGATGGAATATATCGATGATGTCACCAATGAAGAACGGAATCATACCCATCAGCATGTCTCTGAGCGCATTGTTTAGTACGGCCAGAGTCAAGGGGATGCTCTTGATTACCCTGAGTGAGAAATACACAAACGGTATTACGCAGAGCAATGCAAAGGCATCGCCCCAGCCGGGAATGATGCTTATGAGAGCATCCAGATAATAACGATCCATGTAGCGCGTCAGTCCGTCCATCGTCTGATAGGTTTTGTTCTCCATCAGCCGCTTGCGACGCAATGCGCGCTTCTCTTCTTTGTTCATCCCGATATCACTTTTAATTTTACGTTTCACACATGGCAACAAACCAAATATCACCTTAAAACCTGAAAGTGTATGCTGCCTGACAACCTTAAAACCAGTCCTTACTTCGAGAGCATTGCCTCAATGTCCTTCTCAAAGTCTTTCGGCTCTGTGGTGGGGGCATAGCGCTTGATTTCCGCACCGTCCTTTGAGATAAGGAACTTGGTGAAATTCCACTTTATGTCGCTGTCTTTCTCCACGCTGTTGCTGATGGTCTTGAAGAGTGCTTTCATGCCCTTGGCCTTCAGTCCGTGATATTCCTCAGTGGGTGCCTGAGCCTTCAGATATTCGAAGATGGGCTGGGCGTCAGGGCCGTTCACGTCGCCTTTCTTCATAATCTGGAATGTCACGCCGTAGTTCAACTGGCAGAACTCCTCTATCTTGCTATCATCGGCAGGGTCCTGCTCCTTGAATTGGTTGCATGGGAAACCGATGACTACCAGTCCCTGTTCCTTATACTTCTGGTTCAGTTCCTCCAGTCCGGCAAACTGCGGAGTGAATCCGCACTTGCTTGCAGTGTTTACAATCAGCAGCACCTTGCCTTCAAACTGAGCGAAATCCAACTCTTTTCCCTTGCTCGTCAGAGCCTTGAAATCATAAATCCTTGCCATAGTTCTCTGATTCTTTTTTGTTGATGTTTATAATCTTTTAAATACGATGTTACAAAGTTAAGAATGTTTTTTATATCGCAAGCAATTCGCCCCAAACTTTAAGTTAGTTTAACAAAGACGTGCAGGAAAGGAAACAATCCTGCGAATGACATATTAATGGAATTCTATTCTCTGCGAGGCACCATAAATTCCATAAAAGCCATAAATTGTTTCATAAATTGAATTTATGGAGAACTCCGCGAAGCGCCTGAGCACCTACGGAGCGCAAGAATTAATGATTATTCTGGATAATTAATGGTATGCCGTAGGCAAGGGTAAATTCCCGTGAATTATGTATCTTAAAAAGAAACCACGAATTTCCGTGAATTGTCACATGATTGGAATAATGTGATTTTCTGCGGAAATTCGTGGTTGTTAATCATATTGGTTCAAGTGTTAATCTTCGTCGCCCCAGAAGTCCATGGATGTTCCCTTTGCACCGATGTCATCGACGTCATCGCTTGTTATAGGGTCATCTGACGTTACGGGGATGCTCTCGCTGGCAGCGAGTATGCGTGGGATACGCAGTGTTATTATATGTAGCTCTGGGGTGTTATATGCTTTCTTTTTCATGTCAGTATCCTTTTTTATTTAATATATTTGTTACCGTTTTCATCTATCACCATTCCATTGTAGTTCTTGCTTACCTGCTGACCGGCAGCATTGAAGAACTTGGCTGCTTTCTCCTGTGTGTCTGCGGTGGCAGTGGCAATGGCTGTAGCCTCTTCTTCTTCCTCAACGAAGCAGAGCGTCAGTGCTTTTGCATTGTTTACTCCTGACAGTTTTAGGTAAGCTTTCTTTGCCGGAATTGTCACACCTGCGTTTACTGGGTGCATCTTGCCTGTAGAGGCTCTCAGTGCATATACGGCATAACCGTCTTCAACGGTGTATCCTGTTGTAGAAGAACCGTTGAGTATGTTGCCTGTCAGTTCAGTGTTGCATGTTCCCACAGGTATGCTGTATGTCTCTCCTGCTGTACCCTTTACGATTATCGGTGTTTCTGCCGGTACTTCCGTAACTTTTTCCAGCATCACCTTTTCATCATCCTTGTTTACTGCCTGGTAAGCTGTCAGACCGTCAACGTCAGAGAAGTCCAACGCATTCGTCGTCACGTAAGATGCATAGCCGCTGGCAGTGATGGTGATTTGCTCAACATCGCCTGTCTTATAAACGATAACGTAATCAAGAGAAATGTTTGAAACATAGTCTGCACTTGTATTTACGATAGCAAAACTTGCAGCATTACCAAGCTCAACATTTTCAATAGTTACTTCTCCTGTTGCAGCCTTACCTAAGGTAAAGGTCTTCTCTGTATCGGTAAAAGTACTGCCATCATACGTCTGAAGTGATAATTCTGCATCCGCAGAGCTACTTTGATTTCTGCCGTATATCTCTATCTTATAGACACCAGGAGTGAGTTGATCTGTATAAACAGATGTTGACTTTCCTACTCTACGCCAATTGCCACCAGACGCACGCTCTGCATTTGCACCTACAATGCTGACATCTCCAGAAATATTCATATTCTCTGTCTCGGCATAATAAACTATTGACTCATCATGAGTATAGTCTACATTTACGTCACTTGAGGTATATGACATGCTCTTAGCAAAGTAACTACCTGTCCTTGGAGTTGTATAATAGTCATCCCCATATTTTACTGCACGATTGAAATATATGTTTGCTGCGTCGTTACCTTCAATACGTTCGCCAGACCATGTCTGCAGCACCTCAGAACCAGCTACAGCATTTACACTCACTGTCTTTTTGCCTGCCTCACGCAAGTTTACGCTGAGCACATTGGCGCTCTCCGTTGTACCAACGGTCAGAGACAAAGTTGCACCATCAACTGCATAGTATTTTACATTATCTACAGTTACAGGGTTCGCTGCACTAATAACAGTGCCAGCCTCTGCCTGTCCCTGTACTGATTTTATTGTATTTTCATCATACAAATAGTTAATGGTATAGCCATAATACGTTGCCTGAGAAATCTCAGAGGTTATGCTCAGATTGTTGATTGCAAAAGAACGGTCTTCACCTCCTGAACGAGAATCTGTAGAAGCGAATGTGATTTTAGCCAAGTCTGTTTTTACTGTGCTTGGCATCTGTGCACTGAATGTCCTATCAACATTACCTGATTTCGGATTAGTCACCTTTATGCTGAAAGTAACATATCCAGTCTGAGTAATAGTAATAGTAATTTTAGGATTGCTTGCTTCTGCAGCCAAGTAAGGTTTATTACTACCAGTAAAGCCATTTGCAGATCCACTAGCATTAAAAGCCGACTGACAGCCAAATGCTGTGAAGTCTGAAACAGTAGATCCTCCAATTGTTACATCTGTTACCTGTGTAGAATTGTTGTTGTATGTATACCCTGCCAAAACAGTACCATCAGAGTTCACAAAAGAAATTGTACCACCACCAGCATAAGCCCACCATCCATGATAGGCTGTAAACGACAAAGTCACAACTTCATTTGTACTCAGCGTGTACGGTGTACGCTCGTCCGCAACATCATCGGTATCAAAATATGCAGTTGCAGTGTTGTTTCTGCCTGGATAGAAAGCTGTAACATTTGTACCCGTTGCTACCGTTCCCTTATCAAAAGGCGTGGTGGGATCATCTGATGATGCATAGTTAAGGGTGTAAGGCAACGCGGTAATGTCTCCTGTTTCCGCCCATGAAGCGATTGTGCCCAACAGGCACGTTATAAAAAGAGTAATGAGTTTTTTCATGAATAATAGTTTTTTAATAGTTATGATTAATTTAGTTGCAATTCTTTTTTAGCGGATGACTGGTTTTAGTATTCGCCAAGTAATTTTTGGTAAAATTACCCATAATATATAAAGAAAAGAAATAAATTATGTTTTTTTTTCCTTTCTTAACACTGGTTAAAGGTAAATGCAATAGTTTTTCTCAATGGTCACTGTGCGAAGCGTAAAGTAAACTTGACTTAAAATAATTTGCGGGAATGAAAGTTATTTTGTACTTTTGTATTGAATTAAAACCAAAAACCTTTATGAACAATATCAAATACCCTCTACTGACAAGCCCAATACAACTGGGCAAGGTGACATTCCGCAACCGTATTTTCTCCGCACCAATGGGTGCCACAGACATTACCGCCGACTGCTGTCCTGGGCCGCGCACACAAGGTTTCTACGAGCTTCGTGCAAAGGGCGGTGCGGCTGCCGTGACCGTAAGCGAACTTGTGGTGCATCCTGATACCGACGGCAGCCACATGCTCCACCTCGACCTTGAGACGGTGGGCTGTCTTGCCGCGCATACCTTCGTGGCCGACGCCATACGCCGACACGGTGCCGTGCCGAGCATCGAACTGTCACACTCCGGCCAGTATGCCGGAACATATATGTCTGACAAGAACAAGAAGCAAAGCCTGAACCAGTGGGGACCGAGCGACGGCGTGCGCCCCGACGGCCGTCCAGTGAAGGCTCTCTCAAAGGAACAGATTGCCGACATCGTGAAGACATACGGCGAGAAGGCTGCTCTCTGTAAGCGTGCGGGCTATGAGATGATAATGGTGCATGCCGGTCACGGATGGCTGCTGCACCAGTTCCTCTCCCCATATCTGAATCACCGTACCGACGAGTATGGAGGCTCACTCGAAAACCGTGTGCGCATTGTCCGCGAGGTCCTCGCCTCCGTGCGCAATGCCGTGGGTGAAGGCTTCCCCGTGGAAGTGCGCCTCAGCGGCAGCGAACTGTTTGACGGTGGCTATGACATAGACGACGGCATCAAGATAGCCCAGGCTGTGGAGGAGTATGTTGACCTCATCCACGTCTCGGCAGGCTCTTACCAGTTCGGGTTCTTCAATACCACGCCACCTATGTTTGACGAGCACGGGGTGAACGTATGGCTGGCAGCCGAGATAAAGAAGCACGTAAAGAAACCCGTGGCCACTATCGGTGCGCTGAGCGACCCTGGGCAGATGGAGCGTATCATAGCCGAAGGAAAGGCCGACGTGGTATATATGGCACGTCAGCTGCTGGCAGACCCGTTCCATCCGCAGAAGGTGATGGCGGGTCAGGAAGACCGTATCGTGAAGTGTCTGCGCTGCTACACCTGCATGGCAGAGCGCCCGGTGACCTTCACGCGCCGCTGTGCCGTCAATCCGTTGATTGGCCGCGAGAATGAAGGCATGGAGATTCTCCCTGCCCGTCAGAGCAAGAAGGTGATGGTGGTCGGCGCCGGCGTTGCCGGACTCAAGGCTGCCGTTACGGCTGCACAGCGCGGCCACAAGGTGATTCTCTGCGAGAAGACAGACAAGGCAGGCGGCATACTGAAGTCGGAGCAGGCCATACCATTCAAGTATGAGATGTATGAACTCGGCGTAGTGCTTGAGCGTCAGGCAAAAGACGAGGGTGTGGAGATTCGCCTCAACACCACCGTCACGCCAGAGTATGTGGAGAAAGAGGGTGTCGATGCGCTCATCCTTGCAGTAGGCTCCACACCGCTCGTTCCGCCAATCCCCGGCATTGATTCCGACAATGTGATTGTCGTAAACGACTACTATCTCAACAAAGACAAGGTTGGCGACAGTGTGGTAGTGCTTGGCGGCGGCCTTGCCGGATGCGAATGTGCCATCCATCTCGGCATGGAAGGCAAGAAGGTGGAGCTTGTAGAGATGCGCGACACCCTGGCGGCAGACTGCAACATCCGTCAGCGCCCCATCCTCATGCGCAAGGTAGAGGAATTCTCTACTGCACACGCCGGGTATGTAGGCCAGAGGATAACCGCCGACGGCGTAGTCTGCAAGGATAATGACGGCAACGAAGTCCTCGTTCCCGGTAAGACGGTAGTCTGCGCCTTAGGCCAGCGTGCCAACCGCGCAGACGTGGAGACCCTTCGCAGGTGCGCCCCGTTCGTTCGCGAGGTAGGCGACTGCGTACGTCCGGCAAACATCACGAAAGCCATCTACGAGGCATACCACGCAGCACTGGATATATAAAAAGGACAGAAGCATTGTGTGTTTCAAAAAAACATAGACGCATTATGAAGATTCTCATGATTGGTGGCACGGGCACGATAAGCAGTGCCATCACCCGACAGTTGGCAGCGGACGGCCATGAACTGTGGCTGCTGAACCGAGGCACACGCAAACAGAAGGTGCCTGGAAGTGTGAAACAGGTGATTGCCGACATCGACGACACGGAAAGTGTGCTTGCCGGTCTAGGCGGTGAGACCTTCGATGCCGTCTGCGAGTTTATCGGCTTTGTGCCGGAGCAGGTGGAACGCGACATCCGTTTGTTTCGCGGACGCACGCAGCAGTATGTCTATATCTCGTCAGCATCGGCGTATGCGAAACCAGCGCGCAGTCCATATATCACTGAGGGTACGGCGCTGGCAAATCCTCACTGGCAGTATTCGCGCAACAAGATTGCCTGTGAAGAATTGCTGATGAAGGAGTATCGCGAGAACGGATTCCCCGTGACCATCGTTCGTCCTTCGCATACATACTGTGAGCGCAGCGTGCCTGTCAGCATTCATGGAATGAAAGGCAGTTGGCAGGTGCTGAAGCGTATGCTGGATGGCAAACCCGTGTTGGTGCATGGCGACGGCTCTTCGCTGTGGACAATGACGTGGAACGAGGATTTTGCATGCGGATTCATCGGACTGCTGGGGAACCCTAAGGCCATCGGCGAGGCATTCCAGATTATGAGTGACGAGCAGTTGACGTGGGACCAGATTTACGAAAGTATTGGTCAGGCACTGAACATCACTCCGCAACTCTATCACGTAGCCTCCGACTTCCTGTCGGCTGTCAGTCCTGCAGGTTATGAATTGGAGGGCAACCTGAATGGCGACAAGGCGGCAACGGTTATTTTCGACTGCACCAAACTGAAGCGTGCAGTCCCAGGTTATCAGGCCACGACGCGTTTCGATGAAGGCGTTCGCCGATGTGTGGACTACATCCTCGCCCACCCTGAACTGCAGGTGGAAGACCCTGAGTTCGACCAATGGTGCGACAAGGTCATTGAGGTGCAAGAACAGGCAAAGAAAATCATGTCAGAGTGATTGAGAAATGAGCCATAGCTCTGTCTTCCCTACCATACTTATGTAGGTAATCGCAATATTTCCCCCTGTAATTCATTTCTTCAAGACACGATGCAAGACTCCTGCCTCCCCACTCCATTCCCATACGTTTGACTGCCACCAGTTTTCCTGTGTGCGTACACACATATTTTTTTGAAAAAAACCTTCCGAAATATTTGCATTATTCCAAAATTATTTTGTAACTTTGTAGCAGTTCTCATACCGAAGTCCTCCAATAGGGTGGGCAGAGTGAGAACTATATATAGGAAAAGGCGTTAATATTGACAAAGTGAAATGAATAGAATATTGTTTTTGTTTTTGTTAGATGCTATTACATTCCATTTGTTTGCTCAAAAAAAAATCTTATTTCCTTATTTTGAGAGCACAGATTGCATATCTTTTGTTGTAGATAGCGTTTATCTTTCAAAGAATTGTACAAAGGTATTCTGTACATTTACTAATGGAGACAATGATTGGGCTAACATATCATCAGAAATGTATCTTGAAGATTGTAATACTCATAGTAGATATTCAATTCTTGGTTCTCAGGGACTTCCGATTTCGCCAGAGCGAAGAGAACTGACAAATGGAGAAATAGTAAAAACTGTTTTGCTTTTTCCCTGCATTCCAGGAAACACAACAGATATAAACATCATTGAAGATAAAGATAATGAATCATTTAATGTATATTGCATTGATTTAAAGAAAGATAATAAAAGGTTGTCTATTGAAGAACATATAAATTTATCTGATGAGTTATATTCTTTGGGTTTCAATTATTATAAGCAAGGGAAATATGAAGAGGCTTTAGCTGCCATTATTAATTGTAAGAAACACCTGATTTACCATAAAAATAGTAAGTCATATAATACTTATTGTGAAAATTTATTAGGTTCAATTTTATATATGACAGGAGCTGAATCTGAGGCAAAAAAGCATAGCAAATACTATTATTTACCACCTATTGACAGAAGGCTTACACATAGATCTGACTCATTAAAGGCGGAGGCTATGAAATTACAAGACAGTGGTGACATTAATGGAGCTATCCAGAAACTAACTGATGTTTTGAATGTTCAAGTATCAGAAATTGGTGGTAATAATTATTGGACTGCAAATACGTTGAGCCACATTGCCTCCTTGTATGAATATGTAGACTCAATCATCCCTGCATATAATTATAATCATAAGGCTCTTGAAATCAGAAAGAACATCTTGCATGCAAATCATATTGATATCATTTCTTCTTTGATATGTTTAGCAAAAGAAAAATACCTTTTAGGAGATTCTTTGCATGGTGAATCTCTTATCAATAATGCTATGCAATTGGTAACAGAAAGTAGCGATATAATTGAAATCGTGGAGCTTATGCAGCGCTCTGCTTTTGACATTTACAATTATAAAAAGAACAAAGAAAGTATTACTTTTTACAATAAAACTATCACTATATTGGAATTAATAGACGAAACAGACTATTCTAAATTTCTAAGGTCAAGAACTTATGCACAATTATGTCTTTGTTATGCATCTATAAATCTTTACGATAATTCTATAAATTGTGGTGAAATGGCTCTAAAACTTAGAAAAGAGTTTATGAGTAAAGATAATTACTATTTAAATCTAAACAAGTTCAATTTGGCTTTTTCTTATTTAAAAACAGGAAATAACAGAGATGCTTGTGCCCTCTATTCTGAGATATTAGATGTTGCGTATACCTCTCAGGATGAAAATATTATAGGATTAAAGAAAAAAATAGAAAATCAATTATTGACAAAACTTTCTTTCTTTAAAGATTTATTGGAGATAATGGAGGAAACTTTAGGGCAACAAAGTAAAACATATATATATTACTTGTCTATGTTACCCATAAAACTATATAATTCTGGAAGAATCACAGAAGCTGTATTCTATCAAAGAAAGATTTTAAAAATACAAGAAAAACTATTTGGCGTTAATGATAGTCAATACATTGTTTCTTTAGCCAATTATATGTACTTGGTATACTCTATTGGGAATAAGAAAGAAGCCTATGAATTATCTGTTGAATTAGAGAAACTGCTAGAGAAAAATGAAATTTCCAATATAGAATGGAAAACGACTTGCTATAATAATCTTGCTATGGTGTTAGGTAACATGGAACATAGTAAAGCTTTATCATATTTAGAAAAGGCATTTGCTATATATAAAGAGAATAATAGTATTGACATCTATCTATTATCCTTTATGTCAAATATTTCTCTACAGTATCTTCGCAACAATGATATATATAGGGCAGACTCTATCAATGCTGAAGCTATTAAGTTGGCAGAGTTTCATAATCTAACAGAAAACAATTATTATGCTTGTCTTATTAGAGATAAAGCAATAATCAACAAATCAAAAGGTATAGAATATCTAAAAACATATTCTAAAGCTGCAAATCTATTTCGGAAATTTGGTGATTATCATGATGAGTTATCCGCTATAGACGAAATTATCCGGGACTATTATCAGGTGTTGATAGAAAAATATACAGACTTACATAAAAATCAAGTACAACATCATGAAAACGGAGATACGGACTATATACCCAATTATAGTTCTTTATCAGAGCGTGATAGTATTATAAGTTATTATAACAGGTATAATGAAACTGTTGATTTAATAGTAACATACGATTTCCCAAAGTTAAGTATAGATCATCAAAGATCATACAGAGACAGAGTCTGTGAGTTCTATGACATTTTCGGACCTGGTATGGCTGTGCAGTTTGGATTGGAACAAGGTGCATATGAAGCAGAACTATTTGAACTAAAAAATAAACGAATATTTGAAGTTTGTTATAATGGCATGTTATTAAACAAAGGTTTATTGTTGTATTCTGAAACTGAAACTAATACTAAAACAAATGGCTCTACTATCAACTGGAATTTATTAAAAAACAAACTAAACGAAAGTGATGTCGCAATTGATTTCTTTGATTTTAATTGTGTTTATGATTCGTTATGTTTTGCATTTGTCACAAAGAGAAATTCTGATTATCCGGAAATGGTATGTCTATGTCCTATCAAAGATCTGATTACAGCTGTAAATGACAAAGATTACACATGTTTTTATGATTTAGTCTGGGAAAAATTAGAGAAATGGCTAAAAGATGTAGATAATATTTATGTCTCTACATCTGGAATTTTCAATAAATTTGCTATTGAATATGCAATTATGCCTAATGGTGAGATTTTTTCTGATTGTTTTAATTTGCATAGACTATCATCGATGAAGATGATTAACAATCAAATAACAATGGGTGATATAAAATCTGCATTACTTTTGGGTAATTTAGATTACGACTTTGAACTCCCTGTTGCTCAAGATAAATATAGCAATGACATTAGAACGCCTCTTAGAGAAGGTTTGCTGAAAAGAAGTGGTTTTGATCCATTACCTAACACGGAATTAGAAATTAAGGAAATAAAAGATGTGTTAGAACATAACAATATTAGTGTAACATGTTTTGAAAAAGAATATGGAACAGAGTCTAATCTTAAACGACTTAATCTTGATTCATATGACATCATACATTTTGCAACACATGGTATGTTTGTAACAAACGAAGATGCAAATATGATTAAAGAGGAAAAAAATCTTCGTTTTATAGAAGCAGATGACGAAGGGGAATTAAAGGATTACAAACATGATCCTTTGTCACGTTCTTTCTTAGTTATGACTGGTGGTAATAAATTACCTAAAAGAAAAGAAATTGATAATGAATCCGATGATGGCATTTTGACGGGGTCTGAAATTTCCAATTTAAATTTAGTCAACACAAAATTAGTTGTATTGTCAGCTTGTGATTCTGGACTCGGCGACATTTCCAATGAAGGCGTTCTTGGATTACAATTTGCAATAAAAAAAGCAGGTGCAAATGCTATAATGATGAGTTTGGACAAAGTTGATGATAAAGCGACTCAATTGCTTATGGTTGAATTCTATAATAATATAGCGAAAGGGCTGACACTTAATGAATCATTGAAAAAGTCTCAACAATTCCTGCGTAATTATAATATGGGGGAATATTCCCAACCTAAATATTGGGGAACATTTATATTATTAGATGCCGTAGAGTAATTATAAGAAGGGCTATGCTTTTTTTTCAGGAAATGCGTTACATAAATACAAAAGGCAGGTTACCCTGCCTCCGATTTACTTGTTCGCAACATTTTACTTAGACCATTTATTACGACCTTTCCATCTTTAAGAATGCTGACATAAAAGTCTATAGTCTAATTCCATCCTGAATGACATAAGATGTAACCTTTGTAGGCTAAATCAGCAAGTGCAATAAGCACGTCACAGAGGTTAATTACGAACCACCCAATCTTTGAAAGTTTAGACTGAGCTTTTCTTAAAAACTCAGTCTACAAGAATGATTTTAATTTAATCATAATTGTAAAATTAAATTTTTAATTAATATAAATCTACATCAAAAAGATTCGAACTTTTTTGGCTTAAACCAAGCATCCATGCTAATGTAGGCGCAAAGATACAACTTTTTGAAGAATTAACCAAATATTAGTCAAAAAAACATCCAGCACCTCAAAAAAATAATTAAAACTTCTGGATATAGTGCTTTATGATGTTATACTCATATATAGAAGTCTACTCCCATTTCTAATTTGTTGATGCGAGGAAATTCTTTGCTTCCTCTTGGCTGAAGTTGATAACCTTCCGACGAGTTGTCCCATTTTGCTTTAATTCCCCTATGTGACAATTTGTCTGAAAGAAATTTTTCAACTTTATGTTCTAATATTCCTCTAGTATTACTAAGAGGTTGGTCACAATTAATGACAGCTTCTGCATGACTAAAGGGGTGTACCTTTGACAAACCTGCCTTTTCAATACTGAATTCATTATCAAAATAATCTAGTTCTAATCTCATATTTTTTTTTTATGGGAGCATACCTCAAGCCTCCATTTTACTAAATAATTATTTAGATTGGCTCGGAGGCTCGGTTTGAATCAAAAAAATAAAAGGAGAATGAGATTATTCTCAATCGCAAAAGTACAAATTATAAATGTAAGCACAAAATATTTTATTACGTTTTTGTGAAATACTTCAAAATAATTGACATAGATAATGCTAATGAACGAAAAGGTTTATCTGATGCCAACCGTAATTTAAAATCCAGCTCTTCTTTGTTGGACATTTGCCCTTTTAGAAACCTCTCTATCTTACTAATATATTCTTCCATGACTATATTCTTTTTACCATTAATACCGAAAACGGATAAAAGGTAATCAAAAAAAAGGACAATCTTGTGATTGCCCTTTTTTCTTGCTTTATAAATCTGAGAGTTTCTTTATCAATTCATTCGCTTTGGTGTAGATAGGCGTATCAGGATTCTCCTCTTTGACTTTCTTTAGGATAATGACTGCCTTGTCTACCTGATCATCTTTTACGTATGCCACTGCAAGATTCCACGCAATGTCGTTAGCCCACGGATGATATGTGAAATCATTGTCCAACGACTGATAAATAGGTTCAAGTTCTTTTATCATACCAGATACATTTCTGTTGTCTTGTATCTGGGTGAACAGTGAGTATAGATGTGTCACCTTGGTAGAATCCACATCGCCACGGGATATGTCTTCCATATTATACTCTGTGTAATATGGAGATACACTTGCTTCAAGCATCCTATAACGGTGCTCTCTATAGAAACCAAAGATAATGACAAATACGGCAGCGACAGAGCATGCCCATAACAATATAGGACGTACTCTTGGTTTCGAGTTATTTTCTTTGATGACAGCTTTCTCAATGGCACCATTCTTGACTTGCAGTCCACGTATTAGCGAAGTCATGGTCATTGCCTGACTACGCAGTTCAGGATTATTACGGATGTCCTGCTTAAAGGCTGTCTCCTCCTCTTCTGTCATTGCACCACGAAGATATTTCTCTATTCGTTCGTCGTTGCAATCTGTTAATATGTCGTTCTCCTTATTCATTGAAACTATTCATTAATTCGTTATACTTGTTACGAAATTTCTGCAGACATTTATATTTCTGCGTTTTTACGGAATTGGCATTGGCAAAACCAAACATATCCGCTATAGTTGATGTAGTAAGGTTATTCCAGTAATATCCTTGGAAAACATTTTTACAAGTGTCGGGCATAGACTCTACGATGGACTGTACGATTTTCTCGGAACGTGACAGAGTTTCAGGATCTTCGTCCTCAGTACATAGTTGGTACAGTTCATCTATCTTATCAGAACGAAAAGTATCCTTATTGGTAAGTCTGCTGTCATCAAATAGCGGAACAACTTTTTGTCGTTTACCAACAAACTTCAGTGTTTGGTTGATGCAGATACGAAAAAAATACGTGGAAAGTGTAGAAGTGAGATTTGCCAGTTTTCCATCACGTATGTTCATAAAAAGAGCAACCGATGATTCTTGGTAAATATCATTCAGATCATCATCTGAGACAGAGAAATTCTTTCTCAGATATGCCAGGACCTTATTCCTCTCATCTGCAATGAAGCGGTTTAGTTCAATATTTTTCGAATTAATATCCTTAACCATATTAGAAACTTGTTTCAATGACAATATTCTGGTTGTTCGGCCATTTCCCGGTTTCGGTTAACGAACGTCTTATATTTTTGATAAAGGTGTCAGCATTCGTATTCAACGTATAACCAGACAAAACATTGGCTATGTTATATGAAAGTGGACCGAAGCGTTTCCCGTTAACCTTAATTTCCGTATTAACTTGATCAGCCCTGCAAGCCTCTATAAATACTACATTTGATTTCTTAGATGAAGCATCTATATGATAATGTGACTTTTTACTCGTAGAAGGTTTGAAAACTTTGTTACTATACGTGAAACCGACATTTGTCCCTCTTACTAATTCGTCGTTGGCTCTTGACGATGTTCCCGCATGACAGGCATCTATAACGATATAAAGCATACCTGTAGGACCTATTTTCGCGCGCAATTTCTTTATATATACGTTGAGTAAATCATCAGTCAAATGTTTCTTACCCTCATAGACACCCTTCTTGTATGTTTTGTAAGCGTCTATCGGTACAATTGATTCATCCCATCCGTCTTCCTCATCACCATTGAAATCTTCTATTGGCTGACCATGTGTTGAGAAATGAATGTAAACGATATCACCTTTTTGGGTTTTGTTTGTGAATTGTGATAACCGTGAGGTGATATTTGAGAATGTAGCCTGTTGGTCTAATAGTGTCATGGTGGAAAATCCTTGTTTCTTCAGTATAGGGCAGAGTAGGTTTATATCTTCCACACCACTGATATTGTTCCACTGATAACCTGTGAGTGCCGTGTCATAGTGTGATATCCCAACCATAAAAGCACGCTTCCGTTGCGCATACACAACAGAAAAAAACAGCATAGCAACAAGGATTAGGCACCGTTTAAATTTCATATACAAATAATTTTTCTGCAAATTTACAATTTTTTTTTGATATTATGGTTACCTTCCTGATTTTTTAGTATAAAGAGACAAAGAAAACAAGATTGTCAAACAAAAAAAAAAAAAGAAAATGAAAAAGATATTTTTACACTTTTGTAGGTTGTATGCAAAATTCTGGTTTTTACTAATCATTCCATCAATTGCATCTCCTTTCTTGGGAATAGGAATTTCAATAATAGCTCTGATTATTTCACTGATATTCTTTGATGACCCTGTAGAGGAAAAAGACCCTTCAGATTATTTCACAGAAGAAGAGATAAGAAAAATTCAGTTGGGAGAAGAAGTTGATGACGACGAGTATTTAGCTTTAATGGCAAAATATTTGACTTTCAGCTGTCCGAAAAAGATTGATTCAATTACTACTTGGACAGGTTGTGAGGTAAACAATAGTTCATTTATATACAATTATGACGTAAATGACAGATGGAATTTTTATGGAGAGATAGACGAGGAAAAACTTAAAAATAAGATAATGACGCAAATTGATAAAGAAAGTTTTCACATACGAAGTATAGTCGCAACAAAAAGAAATATAATATGTCGTTATAGGCATCGCCAAATAGGGAAAGTGTATGATATTATCTTAACGACAGAAGAACTAAGAAATAATAACAATTAAAAATGTAAAGACTATGGCAAGAGATTTTTATGATGACTCTTATGAGGAGTATGACGATTACGAGTGTGAAAGCGACTATTATTGCGGATCAGAGTGGACAGAGGAAGATGCCTGGGATGCACTTACAGATGGAATGTATGGTGATATGCCTAGCAACCCGATGGAATACGATGCAATGATGGAGGCTATGGGATTTTAGTTACCTTCAAGTCTAATCACCTAACAAAAAATAGAATTATGAAAAAGATACTGTTATATTTATCAATACTGTTGACGATGTTCTGCATCAAAGGTTCTGCATACGTTCGTTATGTTACAGTAGACCTTAATCTGCGATATGGACCAGGAGTAGAATATGGTGTTATTACATCCTTACCCAAAGGTACATCAGTAACAATTGACGAAGATTGTGATTGTAAGTGGGTACCCGTAGAGTATCACGGCCATATTGGCTACATTTCCACAAAATTCTTGTCAAACAAAGCACCTAATAGAAAGGTAAAGACTAAAAGACGTGTACAGCCTACCCCAAGCATAACATATACTTCGCAAAGGAGAAGCGTAAGATATTACACAAATGTAGATGGATACAGGGTGCAATCACCCACACGATATAATTCTGCACCAGCAGACGCAACAGCATTGTGCAGAGATGGCAGCTATAGTTTCAGTAGAAACAGAAGAGGTACTTGTTCATATCATGGGGGAGTTTCAAGATGGTTGTAGGAACTGTTATATAAAGTAAAATCACTGAATTTACTCAGTTAATTCAGTGAATTTGCAAAGTAATTTCAGTGAATTTACTTTTTGAAAGGATAAGTTTGACGTTGATATATATTTGTTTGCATAAACAGAAAAAAAAAATGTAACTTTGCAGTATAGTTGATAACTATTAAAGAGAGAAAAAATGAAACACATCCTTTTGCTTCTTGCAGCCCTGTTGCTGCTTTGCCTCGCGCCGTTACCTTACGGGTATTATCAGTTGGTGAGGTTTGTTATGATGGTGGCGTAGAACTTTTGTAAGTAAAAAATAGTTGTAATATGTAAACTTAAAAGAGAAATAAAGTTATGAATACATGGGTTGTTATAACAATTGTTTGGATTGTATGCCTGGCTTTTATATTTGCGAGTAGGCTACTGAATCAGTCATCTGCTGGTGGCGTTAATAAGAAGATGAGACTGAGGGATATTATAATCGGTTTTTTGTTTGCTCCAATTATTGCGCCAACTGGTTTATTTGTTATGATTTACGAGAAGTGCAAGCAAAAATACTATAAAAACAGACCTCGACCTTTGCCAAAAAAGCTGAGAAAGTTCTTAAAAGTAGATTGTGTTGCAGATGAAGAAAGAAAAACGGTGTCCATTGCGGAGTATAATTGGAAGCATGGGACGAATTTCACCTTAGACGATGTTTACGGTAAGGGCTATATGGAGTCTTTGTCTGATGAAGAAAAGGCTTCAATCGTAGCCGAATCTTTAAGATACGGCGTGCTGCATGTGAGTAAGGATGTTGCTGATACTATATACACCGTAGCTGCAAAGGAGTTGGGGAATGCTTTACTGACAGGCGATTTTACCGACTTTGAAAACAGGTTGGCAGAGAATGTTGAGCATATAAATCATGGTGCTGAAACTTTTTTTGGCAAGAAGAATGTCTCTGAGTCCTGGAAGGACTGGAAAGTCAGATACGTGGATACCAAGCTGGTTATGAATTATGAGGTCTCATATAGCGAGTATTACTCAAATTCATGTCTGTTATTGGACTCAATGGTCGTAATGTTTTTCTTTGAGCATGATAAGATTAGGAAAATCCTTTTCTGTCCGCAAAGGTTCGAACCTTTAGTTGCAGATCCAAAAGATAATATGCTGAAAGCTCCTTTTGATTATGAACGTCTAAAACCTTGCTTGTCGGAATTGAGAGGAGCAACGCCTTCTTCACCTCCTGTAGTAAAAGAAAACAGAATACCATGTATGTTTTGTGGAATGCCTTCGGAGAAGTTGGAATGGTATAGCTCTAAGATAGATTGCGGTATTCACGGTTATCTTGGGGTCGTTTCTGTATGCCCTCATTGCCATAAAGTAGTTGAATATTACCCTGAAATACGATTACGTTACGATAGAAAGAGGCTGAAATCACATATGCATGCGGCAGAAATAATATGTGCGTGCTGGAACAATCTGGATACTAGTATAATTGAGCCATACCTAAGTGAAGATGTCATTTGGGAGGGAATGGAACATTCTGGACCATTGAATGATATAGATTTGGATATTGACCCTCCTCTTACAATAAAAGGTAAGCGGAACTATTTAGAGTACCTGGAAAAGATATTTGCCAGACTAAGACTTCTAAAGCACAGTTTTAGTGCTGATATCGTATGTGAGAATGACGAATATCGTGCTCGAATAACTATTGATTATCAAGACGAAGACGAGGTCTATCGCCTGACTATTGAAAATGGACTCATAACAGAAATTCAGATTATGCCCTCATTTGAGTGGTGGAAAGAGCTATTCGGTCCGTCCCCATTTGGGGTTATTTCTCAGACTACTTTATACGAACAAGCAGCGGCTATAGCAGCCATTGAACAGTATTTCAAAACAATACTGGGCAACAAGACAATCACATGGGCGACCCCTTATGAATTAAAGAACTCGCATTGTCAACTCTCATTTAATTGCGAAGGATTAGATTATGATGTCCTGGTTGAGATTCATAGTTGGGATGATAAAAAATGTCGTTTTGCTATGAAATCAGAATTTGACAGGTTAAAAGCGGGTTGCCAAGAGAATGATCATATTCCTTGCATTCTGGCTTTAGATGAAGAGGACCAGTTCGTGAGCCTTACGTTAGTGGAAAAGATGGAGGTGATAGCTCCAAAGTTGAGAAGTAAGGGCATCGACGAACATACGTTCAGGAAACTGTTCAAAAAATAACCCTTTTCAACCACTATGACCACATGAACAACTTTATATTATGAAACACATCCTTTTGCTTCTTGCAGCCTTGTTGCTGCTTTATCTTGCGCCGTTGCCTTATGGGTTTTATCAGTTGGTGATGTTTGTTATGATGGTGGCGTTCACCGTTATGGCATACGTGTATCATGAAGAGAAAAAAACGGAGTTGGCTGGTGTGTTCGAGGCACTCGCTCTGCTGTCCCAACCTTTGCTGTATATTTCTCTTTTGTCCCAGAAGGCTGCGTTGACAGACCAACAAGGGGATAATATAGAACAAGAAGATGTCGTTTATTTTCTTGACGATTCAGTTGTGTCCTATGTGGACAGAAAGTATAAAGTGAAGGTGAACTATCCAAGAGCCTTTACCGAACTTGACACGTCAACGGTAGGGACGACGCTGTTTTATTACCCAAACAAACAGGCACCGAATGTGGTTTTGCGACTCTTTATAAGTGAAAGCAAAAAAGAATGGGAGGAAGTGGCAGCAGTAAGAAGTGCCACCGAAGCTTTTCTTAAAAAGGAAACTGCCAGCTATTATCTTTTTTCTGGCAGTGGTTGGTGGTATAATCAGAATTTCATGATGGAAAAGGTCTATAAAGTTGACGGTAAGTGGATTGACCTGACGATGTATTATACTGAATTGGGCACGCCAAAAAGAGTCGACATTATGGATGACTGGACTCCATTCGACAATATGAAGAGGCACAGAGTGGCGAAGCCTGTCATTAACAATATGACTATTACAGATAAAGAAGCCGGACGACGCCAGGTGTCCTTTGAGACTGAGTCTGAGCTGGATTATAATGATCGTATTGAGGTCGATGTACAGGATTTGCGAAAGATGTTCCGTTCTAAATCTTATAAGAAACGATTGCTCTTCAGTAAAGACATGGGAGACACGAAACTGCGGGATTTCTATCTAATGAATACAGGCAGTGGTATAGCCTTCCTTGTTCACGACAATTGGGAAGGTAATGTACGCAGCCTTGTTTATGAAAGCAGGAAAAAAAATAAGGAATGTAAGCCAAGGGAGGGGGCGTACCCTAATATCAGTGGTTTTCCAAGCCCTGACAGCACGTATTTCTTTGCTGTGTATGCAAACTACCGTAACGGGCGTCAGAGCGCTCCTTATGAATACGACATCTACATGATAGACGCCAAGACACTGAACGCACGTTACATTACCGCATGTGGCACATGCTACCTTGACAAGAAAGGATTTACGGTAATGACAGGAAAGGAAGATCCTAATTCTAAATGGGGGGCTAACTTAGTGCGATATGAGACCTACGACTTCAATGGTCGCAGGGTAAGCGTAAGCAAATATATTCCCGAAGAAAAGTTTTGGGAAAACTTTAAGCATAAGGACAACACCAACCTGAAGTTCTTCTAAAATGAATAACGATTAGAAATACTGGTATGGGCAGGGCGAAGAAAAACATGATGAAGCGACTTTCCATTGAAGAGTTGGTAGATACATACCTTAACAGTGATGGAGAGAAGAAGGAGGCGGCACGCTCGGAAATTGAGAATCGCTATTGGGAGGAATATGAAGTGAGGAAAGAGATTCTCTTGAAGCTTATTGCCTATGAGAATGAGAAGAGCTGGAGGTTAGTTATTTGCCTCCCACTCTA
>JAEEGK010001355.1_pt1 | contig 61468 bp, 37 predicted proteins | sample 8958771 | NCBI WGS metagenome assembly JAEEGK01 (sample SAMN16246547, study PRJNA631951) | gut metagenome | biome: gut microbiome; feature: rumen; material: SC-attached | host: Bos | place: Iran: Karaj | collected 2018-10 | reverse complement strand
TACTTGCCAACTGGCACAGTCACCCCGCGTCGCCCTCACGCCCCTCGCAAGAGGACCTGCGTCTGGCCAACGACCCCACCATCCGCTACGCCATCCTCTCGCTTCACGAGGGCGTTCACCTGAACTCATTCAAGATCCTGAACGGCGAAGTGGTAGACAAAGAAATACACTTTTAACATGGCTAACTACATACTCGCCGACAATCAGGACTTGACACGTTTCGCCACCGAGATGCTCATCCGTCAGAAAGATGCGAAATGCACCGTCAGAAGGGCAACAGACAAAGCCGGGCTGATACAGTTGCTCAAGGAAATCGAGGGTGCCGTCGTTGTTCTCGATTTCACACTCTTCGACTTCGTTGACGAACAGCAGCTTCTTATCATCAGCGAGCGGTTCAACATGGCTTCATGGATTCTTGTCAGCGACCATCTTACCGACAGCTTCCTGCGCCGCGTCGTCTATTCGTCAAACGCTTTTAGCATCGTCTTTAAGAGCGAGCCACTTACGTGTATGCGCGATGCCCTGCTGTCGGCAGCCAGCGGCAGGCGGTATATCAGCCAGCAGGCTACCGAGATTCTCTTGAAGCAACACCAGGATGAAGAGGAAGCAAATGTCGGGCTGACCACCACCGAAATTGAAATTGTGAAGGCCATAGCCCGCGGACTGACTACAAAGGAAATAGCCGCCGAGCGCTTCTCCAGCATTCACACCATCACCACACACCGCAAGAACATATTCCGAAAGCTGAAAGTCAACACCTCACACGAGGTCATCAAGTATGCCATGCGTGCCGGCTTAGTAAACCCAAGCGAATTCTACATCTGATCATTCTTCAAGTCGTGGTCGACCATTGCACTTACGCACGAGTCAGACCATACATTCTCTGCCGTCTCCACCATGTCGATAACGGTGTAGATGGGCAGGATGAGCCCCATGACAGCCACAGGAGCACCAATGCCCGACATGAGCGAGAAGGTGAGGAAATAGCAGCCCATAGGTACACCGGCATTGCCGATGGCCGATATAACGCTGAGGAAGAGCCACAACAGCACAGTGGGCACCGTAATGACAGAGCCGCCGTTTTGCATCACGAAGAGCGAGGTGACCAGGATAAAAGCCGCACAGCCATTCATGTTGATCGTGGTACAGATTGGCAACACGAAGCGTGCCACCTGTGGCCTGACGCCCAGCCGCATTTCGGCACTGCGCATAGTGACGGGCAGCGTCGCAGCACTGCTCTTCGTAAACAGGGCCATGAGCACCGCAGGACCCATTTCCTTGAGTGCTTTCAACGGGTTAATGCCACGTGCCAGAAGGAACAGGGGCAGGACTACAAAGAACTGTATGGCGTTGCCGCCCAAAACCACTAATACGTACTTGCCCAACGATCCGGCCACAATCCCTGCCGACAGCTGGGCCGACAACTGGGCGGCAAAAGCCAAGATGCCAAGTGGCAGCACCTGGATGAGCCAGCCGATGAGCAGGACGAGCAATTCCTGCAACCCCTGCAGGCCTTTCACCACAACCCCTTTGTTCTCCGATTCGGGCAGCCGTGACAAAGCTATACCCACGGCGAAGGCCAGGAGCAGCAGCGAGAGTACGTTGCCTTCGAGCAGCGGTCGGACGATGTTGTTGGGCACCACGCTTATCAGGTGGGTAAAGAGCGATGCCGATTCTGCACCATCCACGCCGGATGCCGGTTGCTGAGCTATCAGCTCTTCAGGCAGGTTCGACGGGGCAATGGCAAAGTAGAGAATTGCCCCCACTGCCGCAGCGCTGACGGTGGTCAGCAGCGTGTAGGTAAGTGTGTGTCGGAACAGCCGCCCCGTGTTCCTGCCCGTCCCCATCTGGGCCATCGTGTTCACAATTGCCAACACGATGGTTGGCACAGCCAGCAGTTGGAACAGTCGGGTAAAGACCGTAGCCACCACTTCGGCCACAGAGTTGACAGCCTCTATGTTCAGCCATCCTAACACGGCACCCGCGACGAGGGCTGCCATCCAAATAATCATTTGTCTCATATCTATATATCTAACGATAGATTAACGAAAATATTACGTCCCTTCTGCGGAATATGGTTCCAGTCGGCGTAGGTGGCATAGTGGCGGTCGAAGATGTTCTCCACACCGAGGCGCAGCGTGGCGAGGCGGTAAGCGTATTGAGCCGACAGGCCAACGACTGTCCATGCCTGCGCTGCCGTCTCTCCGTACTTCTCGCCGTAGCTGGTCTGCCGGGCATTGCCTCGCAACTCTAAGCGAGCCTGCCAATGGTCCCGTCCGAGAGTAAGGTCGGTGGCATAGGCCAGTGGGGCTATCAGGGGCAGCGCGTCGCCGTCGGTATCACGCCCAAAGCTGTAGGTCACCGATGCGTTCCATTTAAGTTCCCCCTCGCCGAGGACGGTCTGCCGCAAGGTTGTCTTCAGCGTTGTGTTGGCGATGGTAGCGTGGTCCTGATTGCCATACACCTTCACACCCTCTGCCCCGATGGTCATCGCACTGAGGCGCTGCTCCGTATGGCCAATGATGTAGTTGGAAAAGAAGAACACGCTGGCATCAACGCCTACCGTCAATTGTCCTTCGATAACGGACGTTTTCGCCGCACAGTTCAGTTCCACTGCCGATTCGTTCTTAAGGTGCGGATTGCCTATGTAGTCGTACCGGTCGAAGGTGTTGTTCAGATAGTAGCCGTATGCCTCGGTCACCGTCGGAGCGCGACTGCCCCACCCGCCACCAATTGACAACTGGCAATTGCCAGCCGTCAATTGATAGTTTGCAGCCAACCGACCTGTCGTCTGGTAGTAGCTGTCCTCCATGCCTGGGAAGAACACACTCAATGCATGCCAGCCCTCATCGTTGTTGAGCCTTTGCTGCTGAACAGCCAACTTGGCCGAGAGTCGCAGGTTCTGCTGCCCGCCAAGGCTGATGTCGTCGGTCAGGGCAAGGCCCGTGCAGAGCGTGCCTACGTCGGGCCAAGTCACCATATACATCGGCTTAGCCTCGCCGGCATACATCGTCATGTCGGCAAACTGGCGGTTGTAGTAGAGGTCGTAGTTCAGGGCCGCACTGTGCCTTCCGTAGGGCATGCTGAACAGGCTGTAGAGTCCTGCCGTCTTGCTGCGCCCAGGCATGTCCATGTGTATCGCCACGTCAGGGCGATGCGTGTCGTCCATTTCATGGGTGATGTGGTTGTAGTAGACCTTCGTCTCCCAGCTTGCCTGCCTGAAGAGGTGCTTGTAGGAGAGCGAGGTGATGAAGCCTTCGGCCTTGCCAACGTCCATGTTCAGAGCAGGATAGCCCACGTCGGTGGCACGGTCGAAGATGAAGGTGCCCTCCACCACGTCAGCCCCGCCTAAACGCAGGCCAACGTTGGTAAAGGCATTCACTTTCTGGAACTTCGAGAAGAGAAGCCGCTCGCCGCCGCCCACCCTATAGTCGTCGGCGTGGCGATAGAATACGCCGAAGTTGGTGTAGGCGCGGTTGGAGGAGAGTGCTACGTCGGTGCCATATACCTGCAAGTGGCCGTTGGCCTCGTAGGCTGCCGAGAGGTTCTGGCGATAGCCCTCGGCCCCGAAGCCCACCTTACGCAGTCGCATGTCAAGGCTCCCGCCGATGTTGCCCGTAGCCTGCGGGTTGCCGTCAAGTCCGCTGTTCAGGCTGATGCTCTGCAGGTTACCGCTCTCCACATACGATGTCACGGGATCCATCTTGTCGGTGCAGGCATAGAAGATTTTCATGCCGTCGATGGTGGTTGAAAGCCGCTCCGTCTGCATGTTGTTCACCACAGGTTCCCATGCATACGAGCCGCGGCGCACCAACGACACGTGGTCCAGCTGCTGCAAGTGCTCGTCGATGCTGGCCGTCTGCCCCTTGGCCGAGCGTTTGCCTCCCTGACGCGGTGACACGATGACCACCTCATCGACATTAGCCGTCTTGGTGGCCACCGTGTCTGACATCAATATGGAAGATAGTAAAACAGATAATAGCACCATGTATATTTTCGATTTACGATTTTCGCTTCACGGTTTAAATCGTGACATCCCAATAGAGCGTGCTTGTATCAATGTCGCCACCTGCCACCACGTTGCCCTGAGCGTCCTTCACGGTGAGGAAGATGCGCCAGAGTCCGGTCATCGTCAGGTTGATGGTGCCCTGATAGCTGCCGTCGGCCTGCAGGATGAGGGGCTCGTTGCCGGGCGAGGAGTGGTTACCCATGTCGGGCATGCGAGGGTCTATGTCAATGGTAAACTGTTCTGCTGCGAGTACGTAGGGGGTTGTCACGGGCGTGTTTTTCTTCGACACGTAAGCCGTAATCTTGTTTGTTCCTGTCTTCCAGTCGGTGGGGTTCACCAGCGACAGGTAGTAGGTGTCGTCGCCCACCTTGAACGACTTCAGCCAGTTCTGTCCGTCAGACAATGCCGACACGCTGATGTCAGCTGCTTCGAGTGTGCCTGTCTCCTTCAGCACTTCAGCATCGTAAGCCAGTGTCCACGAGCCGCCGTCGCTGCTGCTCATGACGAACGACACCCAACCATGCTTCACGGCAGCCAGCTTCGTATCAAGGAATGTCACCTCGCCCGACACCGGAGTGCTGTGCTGCATGTTCATCTTCGTCATCAGCATCAGTGGCCTGAGGTTTGTGATGTCAACAAACTTGATAAAGTTGCCTGTCGATAACTTCGTTCCAACGAAGTAGAGGTCGTTATAGCCCGTATGAAGGGTTCCTGTACGCGAATAGACATCAATCCTATACAGGCCGCCTATCTCGAGCGAAAGCCCGTCAATGGGCTTCACCGTATGGAGGAAGTTTTGCACAGCCAAGGTCTCTTCGGCCGAGCAGCAGTCTGGATCGCTGCTGATGGTGATTTCGGCGCCATTGGAACTGCTGTTCAGTATGTCATCGTTGCTGTTGCATGACGACAACGCAAAAGCTGCTAACACAGAAATAACAAAATATATCTTCTTCATGACCTTATTACTTTTTTACCTTTTTACCTTCTTACTTTTTACCTTTTCTTCGATTGTCCTACCACAAACTGCGTCATAGCCCCTACCCCATACTGAAGAGCATCTTCATCGAGGTCGAACTTGTCGCTATGATGCTCGGCCGTGCTGCCCACCTCAGGACTGTTCACTCCCACAAAAACAAATACTGTGGGGGCCAGCTGGCTGTAAAGGGCAAAGGTCTCTGAACCATACCACACATACTGCGGGTCTGCAATGACACGACCTGGATACAGAGCCTCCAGTTCACGCTTCGCATAGCGGGTATAGAGACTGTCGTTGACAACTGGCGGCAGGTCGACCTTCATCCTGTCGGTATACCTGACCGTACAGCCATGAGCCGCCGAAACGTGCTCCGACACGCTCTTCACCAGACTGAGTGCATGCTCACCGGCTGCCTGGTCGAAGAATCGCAGCGAACCGCCAATAAACACCTCATTGGGAATGACGTTATACACCTTGCCACCCTCCAGCTGCGTCACACCCAGCGTCACCAGCTTCTCCAAGTCGCGCTGGTTGTTCCAAGCGATGGAGATGGAGGTCAGCACGTCTGCAGCAGCAAAAACAGGATTGACAGACCTGTCGGGGCGCGACACGTGGCCTCCGCGACCCACGATGTGATAAGCCAGCGTGGCCATACCAGCCATGATGGGACCTTCCTTCACAAACAACTGCCCGGAGGGAACGTTCGATGCCACATGATTGCCGTAGACGACGTCGAGCTTGACGCCGTCGCGCTGTAGGGCAGCTATCATGGGCCGTATGCCAGAATTGCTCTCCTCGCCCTCCTCAAAGAGCAGCACGATGCGTCCACTCAACCCGTTGCGCAAACTGTGCAGTATGCGGGCCGTACCAAGCAGGATGGCCATGTGTCCGTCGTGTCCGCATCCCTGCGTGACGCCCTTGTTCTGGCTGACCCATCGCTTCTGCTTTCCCCCGCCGTTGGTGGGACTCTCCTCTATGGGCAGACCGTCGATGTCGGTACGCAGTCCGATGCTCTTCCCGCTGTGCCCCGTCTCAAGAATGGCGTAGAAACCCGTGCTCCCAGGAACATCGTGAATCTCGAAGCCGCCCAGTTCCTGAAGCTCTGCCTTCAGGCGCTTCACGGTTTCCATCTCCTGCCCGCTCAGTTCCGGGTGCTGATGGAAATGGCTGCGGATGCTGCGGATGTAGGAATCCTGCCCGGCAACAAGCCGGCGTACGTCGGCGACTCCCAGTCCTCCCTTGCCCCAGAGGGCAAAGGGAGAAAGGGATAACGCCCAGATAAGCAATAGTATTTGAAGTCTGCGCATAACGTTTACGTTGGGAGTTCAGTGTACTGTGAGCTTCGAACGGACTTAATAGCCGGGATTCTGGTCGATGCCCAGCTCCTCGTTGTTCGAGCCGAAGGGGATGGGGAAGCGATAGAAGTGGCCGTTGATGTTCTGGTGCTTCGACTTCAGGAAGCGGTGAATGCGGGCAAAGAAGGCGTTCACCACACTGCCGTCCTTGGCTGTAGCACCAACCGTTGCGTACGAGTCATCGTAGTGCTGGAAGTTCTCAACGGTGAGCACTGTGCTGATGAGGTTGCGCCAGCGCGTCAGGTTCTGCCAGTGGCGCTGCTCGTAGATGAACTCATACTCCCACTCCTTCTGAATGTCGCTCAGCGTCGGCGAAGCAATGTCGTGAGCCTTGTCGCCGAAACCGCGTTCACGTATCTTGTTGAGCGGAGTGGCAGCCTCAGCCGAACGTCCCAGCTGTACCAGTGCCTCGGCCTTGTTGAGCAGCACCTCGGCATAGCGCAGTTCGATGCGGTCTACATAGTTGTACTGGATGCTGGTGTAGACGCTGGTGTTGGTGCTGCGGTCCACGCCCTTGCCATAGACGGGCAGGGTGACCGGCGGCAGATAGGTATGGACGCTGCCGTCGCGCGGGTCGGTGATTCTGGTGACGATGCTGAACTGCTTGCGCGGGTCGTCGTCAGGCCAGTTCTTGAAGGTGTGGATGGGCTGTATGTGCACAATCTCCGTCTGCTCCTCGAAAGGATAGGTCCATGCGCAGTGGTCCTGATGGTTGCCCTGCTGGTCGATGCCGTCGCCCTCATGGTAGATGGTGAATATCTGCTCGGGGCCCCTGCTCTCGTTGGCAATGCCGAAGAGGTCCTTGAACTGGGGCTGCAGCGAGTAGACGCCCAGCTGATCCAACTTGTCGGCATACTCCACAACCTTTTGCAGGCGCGCCGTGTTCCAGCTCTTGGGTGCAGGGTCAACACGCGAGGTCTTGATAGCCTCGACCTCTGCCAGCGTCAGCGGATTGCTGGCCCACTGCAGGTACACACGCGACAGCAGGGCGTAGGCGGCACCCTTCGAGGGGTTGTACTTGGCCGACGGCGTGACGGGCAGTGCCTCGGCAGCCTCGGTCAGGTCCTTTACTATTTGTGTGTAGACGGCATCAATAGGCTGGCGCGCTGTGCTGACGTCGGCGGTGGTCAGGCGGATGGGCACCTCGCCCCACAGCACGACGAGCCATGAGTAGAACAGGCCGCGCGAGAACTTGGCACGGGCTATGGGCTCAGCCTTCTGGGCCGCCGTCAGCGACTTCGATGCCTCGGTCTTCTCAATGGCATCGTTGACGATGCCGATGCCTGTATAGAGGGCGTTGAACGTCTTCTTGGCATACGAGCTGGTCTTGTCGTATTTCAATTCCACCATCTTGGTGACGTCGTCTTCCTCGTTGCCCAGATACGAGGTGCCCAGTTCCGTAGGCGTGTCAACCATCGAGGTAAAGGTCGAACTGAGGGTCTGGTACGGGCGATAGGCGCCATTGATCAGTGCATACACGTCATCCTGCGTCTTGATCACATCTTCTTCACCAATGACGTTGTTGTCGTCATCATTGCTACTGCACGATGTCTGCCCCAGCGTAATGGCGGCAGCAAGCAGTGCTGAATACAGATAGTTCTTTTTCATGTTACAATCTCCTTTTTTTACTTTAATTGTTAATACTATAATTGTTTGTTATATGGTCTTAGAAGTTGATTTCTGCTCCTACCGAGAAGGTGCGGCTCTTGGGGTAGGCCCCGCGGTCGATGCCCGTCTCCAGTTCAGGGTCGTAGCCCTTATAGCCGGTGATGGTGAGCAGGTTCTGCCCGCTGACGGTCAGCCGTACGCTCTTTGCCGCCCGCCGCAGGGGCAGGGTGTAGCCTATCGTCACGTTTTGCAGTTTCAGATAGCTGGCATCCTCAACATAGCGGCCGTCCAAATAGCTCGTAGCCCACGAGCCTGTGATGGCAGGCACGTCCGTACTGGGGTTGGCGGGCGTCCAGCTGTCGCTGACGTAGGCCAGAGCGTTATAGCTGCCCAGCGGCGTGTCCAGGGCCCGGCGCAGCAGGTTCACGTTCTGCGCACCGTGCGAGCCTTTCAGCGACAGGGCTGCGTCCCAGCGCTCCCAGTGCAGGGAGGTAGAAATACCGTAGAAGAAGTCGGGCTGGTGGCTGCCCAGGATGGTCTGCTCGCCCAGCAGCACCTTGCCGTTCTGAGGGTCGATGCCGAGGAATTCGTAGCCGTAGAAGGAGCCCACGGGCTCGCCCTCGCGGAGTATGCTCTCGCGCAACTCGCCGCTGTAGAGCGACTTGACGTCCGACGACATCTTGACCAGCTCGTTGTGGTTATGGGTGATGTTGCCGTTCACAGTCCACAGCAGATTGCTGCGCTGCAGCAAGACGGCGTCAACGCTCAGCTCAATGCCCCGGTTGACCACGTTGCCGGCGTTCATGAGCTGCGTGGTGAGTCCCGTCGACGAATTGACGGGCAGGTAGAGCAGCAGGTCGCTGGTCTTCTTGTAGTAGTAGTCGACCACCACATTGAGGCGGTCCTGCCAGAAGCCTGCATCCAGGCCGGCGTTCCAGCTGACGGTGGTCTCCCATTTCAGGTTCGAGTTGCCCAGGTTGCCCTTCGAGTAGGCCGTCTGCCCGCCATAGCTGCTGGCCGTGTAGCTCGCTGCATACTCGTAGTCGCCTATCTCCTGGTTGCCCACACTTCCCACGCTGGCGCGCAGCTTGAGGGTGGTGAGCGGCTCAGCCTCCGAGAGGAAGGGCTCGCGGTCAACGTTCCACGACAAGCCCAACGAGGGGAAGTAGCCCCAGCGGTTGGCCTTCGAGAACCGGCTGGAGTGGTCGGCTCGGAAGGTGGCTGTGGCGTTGTAGCGGCCCGCCAGCGTATAGTTCACGCGGCTTATCAGCGAGTTCAGCGTAGCTTTGGTCTGCCCGGAGCTCGGCGTATAGACGTGCGAGCCGTCGCCCAGGTTGTTATACCCCAAGTCCTCGTTCGTATAGCGCGACGTGGTGCTCAGGTTGAAGTTGGTCTGCGTGGTCTGAATGGTGTAGCCCACCAAGCCGCTCAGATAGTGACTGTCGCCCAGCTGCTTCTCGTAGTCGAGGGTCAGCTCGCCCTGCACCACCTGGTTCTGCCTGTGGCCGATGGAGCCAACGCCGCCTTCGTTCAGTCCCAATGCGGTGTACGAGGGTGCGAAATAGTTCTGCGTTATGTCGGTCTGATTGGCACCGGCAGCCGCCTTGGCCGTCAGTCCCTCAGCCACCTGGTAGCGCAGCGCGGCGTTTACCAGAGCATAGTTGGTCAGCGTCTCGGCCGTCGTGTTCTCCAGGTCCGACACGGGGTTGGCTGCCGTACCGTTCAGCTTGAAGTAGGCGTTCTCGTAGGGGTTGGTGTAATTATAGTTACCGTCAGCCGTCCGCACGGGCACCACCGGCGGCATGAAGAGCGCGTAGGTCAGCGAGTTGGTGATGCCTGCCGAGTAGGGCGACGAGAAGTAGTTCACGGGCTCCGTAGTGCTCAGGGCGTGCTGCTTCGTCTTTCCCAGCGTCGACGACAGCGTCACGCGGAAACGCTCCGACAACTGGTGCTCGATGTTCGCACGCAGGTTGTAGCGCTGGAAGTCTGAGTTGAGCACGATGCCCTGCTGGTCGGTGTAGTTGCCCGAAAGCAGGAAGCGCGTCTTCTCGCTGCCGCCGCTGATGCTCAGCTCGTGAATCTGGCTGACTCCTGAGCGCAGCACCTCCGACTGCCAGTCGGTGCCCTCGCCCAGTGAGGCTATGTCGGCGTCGGAATAGCCGCCGCGATTGCCGAAGTAGTCCTTCTCCATACGGGCCCATTCCGCAGCGTTCAGCAGGTCGAGCTTCTTGGCCGCAGTACTGACCGAAACGGTGGCCTTATAGCGCACGGCTGTCTCGTCGCGGCGCCCCTTCTTGGTAGAGATGATGATGACGCCATTGGCCCCGCGCGAACCGTAGATGGCGGTGGCCGACACGTCCTTCAGCACCTCAATGCGCTCAATGTCGCTCGGATTGATGAACGACAGCGGGTCGAGCGTGCTCTCAATGCTGCCGATGCCCGTCTTCTGCGAACTGCCGTCCACCTGATAGATAAAGCCGTCGATAACATACAGCGGATTGTTGCTCGCGTTGACAGAGTTTCCGCCACGTATGCGGATGGTGCTGCCGGCGCCGGGCTGACCGCTCGCCGTCACGTCAAGCCCCGCCACAATGCCGCCGATGGCAGCGTCAAGCGTGGGCGCGGGGGCAATCTCAATCTTCTCACTGCCTATCGTCGCCACACTGCCCGTCAGCTGCGTGCGCTGCTGGGTGCCGTAGCCCACAACCACCAGCTCGTTCAGGCGCCGCGTCTGCTCGTGCAGGCTGATGCTCACCACCGAGTCGCGCTCGCCTATCTTCACCTCCTGGCTCTCGTAGCCCATATACCTCACGCTGATGTCTGAGGGGAACGAGGCGATGTCAATATGGAAGCGACCCTCCGCGTCGGTCACTGCCTCCACCTTATTATTACGTAGAACAGATGCCCCCACTATAGCCTCGCCCGTCCTGGCATCGGCCACCCGTCCGTTAACAGGTGAAGCCGATGCCCAGTCCGTTACAACAATGACAAAAGCGAGTGTGGCTGATATCCTCTCAATAATCTTCATACCTTAATCTGAATATACTTCTTTTTTTTATTCGTCTTTCGTTTCGACGGTGCAAAGGTACGGCGGTTTCTGCACTCCCACAATAACCCTTCTGCGGCATTTCGCATACCAAACATTTAGGATGCGAAGCCCCAGAACATCCACATCCACTTGAATGTCAGGCAATTACAAAACAAAGAAAGAACAATTCCTAACAGTTTGACTGATAACATAAAATTTGCGCCGACCAAACCTCCGGTCTGCTCCGAGCAGACGCTGCGTTTACTACGAATACTTTCGGACTGAAATATCCTGCACTTCCTGCACTTGATTCTTAACTGCCTGACAGGCAGACGGTTGGAAACCGCTTCCCGTTTCATTACCTGCACTTGAACCTGCACTTGAACCTGCACCAGCACCTGCACTTGAGTTGGAACATGCCCATCTGCACCACCATCAACATGAACGGCTGTGCGGCCTTCATCCTCGTCACCTCGCTCTTCGTCATGCAGAACGGCGGCACGACCATCACCCTGGGCACCATCCTCGTCTGGCTCCTCATCTCCGTCTTCTCAGCCGTTGGCAATGCCGGCGTACCCATGGGCTGCTACTTCCTCACCCTCTCGCTCATGTCGGGCATAGGTGCCCCCGTCGCCATCCTCGGCGTCATCCTGCCCATCTACACCGTCATCGACATGGTCGAAACCGCCGAGAACGTCTGGTCCGACTCCTGCGTAGCCGCAATGGTCGACCGGCAAGTAAGCAATTAATTCGAGAAAATATTTAGTTTCCATCCGTCATTTCGTCACTTTTGACCTATATTGCTCATACTGAACGCATTACCGGGTGACGGATGGCGGTGACGGGTGACGGATTGAGGAGAAGCTGAAGAACAGTCAGACTACGACTTCAGCCACGGTGAGAAACCAGAAGTCTTTCTTCGCCGTCATCGATTCACCGCCCGTGAACAATTATTCACTACCCATGAATCATCAGAAGGCTGCACATCCGTCATCCATCACCGTTATCCGTCACCACATATTAGCCTGATTATCAATTACTTTGACCGAAGTGACGGATATGACGGATTTTTTAATAAACCGATTGGCCCGCCAGACTCAGGGGGATGATGCTGCACTCCACATCTTCCTTGTTGGTGGAATAGCTGACGTAGAGGCGGCCGTTGTGGGTCATCGCCTTGGGATAGTTGTAGCCTATGGTCTTGTATCTGCCCTCGTAGCGACGCTGGGGCAAGTCGTCCGGAGAACCGCTGCGCAGCAGAATGGTCTTGTCGAAAGCGATGCCGTCACGACTCAGCTGCAGGACGAGCGGCCACCGACGCTTGTCGCCGGAAGGACAGCTGACCATAAACGACGTGCCGTCGGGCAGGTTGCCGGCACACTGCTTTGTACGCGCATCGGGGAAGCTGGTCACAACGGGCTTCGTCCATGTCGCTCCCCTGTCGGTGCTCATTGCAGCCAGCTTGCGGAAACTGCCCTGCTGGTCGCGGAAGAGCATCACGAGCGTACCGTCAGGTCGCATATACTGGCTTGGCTCCAGCTCACGCGACTGCTGGCCGAGGTCTTCTGACTCGAAGGAAGCTTTGCGCCAGCCACTTACGCCCTTCGGATCGTCGGTATAAACCGGACAGACGTGAAGTCCCGGCTTAAAATGTGCGGCTCCCACGAGACGACCGTCGGGAAGCGTGTAGGGATCCTGCTCCAAGACGCCCTCCATTGGAGTCCCGTCGGCCATCGTGACTGGCTGCAGCTGACTCCAGGTCTGCCCGTCGGTGCTTGTGATGTAGCATGTTCTGCCACCTCGTGGTTCAGGAGCCTTCTGTCCATTACCTGACAACGCCCGGCCAATGGTCGAGCGTTGCCAGGTGTTGATGAAGGCTGTCAGCGTGTCGCCTCTTGCCAGCCAGCCGCCTGAGGTGCAGTAGAAATCACCGGAGGGCAGTGACAGAGGTCGGGGCTTGCTCCAAGTGTAGCCTTCGTCGGCACTGACGCTATAGGCCACCCACGTATCGTCGCTGTCCTCGTCGGTTGGCGAACTCTGCCACATACAGTAGAGCTTGCCCTTGAAGGCTGTCATCACGGCTCCATTGGCATAATGGTCGGTGGCGTCACCTGCCTTAAAGACGGTAACGGTTCTGACGCCCGCAATGTTGGTGAAGGGTGAAGGGTGAAGGGTAACGGGAATGACGTAGAACTGGCGGTCGGGGCAGAAGTCGAGCATCCACTGGTCGAAGATGATGTGGTCGTCGAGGGCTTTTATGCGGAGTGTGTGGCGGCCCTTAGACACTTTAACAGGTGTCTTCTTCAATGCCTGCCCACGCAGCACGTTCTGTTTCCAGCGCTCAGAGCGGTAGGGCTCTTTCAGTGAGATGACGACGGGCTGCTGGTCGTCAATCTGGACGCTGTAGCGCAGGTCGCCGCGGTCGCTGGGCTGGGTAGGAATCATGGCGGTGTAGAGTACGGCGTCGAACAGCCCCTCCCCCGGTCCCTCCCCCGGAGGGAGGGGAGTTTCAAACTCGTAGGTCAGTTCGCAGCCTTTAGGGATGGCAACGGCATTCATTGAGTGGCCGAGCATCTGGATGGGTGTTGGGTGATGGGTGTTGGGTGATGGGAGATAGTCGCAGGCGTTACGGGCGATGTAGCTGCCGACGGAGGGGTGCTGTGGCAGCTGGGTGCGCGTCTCGCCGAAGACGGGAAGATCGCGGGGAGCGGCCGACATGAGGCCACGCCACTTGCCGCCGTTCATGGTGTTGTAACGCTCGGTGAGCTGCTGGATTTGCTCGTAGGCACGACGGCTGTCCTCCTCATTGGAGAGCATCTTACGCGTCATGTCGGCTGCGGCGTGGACGGGATAGAGCACGTGGGCGAAGTAGGCATCCTGGCGGGCGTCCATCACGAGGGGACGGTAGGTCTCGACGGTGGCCTCGATGCGGGCAAAGGCCTCCATACGCTTATAAGCCTCCGCGAGCGAGAACTCCGTGTTAGTTGGCACCGACTTGCCGCCGGGGTATTTCTTCTTGTCGAGCTCCACCTGCGTCCAGCCCATGAACTCGGGTCGGCGAATGGCATTGAGGCGGATGAACTCGCGCATGGCGGGGGCGATGGCCCGGCCCACTTGTCCGCCAAACTGTGTCATAAGCCAGCGCTCGTAATGTTGGTGAAGGGTGAAGGGTGAAGGGTGAAGGGTGAAGGGTGAAGGGTGAAGGGAGGTTTGTTCCTGAGCAGAATCTATTCTCCCTTCACCCTTCACCAAGCACCCTTCACCAGAAACAATAGAGTTGATGTCCCACGCCATATCGAGGAAGAGTTCAAGCTGGTAGGCGGCCACCTTGGGGTCGTGGACGTTGGCAATCCACAGGCGGCGGCAGTTATGGTCGTAGGCGGCACGCATCTCGGTGTAGATGAGTCCGGGCTGCGTGGTGGTGAGCCAGAGGTAGTCGTGGGGACGGCCCCAATAGCTGAGGTGGTAGTAGACGCCTCCCCCACCCTGCCGCTTCTGCTGTTCGGCATCGGGCAGACGGGTGAGATAGCCGTAGTTGTCGTCGCACCACATCAGCGTGACGTCGTCGGGCACGCGGAGACCGCTCTCCATAATCTCGAGCACCTCCTTATAGGGGATGAAGACCTGGGGGACGCGCTCCACATGCTTATTATAATGCTTGCTGATGAGCTGGCGCTGGTCGTCGATGACCTGCTGCAGTCCGTTGAGCTTCTCCTCGGGGGTCTTCACGCCCTCCATCGAACCGTCGTGGATGCCGCGCATACCGAGGGTGAGGAGCACGTCGCTGCCCTTCACCTGCTGCAGGCGGTCGGCCCAGTAGCGGCGCACCTGGGCACCGTTGGTGATGTAGTTATACGCTCCCCGCTGTTTCACGTCCCACTCAGCGACGTTGTTGCGAAGCAGTGGTTCACAGTGGCTGGTGCCGATGACGATGCCGAAGGAGTCGGCCATCTCCTTATTACCCTTGACGGTGTAGAAGCCCGGCGACACATCGTGCATGGCGGGCCAGAGGGTGTTGGCACGCAGACGGAGCATCAGCTCGAACAGGCGGCGGTAGGTCTGCGGTCCCATGTTGTCGGGCGACCAGCGGCGGAGGCTCCAGTCTTCGTCGTTGATGAAGATGCCGCGATAGGCGACTGAGGGCGTGTGCTCCAAGCGGAACGTGTCGGACACGGAGATGGGATAGTAGCGGGTATGCGGTCGCACATCGCCCCACCACACCCACGGCGACACTTCGGCCATGCGCGACAATTCGAGAATGCCGTAGGCCGTGCCCCGTGCGTTGTGGCCTTCGATGACGAGCTGGCCGTTCTGCACGCGGATGCTGAAGCCGTCGTCGGTGCCGCGGCCCTGAACAATGCGGATGGGGGCAGTCTTGGCGGCTACGGCCTTGTGGCCGGTGACGAGCTGCATATCGTCAGCAAACATGCGCAGGGCCTGATAGACGACGGGGGCGGGCTTGCCCGTCAGCTGATAGGTGACGGGGTGCTGGCCGTCGTACCAGACTACGGCGGCTGCAGCGGCGCCGCAGCACAGCGAACAGAGGATGAGGAGGAGGAGAGAAAGGCTGCGCATTATTCTATTCTGATGCCGGCGGGGGTGTAGCTATGGCCAGCTTTCTCGATGACGAGGCGGCCATTAACGAGGCGCTTCGCTGGTGATGGGTGATTGGTGATGGGTGATGGATAAAGGATGCCGTCGGTGACGGGTTCGCCAGCCTCCAGCTTGATGCAGTCGTAGAGGATGCCGTTCTTGCCGCCGGTGCCGCTGATCTGGAAGGTCAGCAGATTGGTGCCCTCTTTGAGGGCGGTACTGACGAAGTCGGTGGTAAAGACATAGTGGCGACCGCTGTTCACGGCACTGCGATAGACGGAAGCATCCTTGTAGCCGGGCTTCCACGTGTCGCGGACGGTACCGTTGAGCTTGACGGTGATGGTGGCCTTCTCGCTGGCGCAGCCCGCTATGGAGGCCGTCAGGTAGACACGACCGGCGGGGCGCTTGTCGACGTTGAACCTGACGGTCCAGTTGCCGTCCTTCGTCTGGGCGTAGTACCAGTCCTTGCTCTCGGTACTCTCGCCGATGGTGTAGGTAAGCGTCTGGGGAACGAGTTCCCAGAGGCCGTATTGGCGGATGGTGTCGCTCAGGCGGAACTCACTGCTGCGGCGGTCGTTCTGGCCAATCATCCAAAGAAGCTCGGTGTATTTCTTAGGTGTCCACGTGACGGTGCCGAGGTCGTTCTCGCCGGCTGCGACGGTGATGTCGTCCTGCTCAAGCATATCGGTCACCTCGCCCGTCTTGGCGTAGGCGAACAGATTGTAGTCGCCGGGGTGCACATTGCGAATCTCGAAGTCGCCGTTAGCGTCGGTAAGCGTCCAGAACTGGTAGCCGTGCATCATCTCGATGGGGTCCTTGCCCTTCTCCTGAGCCAGGACGATGCGCACGCTGTCGCAGCGCTGGCCGGTGGTGACGTTAAGATGACCACGCACGGTGCCGCGCTCACGCGGATAGAGGTCGTTCTCGAACCACTGGTAGGGCCACTCGGCAGCCTCCTTGACGGCTTGGTTGCGGGCACTCTTCACGGGATCCTTGCTGTAGGTTGTGTAGATGAGGAAGGGGCCGTAGAGCTTCTTCTCGCCCTCGCGGAGCACCATGGCCTCGCCGCCGAAGTGCTCGCCCTGCAGCATCTGGATGGTGATGGGCGACTTGCTGGTGGCGTGGACGGTGAGTTCCTGACGCTCGCAGCCGCCATTGATCCACTCGTAGCTGACGGGGATGTTGTAGAGTCCGTAGTAGTTGTTGCTCATGCCGCAGAGGCCGTGCAGCGTGTCGCGCTCGATGTAGTTGGCCCAGTTGTACTTGGTATAGATGCTGCCGTCGGCCAACCGGTAGGTAGCATCCTGGATGGTGTTCTCATCCTTCTCGGCGACGGCCATCTCCGTGTTCGACGGGATGCGGCCGTTCATACGCCAGTCGACGTAGCCGTTGAGCATCGTATCGCCAAGGCGGCAGCAGACGCGCGCCTCCTTGACGGGTTCAGAAGCGGAAGTGGCGGTGCCGGTGGCTATTACGTATGAATAGACACCGGGCACGCCCTTGCGCATAATGTAGCCCTGCTCAAAGATGGTGTTGCCCGACGTGGCGCTATAGAGCACCTCGCAGTGGTCGGCGGTCTGCTTGACCACCTTGACCTTCGTGGGATTCAAGCCACTGTTGCCATTGGCGGTGGTATAGTCGAAGTAGATGCCGTTGCTGGCCAGGAACTCAGTACCCTTGCGCTGCAGCGAACTGACGCGCCCGGCGCTGTTGATGGTGATGCTCCACGTGCCATCGGTCATCTTGGTGGTCATACCGCTGACGGACATCGTGACATCGCCGTCGGCAGCTATGGCTGCGGCAACGCCGCAGCACAGCCAACATACTATGAGCAGTAGTTTCTTCATTTCTTTACTTTACTTGGATACCAGCAACATTAACAATACCGGCAGCGGTCTCGATGAGAATCTGACCGTCCTTGACAACCTTGCGGGCTGCTACCTTCTGGGCAGACTTGACGTCGACGACAGCATCGGGATCCTCAGGAGCATCCTCAGAAGCGTAGATCATGATGACGTCGACACCCGTGTTCTCACTGCCGCCAGCCTTCAGCGTGATGTCGGTAGGCTCGGTGATGGTCAGCAGGTCAGACTCGGCCTCAGTCCAGTTGGTAGCGGTTGCGGAAAGATAAATCTCGTTCTCCTCGCCCTCGCCCTTGGTCAGCGTGCAGACGTAGCCGGGAGTCTTGCCGGCATCGAAGAGGATAGCGCGAATCTTATAGGTACCGGGCTGCAGCGTGACGAGCTTCAGGTCCTCGAGCACATAACCTGCCTTACCCATCGACGAACGGATCTCGGAATTGGGGCTGGTGCAAAGTACAGCATTGGGCAGATCCTCACCCTCGGAGAGATAGACCACACCTTCGAAAGCGGTCTTGGCGTAGCTGATGGCAAACGTGGTGTCGCCCTTCAGGTCGAATATCTCCTTGAACTCATTACCCTTAGAGCCGTGCGTATAGGCATTGCCCTCGGCATCGACCACCCAGTAAGGATAAGCAGCCTTGACGGTAGAACCGGTAACGCTCTCAGTAGCGCCGACCAGCTCCTTGATGGTTGTCTGCGTGCCAGCCTCAGCATCGATGAAAGCAGCAACGACGCTGTATGTGCAAGGCAGTTTCTCCTGAGCCTCAGCTATCTCGATGGACTTCAGCAGACAGTTGCTGAAGCGGAAGGTGATGTCGCCCGGAGTCTGAACTTCGAACTTGAAGTTGGTGTAGGAAGAACCCAGCCAGATAGAATCCTGCTGACCGGTAGCCGTAGAGACGAGGCCGTCAGGAGCGAGAGCTGCAGCGTTGAGTGCCTGGATGCAGGTCTGCTTGGAGGCGCTACCCTTGGTGGCACGATTGGCATTGAAGGTGATGACGTCGCCGACCTGACAGTCGGGGATGGTCATATACTGGTTGTTGCCGTTGAAGGCAATCAGGTCCTTGTAAGAGCCCTCAGTATCGCCGACATAGAATGACTTGTTGCCGAACTTGAACAGCAGGTCCTCGGTCATGGGCAGAGCCGTGCCGTCGGGGAGCATAATCTCCTCGTAGTCGCGGGCGGGCACATAGTAACGGTGGGTGGTGGCGTCGTTCTTGGTGATGTCCATAAACTTCGTGACATCCTCAGCCTCGCCGCCGGCGGGATTGGCCGAACCCTCGGCAACAATCTGAGCAGCCGACTCAGCATCGATAACGAACGTCCAAGCCATCTTGCGCTCGCCGCCACGGGTCTTGAAGTGGAGAGCGTAGCCGCCCTCGGCAGCTTTCTCCTCACCGCCGACCTTCACCGAGGTGATGTTCAGCGTGTACTCAGTAGAGGGCTGGAGCTCGAACTCAATCAGGTCGAAGGTGACACCCTCGGCAAACGTACCCTCGACGCCGTCGAAGGCCAGATCGTCGTTGCCGAAGTTACCCTCAAGCACGAAGGTTGTCGAGGTGGGATCCTCGATGCCAGTGACATTGGGGAACGTCACCGTGATTTTACCGGTTGTCGGGCTGATCTTCTTTCCGTCAGCAAGGCTGAACTTGATGTCGCCCAACTCTACCTGGGCCATTGCGCTCAGACAGAAAAAGAATGCCATAAAGGCAAGAGTAGAAATTTTTCTCATAAGTTTAATTGTTTTGTTGTAAATTGGTATAGTATAGTTTTTTATGCGTAAAGATGGTTGTACGCCTCTCTCGGCATACAACCATCTGCGGTATTTCAGACTTTATTTATACGGCAGGTAACAATTCTGCGTCGTGATGCCCGGCGCATTGTTCTGCAGCATCCGACTGAGCCAGACATCGCCGAAGGTAGCGCCGTATGTGCCTGCCCGGTTCTTATGCAGCGCTATTCGCCGCAGGTCGGAGAAGCGCGTGCCCTCGAAGGCAAACTCCATTGCATACTCGTCGCAGAGCAAGTCCTCCATGGCGTTGATGTAGTCGTCCTTGGTGTAGGTGGTCAGATTGAGGCCGAATTTCCTGTTGATGTCGGCAATCTTGGCACCGAGCACCGTGCTGTAGCGATAGGAGGAGTAGAGGTCCTCGACGGCTCCGGCACCGTGGAAGTGGATACCTACGAACGACTTCGACGTACCGTTGCGGAAGACATCGGCGTTGGCCTGAGCGAGGAACGGCAGCTTGGTGGTCAGCAGTTCGTAGGACTCGGGCGTGAGGTAGTACTTGTCGTCGATGTGCGACTGCGTCATGTCGAGTATCTTCTGTCCGTTCTCGTCGATGGAGTCGTTGCCAGCCTGATCCTTGAGGTAGACCTCGAGGTAGCGGAAGTTGGGCAACTCGGAGTGCAGACCGTTCTTCAGCACGGCGAAGGCGGCATCGGGATAGCCCATGCGGTTGATGGCCTCAGCCAGATGGAGCCAGACGGTCGTGTTACGATAGAGATAGATGTAGGCCGTCGAGGGCTTGAGGGTATAGACATAAGCAGAGTCGGCACCGGCACCCTGAGTGACGATCGAGGCGCGTGCATCGCCCAGTGGCTGGCTCTTGACGATCCAGTTGAAGGGCGACACCTTCACCTGCTCGGTAAAGTAATAGTACTGGGCACGACGTGCAGAATCGACATACGTCTGCGACGGGGCGACCTGAATATCCTCCGTCTTGGGGCAGCTGAAGATCTCGTCGCCGTCAACCTGTACACCACCCCTCGACTCCGTGCCGTAATAGTTGTAACCGAACGCAGCGGGGATGTCGGTGGTCTTGCCCATCGTATAGTTCACCGCCATCGGGATGTACGTGATAATGTCGCCAGAAGCTGCGGAGTGACTGAAAGCGTTCTCCCAAGTAGGTACCTGATTGTAGAGCGAACTGTTCTTGGCGGAATTATAGTCGGCGGGCCACTCTGTGAAGTCCTTAAAGATGGGGCTGTATTGGCTATAGAATGTACCCATGAAGTCGTTGTAGTTGACAGAGATATTACTCGGATTGAGGAATCCCTCATAGCGCAGATACTGATAGTAGCACATAGCAGCCTGCTCGTACTGGCCCAGTTCGAGGTAGATGTCGCCCAGCACGACGTTGAGCGGGATGAAGCACTTGCTGGGACGGATGAACTTCTCGACATTCTGGCCGCGTTCGTCCTTCCAGTTGAGCATACCGATGGAGCGCGACGTCTGGTTGAAGGTGGGCACAGCGAGCTGATCCTCACTATAGCGGGCCTTGAGGCTCTCCAGCATACGGGCCTCGCCCTGCAGAATCGACTCGTAGCCGGTCATCGAGGTGTTGGCATTGATCTGGCCGATGGTGGTGACGGGCTCCGTGATGTAAGGCACCGAACCATACTGGCGGGCCAGCTGCAGATAGGTCCACGCACGGAACGAGGCCACAGCGGCATACTCGTTGCAAACAACATTGCGTGCGCCCGTAGCCAGCGTGGTGTCACGGTGAGCCAGGTAGTAGTTGCAGTTGTTGATGACCTTATAATAAAGGTACACGCTGTCGTACTTGTTGGTGGCATCAGCCGAGAACGAAGCCAGACTGCGCAGGTGGGTAGTAGCCCGGTCGGTGGGCTTCACCAGGTCGCCGCGCATCTCGTTCTGGAAGTAATACTGGTCGGCCAGTTGCTGCAGGGCCTGCATAATGCCGTAGGCATAGAAGACGGAGTCAGTCTTCTGGTCGAGAGCCGGTTCGAACACCTGGCGGTTGCTGTCGGACTCAAGCATATCCTCGCAGCTGGTGACTGCGGCACCACCGCAGAACAGCGAACAGGCGATGAGATATTTCGTGATATTCTTGGTAATCATCATCTTTATTTTCGATTTACGATTTACTATTTTCAATTTCGCTTAGAGGTTGATTTTCACTCCCATAGAGAACACACGTCCCTGAGCCAGCGTACCGGCATCGATACCCTGATAGAGTTGGTGGTTGCTGACAGAGAACTCGGGGTCGCTACCCGTGTACTTGGTGAACGTCAGGAGGTTGCGTCCCTCAGCCCATACGGATATGCCCTGCAGCCACGACTGCCAAGACTCGGGGATGGGCACCTGGAAGGAGAGCATGACGCTCTTCAGGCGCAGGTAGGAGCCGTCCTCAATCCAGCGGTCAGAGAAGCGGTTGTTGCCCATCGGGTCGCCGTAGCAGAGGCGCGGCAGCTCGGTCTGCTGTCCCTCGTAGCGCCAGTGGCCGATCTCAGCCACCTGCTGGTTGTAGAGCGTGGCACCACTGTTGAGCACTGAGCGCTGATAGTTGAACACGTCGTTGCCCAACGAGTAGTTGAAGTTCGTGGCGAGTGTGAAGCGCTTCCAGTTGAGGTTGAGGAAGATGTTGCCGAAGATATCGGGATTGGGGTCGCCGATAATCTGCTTGTCAGCCTCGCTGATCTGCTTGTCGTTGTTGACATCCTCGAAGATGACGTCGCCGGCACCGAAGTACTGACGGGCACCCGTCTCGTCGACGATGTACTGTCCGGCAGCCGCAGCTTCAGCCGTCGTGGCATAGACGCCCTTGGTCTTGTAGCCGTAGAACACGCCCACAGGGTTGCCGACAGCCGTCAGAATGTTGTCGGTGCCATAGATAGAAGAGGTGTAGTTGCCGTTGGCCAGCTTCTTGACCTCGTTCTTGTAGTGACCGACGGTAGCGCCGACCTCAAGGTGCCAGTCTTTCATTGATACCGGCTTGCCGTTGATGCCGACCTCGAAGCCCGTGTTGCTGACCTCGCCGTCGTTGGTCCAGTAGTTGTTGATACCGCCAATCGGGTTCTCGAAGGTCTTGAGCGCCAACAGGTCCTTGGTCTTGTGGAGGAAGTAGTTGGCGCTGAAGCCCAGACGGTTGTTGAGGAAATAAGCCTGCAGGCCGGCATTGAACTTCGACGTCGTCTCCCACTTGATTTCCTCGTTACCCACGTTGGTGAGCTGCATACCGATCTCCGTGTAGTTATAGCGGACGGTATTGAACGACGTGCGAACGGCGTAGTTGTTGATGCCGTCGTTACCGCTCATGTCGAAGCCCACGTTCAGGCGCAGGTAGTTGATGCCCACCGTCTTCGGGAACCAGTTCTCGTTGGTCAGCACCCAGCCCAGTTGCACGCTGGGGAAGAGCGCCCACTTCACGCCGGCCACCTTCAGACCGCCGTCGGCATTGCTGCCGAAGCGGCTGTTCGACTCAGCCAGCATCGAGACTGTAGCGAAATACTTGTTCATATAGTTGTAGTCGCCCGAGAGGTACCACTGCATATTCTTCCAGACATCGTCAGCACCCTTAACGGTCGAGTAGACATCGTTGCCGGTAGCGAGCTTCGGGTTCTTGTCGTCCTCGAGCTTCGTAGAGTACTGCGTAGCGATGTCGCTGTTGTCGTAGGAGAAGTAGTTGTAGCGGAAACCGCCCGTAGCGGCGATGTCGTGAGCACCAATCTTCTTGGCCCAGTCGATATGGGTGTTGCTGAGCACGTTGATCTCCTTCGAGAAGATAGAGGCCGTCTTCGAGTAGACAGTACCGAGATTCTCGATGGCGAACGAGGGCAGACCGATATTGGGACGATAGTAAGCCTGCGAGTTGCGGTTCAGGTAGTAGCTGAAGTGCGATGTCAGCTTCCACTCCTTGTTGAACTCGTAAGTCGGCGAGACAGTCACGTTGAAGAAGGTGTTCTCGTTGCGGTTCTTACGCTCGCCCGAGCCGTTGTTCATCAGCGCCAGGGGGTTGGCCAGCGAGTAGTTACCCTCGGTCAGCGTGCCGTAAAGGTCGTCGGCGTCGGAGAGGAGTGTGGTGAAGTCATTGATGTTCTTGTTGTACTGATAGGGATTGAGCAGCGGGCTCTTGATCAGTGCCAGGAACGCCGGCGAGGTGATGGTGCCGGCATTGAGGTCGGCGGGTATGCCCTCGTCGAAGAGGTTCGTGTTCGAACGCGAGAACGACATGTCGAACTTCGTGTAGAAGTTGTAGAGCAGGCTGATATCGGTATTGAAGCGCACGTTGATACGGTCGAAGCTGGTCGACTTGACGTTCTTCATCGTCTGGATATAAGCCACCGAGAGGTTGTACATACCGATGTCGTCGCCACCCTGCACGTTGATGCTGTAGTTGTGGGTCAGCGCCGTGCGGTAGACGTAGTCGTTCCAGTCGGTATCGTTATGATAGGTGTTGTAGTAGTAGCCGTCCTTGGCGTCGTTCAGGAAGTTGAACTGCAAGGCGTTCGTGCTTGAGCCGATGCGCTCCTGCACCTCCTTGATGGTACCGAGCTGCTCGACGGCGTAGTTACGATACTGTGCTGCGTTCATCGTCGTCGGGTAGTTGGGCGTGAAGGTCCAGCCCACACCGAGCTTGGCGTCGATGCGCGTAGCCATCGAGTGGCCTCGCTTGGTCTCGATGAGGATGACGCCGTTGGCACCACGTGCGCCGTAGAGGGCCGTTGCGTTCTTCAGCACCGTCACCTTGTCGATGTCTTCAGGCGAAATCGACGACAGCATGTTGAAGATGTCGCCCTGATGCAGCGACAGGCGGCTGTGCTGCATGTCGAGCTCCACGCCGTCGAGGATGACGAGTGGCTGCGAGCCGGCATTGATGGAGGTGATACCGCGAATGAACATTGCGGCACCCTGGTCGAGATTGCCCGAGTGCATGTTCATGCGGATGTCGCCACCCAGCATCTCGGTCATCTCCTCGTCGATGGTCAGGCCGTTGCCGTCGGAGACGAAGCTGTTGGTAGCCGTTATCGTGGTGCCGTCAGCATACATCTGCTTGAAGGCATCGCTGAGCATACGGATGCTGACCTGCTGCTGGGCGTCGCCGGCATTGATGGCGACCTGCTGCGACAGGTATTGCGGCGTCTGCACGAAGAGCGAAGTGGCAAACGTGGGCACCTTGATGGTGAACTTACCGTCGTCGTCGGTCATCGCCACATAGCGCTTGTCGTTGAGGACCTGAATGCGCACACCGGCCAGAGGCTGCTTCGTAGCATCGTCGACGACAACACCCTGCACGTTGATGGTTGGATTCGTATCGACGACCTTCTCGCGCTTCGGCGCCTTGATGGCGGTGCTTTCTTCTTCGTCGTCGAGATCATCCTGAGCGAAAGCCACTGTGCTTGCTGTCAAGACGATGGCACAGAGTGAGAGTCTGAGACTCTGACGCTGTAGGAAGTTGTATATCGTTCTTTTCATAGTCATCCTTTATTCTAAATTAGACCAATAGTCGTTGTACTCCTTGGGAACGAGATAGACACCCGCCACACGCATCTGCTGGTCGTACTTCTTACGGTTGGCCGACGAGGTGTAGGTCTTGGTGTGCATCATGATCAGGCTGGGATAAGCATCCAGACCGTAATAGCAGGCGGGGAAGGTGAACTCGCCGAGGTCGATGACGTTGACACGTCCCGGGTCTCCGACGCAGATCAGGTTGGCAGCACTCTCGCCCTCGTCGGTGGTAATCTCCATTGATGCCTTCGAACCTTCGGGCAGCACGGTGAGCTGCTGCTTGTTGGCAGCGTCGGTCCAGCTGAGGTAGAAGCGCAGGTAGTAAGGCTTCACATCGGCCAGAGGCTCTTCCACCTGTGCGGGAACGGTGACGACGTAGATGTGATAGGTTGTAGAACGGACCGTACCCGTGACGGTACCGTCGCCTTTGATATTTCCGAGGGCGAAAGTGAACTCGGGCTTACCCGTCGTACCGTCGATGTTGGCACTGTCGACGGCCACGTATGAGAAGAAGCGCGACGTCTTGGGCAGCAGCCACTGGCGGAACATTCTCGGCACCTTGCTGAACAGGCTGTCGCGACCGACGAGGTTGTCGAGGGGCACGTTGTGGTTCGTCAGTTTGGTGACCTTCAGGGTCGACAGCGGACGCGTGGCAATAATCGTGGGATTATACGTCTGCCAGGGGCGGAAGGTAATAGAGTCGATGGTGCGCGTCATACCGTTGCTCATCTCGCTGACGGCAGTGGTGTGCTGCAGCACCGTCTGTGCATTCTGCAGATAGGAGCCCGACTTCGACACCACCGTGTCGGTAGCGGTCAGCGTGCCCTTGCCGAAGAGCGGCAGGTTGTGAGGGTTGCTGTACGAGAAGACGAGGTTGCTGACGATGTTTCGGCGCGTCAGCGAGTCCTTCAGGTCGGGGGCGGTCTCTGCGGGCTTGTCGGCCTTCGAGTCGGTGGCCTTCAGCGAGGAGGCTACTGTCGTCTTCTTGCTGATGTCCATATAGTCCATCTTCGCAATGTAGTTGTAGCAGGGATTGATGGCAGCATAGGCATCGTTCCAGGCCTTGTCGTTGGGAACGAGCATACAGAACGTGCTGTCCTCATCCTCGAGGTCGGCGCGCATGATGCTGCGGATCACGTTGTTACGCTTATTCAACACGGAGTCGAGGTAAGTCTGCTTGCCGTTGACCAGCGGACCGACGACCGATGCGTTGACGTCGAGATAGTACTCATCATACTTCTGGATATAGCTCTTGATGGAGTCGCAGCCCTTGAGGTTGTCGATGTTCTCATAGAGATTGTAGTAGAACTCCGACATGCCGTTGAGCTTGTGCATCACGCCGTTGGTCGAGGGAATGTTGACCTCACCATACGAGAAGCCGTCGAAGCCAGTCTTCGTGAAGGGATGGTGCTTGGCGTTGAGCGTGATGATGGTGGCACTGTCCAGAGCCGCCGATACGGGGTAGTTGTACTCCGTGATGTGATGCTGCATGAACTGCTTCACGATGGTGGCGCTGTCGCTGCCCATCAGGCGCTGGTACTCGGCATCGCTGATGGCACCGTCGACAGGGGCCCAGACCGTATAGAAGCGGGAGCTGTTGAGGGCTTCCGAGAACTTGCACTTCTGGGCAAGGGCAGCAAACTTCGTCAGCTGCTGGTCGCTGCTGATATTCTCCCACAACGTCTTGTTGGCACCTGGGCGCGCATCGGCCGGCACCGAGTTGTAGTCGTCATAGTCAGTGCAGCTGATGACTGCGGCACCACCGCAGCACAGCAAACAAGCGACGAGATAATTCTTCATATTCTTGGTAATCATAATATTCAATTCTCAATTATCAATTCTCAATTGTTTAGTACCAGTCCTCGGTCATGGTCTGACTGTTGACGATGTCGAGCGGCACCAGTTCCACGAAGTCGAACGACCAGCCGAGGTTGGTGTCGTTCACCAGGTTCTTGATGCGCAGCCAGTAGTCCTTGCCCTGCTCAAAGCGCTGGGTAGTAATGATGCGGCGCAGCATCATCGTGCCGTAACCGGTCTCCGAGCGACAGCTGGTGGAGCCGATGATCTGGCTGGCAGCCGAGTAGATGTCGTCCTCTGAATAGGTCAGCGGGTCGGTAATCGAATTATAGGTACCGCGCGAGAAGGATGCCGGAGCACGCATATAGCCACGCACGTGCATACGCTGGTCGCTCTCGACGCCGCAGTCTGATGTCTCGTCGTCGGCGCGGTTCACGATGTCCTCATAACCGATGGTTGCGTCCTGATAGGGGTTGGCGCAGGCGTCGAAGGGGATGCCGATGGCCACCATATCCGACTGCTTCGACGAGTTGCCGAGATAGAACTGCATCAGTCCGCCGCGTGCCATCGGAGGATAGATAATACGAAGCTCATATTCGCCCGTAGGCACGTGAGGCAGCTTGACGGCAAAGTCGTAGACGTCCCAACCCTGGAACTGGTCTGAGTTATGTGCACGCCAGGCGCCCATCACGTTGAAGCGGAGCAGCGTACCGGGGTTGTAGCAGACGATGTTGTCGAAGTAGTTGTTCTGGAAGGCTACACGGTTGCCGTCGCCGCCGCCGTTGAGGGCGCTTACCTCAGCCGGCGTAGCGCCGCGAAGTCCGTTGTTGATGAGCTCGTAGAGGAAGGTCGACGAGTCGAAGCGCAAACGCTCATAAAGGGCGTTACGGGCATTCTCGTCGTACTTCAAGATGCCCTTGATGCGGTGGATATAGCCGTTGAGGGTCTCGACGCTGCTATTGCGGTCGACGGGCACGCCGGCGAACTTCAGCACGTGGTCGCCGTCGCCCGGTGTTCCGAAGAGTCCGAGCTTCGAGGTCAGCGTGTTGTTCGTCAGGTAGCGGTTAAGCCACAGGTCCTTAGTGGTCTTGGGGTTGGTCTCCCACACCTTCAGGATGGTGTTGGGGAGCATCGTCTCGAAGTACTCCTGGGGCTCGTAGCCGAAGCAGAAGTTCCACGACGAGTTGGTCTGTGCGTTCTTCTCGTAGACGATGCGGTCGATGGGCATGCCTGCACGCAGGATGTGATAGGCCACGAACATGTTCACCACGTTGAACTTGCTGGTGTAGTCGTCGCCCGTGCTGATGGTGATGCCCTTCTCGTTGATATAGTCGTACCAGGCAGCCGAACCGGCATACCACTCAACACACTTCTTCTTCAGGTCGTCGAAGCTGTTGATGCCGGCAGCGCGGAACACGTCGTCGGTCTCGGCAAAGACAGTCCACTTCACCATACACTCCTTGGGGTAGTAGAGCGAGTTGCCGTCGCGGTCGTTGTGGTTGGTACCCAGGTCGTAGGTCACCGGCGTGCCGTCGGGATGGCGCTTGGCCTCGATGGTCAGCGTGTCGGTATAGCCCGTAGCCTCGAGGGCTGCGTAGAAGATGCTGAGGTCCTTCTCGCCCTCGACGCGCAGCTGGTCGTCAGTGGTGCGGTCGGAGCGGGGAATGACGGTCGAGCAGACGTGGAGAATACCATTGATGGCCTCGATGTCGCCGTCGACGATGGCCGAGATGTCGTTCAGACTGGTCAGTCCGACGTAGTCCTGATTGTAGGCATCGACGCCGAAGGTGCCCACGCGGATGCTGCGGCCCGTCTTCATCGTGGTCCATGTGGTGGCCGTACCGTCAAGGTCGACCTGCAGGTGCTCCTCACCCGAGAGGTGGAAGCGTGCGATGTCGTCGCATAGCGAGTCGGGCATCAGGTTCACCTTCGCCATCACGTCGAGGCTGTTCCAAGCGGCGTCTTCCTTGATGCCGTTGTGCTTCTGCTTGGCCTTCGAGATGAGGTACGACTCATCCTTATAGAGACTATCCAGATAGGCGTTCACGCCGTCGTTCATCGGTGCGAAGCAGGTGTACTGCCCGTATGTGCCCATATACTTGTCGAATCCGCCTTTCTCGAGGATGCGGTAGAAGGCGCTCAGTTCGGGGCGGTCGCGCAGCAGCTCGGCGATGGTCTTCTCGTCGGACGAGAAGAGGTTCGACCCGTCGGGTTCCTCCGTACAGGCGATTGAACCGCAGACGACGCAGATTGCACAGATGAGATATTTTACTTTGGTAATCATATCTTTACTTTTTACCTTATTATATTAATACTTGGACGAAGATTTATACACAGGGTTCTGCACGAGGTTGGGGTTCAGCTCGACCTCGTCCTGATTGATCGGCATGTAGAGATAGCGCTCGTCGCGAATCTTGGCCCGCATGGCAGTAGGCACGGCATACTTGCGGAGTGCCAGCTCTAAGAATTCGTCGCTGTTGGTCACGAAGCCTTCAGTCAGCTTTTTCTTGAGATCAGCCTTCTGCGCAGTATGACGGTAGTTGAAGCGCATCAGATCGAACCAACGCTTACCCTCGAAGCAGAGCTCACGGGCACGCTCGGCCATCACGAGCTCCTCCATGCGGTCGCGGTAGGTGGTGTACTTCAGTGCGTACGACGTCTTGTTGGCGTCAGAGAGTGCACGATCGTTGATGAACTTGCAGATGTTGAAGGCCTCCTCGTTGCGGGTGTCGCCCTCAGCCTTACCGCCCAGTTCGTAGAGCTGCACCAGGGCCTCGGCCTTCATCAGCATCACGTCGGTGAGGCGGTAGAAGATCCAGTTGCGGTTCATCGTGTTCGTACGACCGCCCGAGGGGCTGCCCTCGGCCGTGTTGTTCGTGCCGGCTGACGAGAGTGCAACAAACTTGCGCACGTCATACTGCTCGGCAGTACCCGTAGCGTCGTAGACATATTCGAACAGGCGCTGGTCGGCGCTGTTCATCCAGACGCCCTTACCGGTGGCGTCGACCGAGCCGTACACTTTCGATACCTTCAGGTAGCCGTAGCCGTTGCCGCTGGCACTGCCGTAACGGTAGTACATCTGGTCGAGTCCGGTGTTGGCGGCATTCGAGAGACGGAACTGCAGCTCGAAGATGCTCTCGTCGGCATTCTGTCCGCTCTGGCCGAAGAGGTCGCTGTACATGTCGCTGTAGCTGGAGAGATAGTAGTCCAGCTTCTCGTCGTCGCCACCCATGCGGCGGCGCGAAGGACTCTGCTCGTAGGCAGCCTTCTTGGCGGCAATGACCTTGTTGCAGTAATCGACACAGGCCTCATAGTCGGCAGCGTCGCGATTGATGGAGGCACGCCAGAGGTAGATGTCGGCGAGAACAGCGTTGATGCCGTCCTGGTTCAGGTAGCCCTTGTCGCGCCAGTCGCCGAACGTATTGGCAGGAACGGCATACTTAGAGGCCTCCTTCAGGTCGTTGATACACATGGTGATCACGCTGTCGGGAGTGGCCTGCAGCGCATTCAGGTCGGCGCTGCTGTTGAGGTAGGCACCGGGTGTCACGGGGATATCGTGGAACACCTTCGTCAGGTAGTAATAGCAGAACGCACGCAGGGCGAGCATCTGCGCCTTGTTGGCATCGTAGTCGCCGCGCATGTAGTCGGGGTCGACGGCTATCACGTCCTCAGCCTTCTCGAGCACGAGGTTGCAGTAGTTGATGGCCGAGTAGAAGGGATACCACGACGTGAACGAGTTCTCGGTCTCGATGTTGAGCGAGTAAATCTGCTGCAGGGCCGTGCGGTAGGCAGCACTGGTGGGCAGCGACGAGGCCACTGTGAGCTCGTCGGAGCGGAAGTCGCCCCATACAATCATATTGCGAATGGCGGCCTGGTCGCGCAGCTGTGCATATGCCGTAGCCACGACAGCCTCCACCTCGCTCTTCTTCTGCCAGAAGTCGTCGTCGACGGTCTTGTTGTCAGGCAGGATAACCGTGTCGACACACGAACTCAGCGCGACGCTTGCAAATATTATAGAAAGAATCTTTTTCATAATTATCAATTGTCAATTATCAATTCTTTTAGAATCCGAAGTTAAGACTGGCGGTAACCGACTTCGACCTTGGTGTGGTAGCACCGTCGGTAGCCGGCGAGGTGGTACCGGCGGCAACTTCCGGATCGATACCCGTGTACCTCGTCCAGCAGAAGAGGTTGTTCAGCGTCACGTAGGCCGACAGCGTGTTCAGACCGAGCTTCTTGATAGTCTTCTTGGGCACGCTGTAGGAAATCTGCAGGTTGTTGAAGCGCAGGAACGAGCCGTCCTCGACGAAGCGCGAGCTCACCTGGTAGTTGTAACCCGCACCGTAGAGGGCGCGCGGAATCTGGGTCACGTCGCCGTCCTTGCGCCAGCGGTAGGTCACCGACGAGCACTGGTTCTGGGTGCCGTACATGCTCTCCAGACCCATGCGGGCGGTATTGATGATCTTGTTGCCCCAACGGTAGTTGAAGCGGGCCACGAGTTTCCAGCTGTCGTACTGCAGCGTGACGTTGAAACCACCCTGCATCTTGGGCAGCGAGTTGCCTAAGTACTTGATGTCGAGCTCGTTGATATTACCGTCGTGGTTAACGTCCTCGTAGATGGCGTCACCACCCTTGAACTCATAATCGGTTTCACCATAATAATAAGCCAGGTGCTTGGGCACGCCGGTGTTGGTCATGATGACCTTGCCCTTCTCGTCGATGGCGACGGGGAAGGTCTTGCCCTCGGCGAGCTGCTGGTTGATCCACTCCTCGTAGTTCCAGTCGTACTTCTCGCCACGGGCCTTGGCCTGAGCCTGCAGCTGCAGCTGCTTGGTGTTGTAGTTGGTCAGGTAGTCGTAAGAGTACTGGTAGACGCCGTTGTAGTTATAGCCATAGATAGAGCAGAGCGGGTCGCCGACAACCACGCGGCTGAGCACTGAGTTGGAGCCGCGGCGGCTGTAGCTGGGCTGCGAGTTCATGTTGTCGAGCACGCGCTGGTCCATCTCGAGCAGCTTGTTCACGTTCTGGGCCATGTTGAAGCTGGCTGATACCGAGAACTTCTTCACCTTAATAAACTTGTTGGCGTTGACGGTCAGCTCCCAACCCTTGTTCTCCATCTCGCCGACATTGCCGAACGAGAGCGTGGTCGACGTGTTCCAGGCGGCCGACGTGGGAATGGGGATGCCCCTCATGATGAGGTCCTTGGTCTTCTCGTCGTAGAGGTTGACGTCGATCTCGAACAGATCGTCGAGCAGTCCGATGTTGAAGCCGAGGTTCAGACCGATCTTCTTCTGCGGGCGCAGGTCGTCGAGCTTCAGGCCGCTCATCGTGGTGAAGTAGCCCGAGCCGTAGCGTCCGGCGCGCGAGGTGTACTGGTTGAAGTAGTTGTCGACCGACACGCTCGAGCTACCCGTGATACCCCACGAGCCGCGAATACCGAACATCGAGACGTACTTCTTCAGCGGGGTGAAGAAGGGCTCTTCGCTCAGGTTGTAGCGCAGCGAGACGTTGGGCGAGTAGAACCAGGGGTTCTTGGGGCCGAACTTCGAGCTGCCGTCGGCACGGAGTCCGAAGCCGATGTTGTAGCGCGACTTGTAGGAGAAGTGGGTCTGATACACCCAGTCGTGCCAGGCCGACTTCATCGTGCCGGGCTGGTTGTCCATACTCAGCAGGTGGGCGTCGATGGTTGACGACTCGATGCCGTTGGGAATCGAGCTCTGGCCCAGATACTGGTAGGTGTTCTTCTGTGTACCTGCCTCGTAGTAGGCCATCATCGTCAGGTAGAAGTCCTCGTTCTTGAAGGCGGGCGTGAAGGTGAGCTTCATGCGCGAGCCCATCTTGAACTGGTTGGTCTCCGTATTGGTGATATAGTTATAGTCATTGTCGGTATAGCTGCCGTTCGACAGGCTGCCCGGCATGAAGGTAGGCTTCGAGTAGGCATAGATGTCGAAGTAGACGCGGCCGTCGAAGGTCAGGCGGTGCTGGCCGTTCTCAGTGCCCAAGAGCTCGTACTTGATGTTGAAGTCGGGCACGATGCTGTAGGTCTGCTCCTTCTGCCACGAGCGGTGGGCATAGGCCACGGGGTTGCCGATGGCCACGACGTCCTGCAGCTGCGTCGAAGTGTAGTTACCGTCGTCGGGCGTCATGCCGGTCATCGTCGGGTTCATCAGGAAGAACTCGCCCGTGTTGTTGCCGAAGCGGTCGTAGCGGTAGATGCTGGCGTTGGGCGCCATTGCCAGTGCCATAGCGAGCAAACCGGCGCTCTTGCTGCTGCCGTAGGTGTAGTTCTTCAGGTTATCCGTATAGGTCAGCGCGAAGTTGGTCGAGAAGCGGATGCGGTCCGACACGTTGTAGTCGAGCACCAGGCGCGTGGTCAGACGGTCGAGGCGCTGCTTGATGACCGTACCCAACTGGTGGTTGTAGCTGGCCGAGATGCGGAACGTGGCCTTCTGGCCACCACCCGAGATGTTGACATTGGCCTCGTGCTGCTCACCGAACTGCTTGATGGCGTCGACCCAGTCGGTGTTCTTGTTCCAGTTGTTGGCCTCGGCCCACGACTCAGCGGGCACGTAGTTGATCTCGTTGATGGTGGCTGTAGCCGACGAGCTCTGCGTGGGGTTGTAGAACTCCTCCTTGAGCATCATCGTGTAGTTGTCACCGTTCAGCAGGTCGTAGCCGCTCGGCATCCACGTGCCGGTGAACTTATAGCCCAGCGTCACGCGGGGCTTGCCGCGCGTACCGCGCTTGGTGGTGATCATGATGACACCGTTAGCACCCTGCGAACCCCAGATGGCCGTTGCGGCAGCATCCTTCAGCACGCGGATGTCGGCAATATCGTCGACACTGACGGCGAGCAGCGACGAGAAGGCCTCCTCGTCGGCACTCTCGAAGTCGATGTCGGATGAGTTGTATTCGAAAATCTTGTCATCGACGACAATCAGAGGCTCGGCCGAGCCGTTCAGCGTCGACACACCGCGCAGACGCATGGTCGTACCGGCACCGAGGTTACCTGAGTTGGCCACGATGTCGAGACCGGCAATCTCACCCTGCAGGGCCTCGTCGGCCGATGTGAAGGCCATACCCTCGACGTCCTGTAGGTTGAAGGTCTGCTGCGAGACGGTCACCTCGCGCTTGTCGATGTTCAGACCGCCTGATGTGGCACGGCGTCCCACCACCTTCACCTCGCCGAGGGTCGTCTTGTCGTCCTCGAGCTTGATGTTGAAGGTCTTCTGGTCGCCGATGGTGAGTATCTTCGTCTTGCTTCCCACGTATGAGACGACGAGCTTGTTCTTCGGGTTCTTAATCTCCATAGAGAAGTTACCCATCATATCAGTCTGCGTGGCACTGATGATACGGTTGTTGGCATCGCGCTCAACCACGTTGGCCATCATCACCGGTCCCATAGCGTCTTCCACCGAACCTGATATGACTCTGCCCTGTGCCATCACCGCCTGGGCGACAATGGTAAGCAGGAGTGTCAGTAGGATTTTTATTCTTGACATAAATATCTTGATTCTAAATTGTTCACTATTCACTTTTCACTTCCTCACTCTTCACTTCTAATACTGCCTATTGCTGTTGAAGCACAGGGGGGTGTCGATACCGTGAACGGTCACGAACGACGAGGTCTCGATCGACTTGTAGGCGCCGTACGAGGAGGTGTTCTCAGAGGTCGTGATGTCGCGGGCAATGAGGTTGGCAGTGGCGGAAGAGGCGTTGACGGTCACGGACGTGCCGGAGGCATCCCTCACGGTCAGCTTGTTGCCGCCGCCGGTGACAATCAGCGTCTGGGCTATACCAAGCGCGTTCGAGCAGAACGTCGAATAGGCGGGCTCGGGCGTCGTCTGCTCCGTCTTGGGGTCGTAGTTCTTGAAGTAGCGGTCGGCGAAGAGCGAGCTGTTCTGCGTGTGGTAGCGCACGAACTTGGTCATCTTCTCCAGCAGCTCCTTCACGTATTCGGAGGCCTGGCTCTGGTCGGTGAATCCGTACTGGCCGGCAACAGCCTCCCAGTTGTCGACGATGGCCATCACCTGCTTCCAGGTGGGCAGTCCCATCGTCTGCTGGGCCTTCACCATAGCCTCGTAGGTGGGGGCATAGATGGTGTAGTTATAGGCACTGAGCATGCCCCAGTTATCGTTGTCGTCGATGATGCGGAAGGCCTTCAGCTTGGTGTTCTTCTGGGCCTCGGTCTCGCTGCCGGTCAGGATGCCGGCGAAGCTGTAGATGTCTTCGTTGTTGAACTGCAGGCAGAAGTTCAGGAAGTGGTCGTACTCGGGCAGGGCCACGTCGTAGTCGGCCTCAGCGTCGTAGAACTCGGGGCGCGACAGGGTCTGCATGACGGTCGTGATGGTGGGCTGCAGCGGATAGTCCAGACGGTAGACGGTACCGTTCTCTATCCTCGCGTCGGCACTGTTCGCGTCGAAGGTCTCGGTGATGGTCGACCACTGCGCGGGGTCTGACTGCTGCAGGCCGCCGGCCACCTTGTTGCCGTCGACGACGACGGTGCCGCCGTGCTTGGTCTTGTAGTAGCGGTTGCCGTAGAGTCCGTACTGCGGATTGCCCTTACCCGTCTCGGTGGTGTCGGCCAGCACGATGGTGCAGTAGTCGAGCAGGTCCTTGATCTGGCTGTTGAAGATGCCCGACTCGATGTTGATGTCCTGGGCATTGGCAGCCTCGACGTAAGAGCTGAGCTGGTTGTAGGGACCCGACTGGTAGATGTATTTCTTAACCAGCACGTGGAAGGAGCCGTCAGCCTGCGGGTCGAAGCGGAAGCGCAGTCCCTTCAGGCCGTCGTCGTCCTTGACCGACGTGGGGTCGATGACGATGAACTGCGTCTCGTTGTCGGTCGGCACGAACAGTCCGTAGCGGGCCTTCATCGAGAGCAGGTAGTAGTACATGTCGGCTCCGAGCTTCGAGGGCACACCGGCGGTGGCCTGGTGGTCGTTCAGCATCTCGCCCATCGTGCGCATATCCTTATATACAGACGCGGGACCGAGCACTGAGTTGTACAGCTTCGGACCGAAGAGCTTGTTCATCTTGTAGATGACGCCGTTGTTGCCGATGGTGACGTCGTAGTTGCCGTCGCTCTTGCGGATGATGTCGTTCTTCGTCACGTCGAGGAACTCGAAGGCGTCGTTCTGCACCGTTGCAAACGTGCTGGGCACCGTCTTCGTCAGGTAGGGCTTCATCACATTGTTCAGGATGCTGGCAAATATCGACGGGTCGTTGTTGTAGACGGCGTCGAGGTGGGCATTGAGGTTGGCGGCCGAGAGGTCGAGCGACGGGTCGCCCAGGTTCTTCAGAATGTAGGCAGCCTCCTTCAGGAAGTAGTTCTCGACGGCCTTGTCCTCGGGAGCCAGGAAGGCGGCAATCTCGGCATCGTCGTTGCTCGAGCCACCCTTCAGCGTCGGGTTATAGTAGTTCCAGCCCGGGTCGAAGTCGAGCAGCTGGTTGTCGGCTACGGTCATGCCGCGCACGGGCTGTGCCAGCTTGGAGCGCTGTGAGTTCTTGCTCAGGTAGCGGATGGCGTAGACAGTGTCCGTCGTGCCCGTCTCGGCACTCTGCTCGGTCAGCGTCAGGTCGGGGTCGGGGAAGCTGTAGTAATCCAGCATACGCGAAATATAATGTGTATCGCTGCCCGAACGCAGAATCTGGGCCATGTTGCCGGGGTTCACGAGCACCTCGTCGAGCTGGTGGATGTAGCCGTTCTGGCAGACCACGTCACCCTTCACCACCGTGCGGTCGAAGATGTAGGCGGCACCGTCGACATAGTCGTGGCCGGTCAGCACCTTGAAGTCGCTGTCGTCGCCCGTCACGGTCATGTTGTTGTTCAGCATGTACTCACCCGTCAGGTGAACCATCGGGGCCACCGTGTTGTCGAAGACGGCCTGGATACCGCTGCCACCCATGAAGCGTGCGAAGTACTTGTTGTTGGCAGGCATGTCCTGAGCGGCCAACGACGTCACGGCATACGACAGGCGCATGTTCGTGGCGTGCTTCACTAACTGTCCCTGCAACATGTTTCCGGCGCTGTTCTGCAGGTTGGACAGCGTACCGACCAGAATGGCGTTGTCGAGCATCGTCGAGAACAACAGTTCCGCCTTTTGGGCGTGTGTCAGCTGCTCGTAGCTGCTTGCGCCGAACTTGTTGTTACCACCGGCAAAGAACCGTGCGAAGGCTTCGTCGTTAGCCGGGAAGATAGTCTTACTACCCGTCTTGTTCAACACCTCCGCATAACCCATGTCCTCAATCAGCTTGCAGTACGTCTTAAACGTGCCCTGCAGCTGCGACGGGTCATTTAGCTCTTTGTAGATACTCTCGCCAAGCCAGGATGGCAATTCCCCCTCCGGCACCACGTAGTCCTTTGTACAGGACCCCAGGCCTAAGCACAGAAGGGAAGCATACAAAAAGAGTTTTTTCATAAAAGGTTTGTTTTATTTAAGCATTTTTGATTTGCAGTTAGTATTTCGGCATGCAAAATAACAAAAAATTATTCAAACCTGCAACATTTTAACAGCCCGACTTTCTGATTTAGTCATTTTTTACATTTCATTTCTCATTTTTTAGTGTCACGAGGGCCGCACGCTCTCACCGCAGGCGGGCATTTTATTGCTTTTAGTGATTGTTTAATAAATAGGTATGAATTGGGTGTTACATTCAGTGTCCATTACTAACTGGCCGAGTTAGCACTACTAACTGGCCGAGTTAGCATTGCTAAGTGGCCGAGTTAGCGGTGACAGTTGACAGATGACAGTTTATTTTAAGACCGCCCAAAACCCGCAAAATAGACTATATTATATATTATATTATAATATAATATATAATATAATATTATTACACATATTTTCTTCTTTCTCGAAGTATGTGCTCATAATAAAACTGTCATCTGTCATAACTGTCACCACTACCATTACCAGCAGCCTCCATGAAAAAAGAGGCGATAAATTTGGCTGTTTCAAAAAAACTTCATACATTTGCAAGCAAAATAACGAAGACCACGACAACTATGAAGAAAGTATTATTACTCATGTTGATGATGGCAACGACAGTCGCCGCATCAGCGCAGACAAAGAAAGTATCAATTCTGGGTGACTCCTACTCCACATTCCAGGGCGTGATTCCTGCCAACTACTCATCGTTCTACCCCAACGACCGCAACGACTGCACGGAGGTGGAACAGACCTGGTGGAGCCTCTACGTCAAGGCCAAGGGCTACGCGCTGGAGAAGAACGACTCGTGGGGAGGCACCACCATCTGCGGCACTGGCTACGGCCGGATGGACTCGTCGCGCAACAACTTCATTTCGCGCGTCGACAGCCTGGGCAGTCCCGACATCATCTTTGTGTTCGGAGGCACCAACGACGCTTGGGCAAACTCACCCATGGGCGAGTATCAGTATGCTGACTGGACGAAGGACGATTGCTGGAATTTCCGACCCGCACTGGCCTGCCTGTTCGACATGCTCAAGAAGCGCTATCCCCAGGCCAAGATCGTCTCCATTCTGAACTCCGAACTGCGAGAGTCCGTCAACGAGTCGATGCGCGAGGTATGCAAACACTACAACGTACTGCTCGTCGAGCTGCACGACATTGAGAAGCAGAACGGCCATCCCTCGGTCAAGGGCATGAAGAGCATCTGTGAGCAACTACTGGAGGCTGGGCTGTAACACCTTGGCAACACGTATTCTTTTCCAGGTGCTGATGCTGTTTTCGCTTCAGCACATATCGGCTCAGGACCGTGTGGTCAGGCTCGACGACGGTTGGCGCTGCCAGTCGTCGGCCGTTACCGGCGGCACATGGTATAAAGCCACCGTTCCGTCGACCGTCATGGGCGTGCTGACAAGCCAGTCTGACGAGTACCCCGACATTCTCGAGGGCATGAACTACAAGCGCGTTGACAGCTCGCGGTTCAGCGTTCCCTGGGTCTACGAGCGCGACTTCGACCTCGACGGACTGAGCCCGCAGGAGCACGTGACGCTGCTTTTCGAAGGAATAGGCTACAGCGCCGACATCAGGCTGAACGGCGTCCTCGTGGCCTCGCGCGACACGGTGAGAGGCCCCTTCCGCACCTACGAGATTGACGTCACCCGACAGGCCCGCCAGCACAACACGCTGTCGGTTGAGGTGTTTGCGGCACAGCCCGGCGACCCGAACATCGGCTTCGTCGACTGGAACCCCCGTCCCGCCGACCAGAGCATGGGCATCTGGCGACCGGTCAGCGTAAAGCGGTCGGGAGCCGTTGTGCTGAGCCATTCCTATGTCAAGACGCGCCTGAACCTGAGCACCCTCGACGAAGCCTGGCTGACGGTCGAGACCGACGTCAGGAATCTCAGCTCACAGCCGTGCAGCGGACACCTGACGGGCGAACTTGAGGGGAAGCGATTCTCCGTGCCCTACACGCTGAAGCCACACGAGACGAAGTCGCTGCGCATCGGCGCCGACGACGTACCCCTGCTCCACGTCAGGAATCCCCGGCTCTGGTGGTGCCACACGTTAGGCAAGCCCGAGCTTTACACCCTCCGCTTAGAGACTGGCGACGGGCGCTCGGTGAGCGACGAGACGGCAGTCAGGTTCGGCATCCGCGAGGTCGGCAGCTTCATCACAACCGACGGCTACCGCGCCTTCACGCTCAACGGCAAGCGCATACAGCTGCTCGGGGCGGGCTGGACCGACGACATCTTCCTGCGCGATACGCCTGAGCGCAATGCCCGACAGCTGGAGCTGGTGCGGCAGATGAACCTCAACACCGTGCGCCTCGAGGGCTTCTGGGGCAACTCGCAGTCGCTCTACGACCTATGCGACGAGACGGGCATCCTGATTCTCGCCGGCTGGAGCTGCCAGTGGGAGTGGGAGGAGTACTTGGGCAAGCCCGTCGACCCTCACTTCGGGGGCATCACCTCGGCCGCCGACGTCCGGCTTGTGTCACGCCAGTTTGCCGACCAGCTGCGCTATCTGCGCCATCATCCGTCGATTGTGGCCTGGTTTACCGGCAGCGACCGCCTGCCCGTGCCCGAGCTGGAGCATGAGTACCTGCAGATACAGCGAACCGTCGACGACCGTCCGCAGATCGTCTCGGCCAAGCAGATGGAGAGCAACCTCACTGGCACGTCGGGCACCAAGATGGAAGGTCCCTACGAGTATGTGGTCCCTGCCTACTGGTATCACGCCGAGGCTCCAGGCGGTGCCTTCGGCTTCAACACTGAGACGTGTACGGGTGCCCAGCTGCCCGTCCGTGAGTCCATCGAGCAGATGATCGGGCGCAACTGCTGGCCCATCGACTCCGTGTGGGACTATCACTGCACGTCGTCAGCGTCGGCCTTCAACAACCTGAACGTGCTCACCCAGACTATAGCCGCACGCTACGGCGAGGCTGCGGGCTTCGACGACTATCTGCGCAAGGCCGCTATGGTGGGCTACGACGGCACGCGCGCCATGTTCGAAGCCTTCCGCTACAACGCGCCCAAGGCTACGGGACTCATACAATGGATGCTCAACAGCGCCCGCCCCGCCCTCTACTGGCAGCTCTACGACTACTACCTGCGCCCCACCCCAGCCTTCTATGCCGTCAAGAAAGCCTGCGAGCCCCTGCAGCTGGTCTACAACTATGCCGACCGCAACGTGCGGGCCGTGAACAGCCGGCTCGACTCTGTCGCCACGACAGTCCGCATGAAGGTCTACGGCATCAGCGGACAGCTCTTGGACGCACAGGAGAAGCAGCTGACCGTTCCTGCCAACGGCCACGCCGATGCCTTCCGGCTGAAGCCGCTCAGCGAGCCCAACGGCTACCTGTTCCTCGAAGTGGGCGGCACCCGGAACGTCTACGCACTCTCGGCCGACAGCGACACCTTCGACTGGAGCAACTCCACCTGGTACGACACGCCCCTACTCCATCAGGCCGACCACAAGGCCATTGGCGCCAGCCGCACCGACGGGTGCCGCATCAGCGAGACCCACATGGCAGCCGACGGCAAGACCCACGTCACCCTCACCGTGACCAACCCAACCGACCAGGTGGCCTACCTGCTCCACCTCTCGCTCCGCACGCCAAAGGGCAAGCTCATCGACGGCGTCACCTTCAGCGACAACTACATCAGCCTCGCCCCCCACAGCTCGTGCAACGTCACCTGCGAGTTCGTCGGCCAGCAGAAATTCAGGCCACAGATTGACGGTAACAAACTTCACAGATAAAATAATTTAATGATGACAACAAGAAAGAGAATGGTAATGATGGCGGCCTTCGTTGGCTGTCTGGTAATGATGCTTGCCGGATGCACTGCCGACAACAAGTTGAAACTCGCTGCTGAAGCGGCAAACAAGAAGTGCCCCGTCAGCATGGGAGCCGTCGGCGATGTCGAGAGCATAACGTATGAAGACGGAGAGGTGGTTTACACATTAGCCATCAACGAACAGCTTTCCAACATGCAGGCCATGAAGGAGAATCCCGAAGACATGAAGCAGATGGTGCTGACAAACTTTGCCAACCCCGAGGGCAACCAGAAGACGATGCTTGACCTCATCATTGATGCAAATGCGTCGTTGCGGTTCGTCTACAAAGGCAAGGAAAGCGGAGAGACCATCGAAATGGCGCTGACGGCCGACGAAGTGAAAGCTGCTGCCGACAACACGAGTCTGACGGCTGAAGACAAGTTGAATGCAGAGGTCAATGCCACCAATATGCAGCTGCCGATGAGTATTGACGAAGCTACCGTCCTTGAGAAAATGGTCGTCGAAGGCAACAGCGTGGTCTATCTGTACAAGATTGACGAAAGCATCCTGAACATTGACGATATGAAGATCAACGCCGACGAGGCAAAGCAAAACGTCAAGACCTCGTTGGTAAACGGCGGCCCTGCAGTCCACGCTTTCCTGAAGAAGGTGCTCGACACCAACAGAGACCTCAGATACCGTTACATCGGCAGTGAGAGCGGCAACTCCACCGAATTTATCTTCACCCCCGATGAACTGCAGGATATGCTGAAATAAGAGTAACTTGAAGAGCCGATAGTTCACAACCCTTCCGACTCTTCGTTTACTTGAGCGACCATAGGACATAGAAAGGACTTTTGTGTACGCCCATACAGCCTCAAAATTCCCCTCCTGAGTCAGGAAAGGCTACGGGTAGGCGAGCTTGCTCGGGAATGGGGCTAGGGGTGGTCTGAACAGGGGCACCACGAGGCCGTTCAGACCCCCTCTAACTCCCCCTGACTCAGGGGGAGAATCGAGACAGTGTTCCTCCGCGTTTTTCCGTGCCAAAAAGAACTGACGGATTAGCGCTTCTCGAGCAGCAGCACCTTGCGGCGGTTGTTGGCCGGACGTACGGCGAAGTGGAGCCAGTAGTTGTTGTACTTCCGCTCAACGATGATCTCGTCGAACGGGCGGCGCGCCTCGTCCATCTTGTCCATCAGGATGACGGCGTAGCGCAGTGCCTGCTCGGGGCCGAGGCAGCGGAGGTCTGCAGCACAGCCCTCCAGGTGGTTCGAGCCCTTCACGCCGCCGATGGCGCTGTTGAGCTTCGGACTGCGGTAGCCGCTGCTCACGCGGATGGGGTCGCCCTCGCAGCCGTAGTGCTGGTTGTATTCCTCGCGGAGCACTTCCAGCCACTGGCATACGCGCGTCAGGTTCTCTACTTGTGCCGGCGTCGGCACGTTGTAAATCTCAGGGTGACTCGTCGAGCGGGTCATTTCGCCCAGCGTGAAGTGGGGCGTCAGTTTTGTCTTGGGGTCGGTCATTGTAGTGTGTGTTTTAATTTACGGTATAATCCTTGCTTGATGCGCGTGATGGCTCCGCTGCTGATGAGCCTTGTTGCCATCACCGACGATGAATTCCGGCTAATGTTGTAGGCGCGCTCGATGTCGTCAAGCCTGAACTCCTTGGGCAGCCGTTCGTAGCAGTCGTCGTACTTGGAGCGGTACTTGCGGCAGCAGGCCGCCGTGTCGCGGTCCATGTCGTCGAAGTAGTTGCGGGCATACTCGCCGAAGTAGTAGTGCTGGCAGCGGTACTGGATGTCCATCACCAGGCGGCACAGGCGGCGGTCCGTGTCGTCGATGCTGAGCGTCCTCTTCTGCTGCCACTCGTCCCAGTGGCGCATCATGACGAAGGGCGCCGCGATGCCGATGCCGTAGTAGGCCACGCGCTTCAGCAGCATGATGTCGGCCCGGTCGTCGTTGAAGTTGGCCACGGCCAGCCGCTCGTCGGTCCAGTGCCAGGCCTCCTCCACCAGCGGCCAGAGGGGCAGCTCGCCCTTCACGCCGTCGAGCCTGAAGGCCCACGTCTTCATCGTCTCCTCGGCCTGGTGGTCGGTGTGCTGGTGTCGCGTCAGGGGCATCATCTCGTTCTGCGCCGGCAGCGGGATGACGGCCAGTCGCGTGGCCAGTCCCGAGCCGAAGTTCTGCTGCGTCACCTTCCTGCGCAGCGCTTTCGGCGTGCCCGTGTAGACGAAGTTCCAGTAGACGTAGAACTTGCCGCTGTAGGAGTCGAGGTTGGCGTAGTCCTGACCGTCCTCCTCGTTGTGGAAGGCCTTCAGCTCGAAGCTCGACTTGTCAATCCACTGACCGCCCTTCGACATGCTCGTGGCGTTGTCGAGCTCGGTGTCGAAGGTTATCAGGTGCAGGTGCAGCGGCTCGCCCTCCACCTCCTCCACGGCGTTGTTCATGTCGTTGATGAACACGCCGTTGGCCGTTCTCGACGGGTGGTCGCGCTTGATGAGTACCGGCTTCTTCGGCTTCTCCTTGTTCGAGCCCTTGGTGCGCGTCTCCTCCTTGTAGCGGTTCACGGCGTCGTAGCTCATGGCGTCGGCCGTCGTGATGGGTGCGCAGAGGATGCGGTGCAGCGGCCCTGCGAACGACTTCCCGCTGGCCGGGTCGCCGATGATGAAGATGCAGTAGTTCAGCCGGCGGCGCTCCTCGGGGCGGTGGTAGAAGTAGTACCACGTGCGCGTCATCACCGTTCCCAGGAAGGCCGCCGAGGCGAACAGTCCGGCGGCGTAGCCCCTCACCTGCAGTCCGCGCAGGCACTCCGTCAGGCAGGGGTACTTCTCCTTCAGCCCGCCTATCTGCTCGCCCCACTCTTGGAGCGGCAGGTCGCGGTCGAGGGCGTTCAGACCCCTCCCGGCCTCCCCTGACTCAGGGGAGGAACTGGCCGTGTCGGGCGGAGCCAGCTTCTTGAAAGCCTCCTGCATGGCCTTGCTGATTTTGACGTCGGCACCAAACTTCTTCTCGCGCTCGCGCACACGGTCATCGGCATCGCCGACGGTCTGTGTCACGTCCTCGCCGCGCTCATTGATGATGTCCTGAACCCAGGGTATCTGTCGGAGCAGCTGCTCCGTACGTTTGCGGTTGCGGCCGGTCATCACCAGCAGGTCGTAGGCCCATTTAAGACTCTCGGTGTGGCGGCTCAGGCCGTTTCCGCCTTTCTCGTCAGGACCGGGCTGCTTCTCGCCGTAGAAGGCTTTCAGCAACTCTTCGAGCGTCGCTGTCTGTCCAAGGTAGCTCAGTCTATTCTCAGCAGTTCCGCCGCTTCCTTGACCGTCTTCAGGCACCACGGGTGGGTCCACGCTATCAGTTCGAACAGCGGCATTGCCACTGCGAGGGTTATCACTTGCCACGTCAAACAGAGTGGGCTGACTATCACCACGGCGATATTGATCGTTATACGCCTTAGCATATTCCAGGTTTTCATAGGTAAAAAGTTCTTCTTCGTTGATATAAAGGATGTCGTTTTTAGTTGTCAGGAACGCGCCACGGGCAGCGTCCTTGCAAGAAGAGTCGGCCTCAAGGCCCAGCATCTTGGCCAGCTGGAGCTGGTTGTCAATCAGGTTGCCCCACTCGGTGCGCGCCTTGAAGACAATCTTCAGACCGTGGCCCGATGGCGTGACGTAGACCAATAGGATCCCGAGGTCGTTCAGACCCCTCCTAACCTCCCCTGACTCAGGGGAGGAACTTTCTGCCATGGATTCCCCTCCTGAGTCAGGAGGGGTTAGGGGAGGTCTGAACAGGCGCTCCGTAAAGCGGTGAAACACGCCGATGGGATCTTCGATGTGGTCCACGTCGAGCACCACCAGCCCGTTCAGCTTAGCATACTTCTGGTTGCGCCACATCGCCGGCTGACTGCCCTCCTTCACCGTGCGCTCCGGGTAGGTTGCCACGAAGATAACGAACGGCAGACGACGTTTCAGCGAGTCGCACCACGCCGCCACGCGCTTCTCGTCCGAGTCAAACGCCTGATAGGCTTTCGCAGGCCCCGACTTCAACCGCCTCATGCGGCGGTCGAAGTCAAGGAAGTCGGCATCACTGGCCCACTTCGCGTCGGTCAGCGTGGCCTTCACCTCGCGGTGCTTGGCTACCAGCCACGCCGTCTGCGGACTGGTGGTCAGCTGCCGCCACAGTTCGGGCGTCATCAGCTCAGTGGCCGAGTTGTACACCCCGGGCATTACTGTCTGGCCGAAAGGCTTTTCTGGTTGATAGCAAAACATTTCGTTACCTCCTGTGTTAAGTTAAACAATTGGCGGGTCATCGACCACTCGTCGCCCGTCTCAATCTCCATCCTCACCACCACGCGGCGGTCGGTGCGGCGGTGCCACACCTCGACGCCCGGCTTGTCGAGCAGCCGTTTCGACGTCGGCGACTTCGGCTCCTTCAGCCGCATGCCGCGCGTCAGGTACTCCAGCTGCTCCTGCATCTCGGCGGCAGGGTCCGGGGAGTCCTTGCTCACCTTCAGGTGGCAGATGTAGGATGACTGTTTCTCGCCCTTCGTCTCGAAGAACTGGCTCTCGCCCTTCTTCCTGACGTTGTGGCGTACCGGCTCGCCCTCGCCCATCGGCTGGAAGGAAAACGTGCTGGCGGCCGTGTCGAAGATGCCTGTGCCCCGTACGCGGCGGGGCTTCTCAGGCTTCGTGATTTGTGTGTTGTTCATTGTTTCCATAAGTTCAAGGAATTCTAAGGTCATACTGGCTTAATCTGGCGAATTGTGATGGTGTTGGCATACTGCGCCTGTCCGTTCTGCGAAGTCCAGGTGCGAATCGAGAGGTAGCACGACACGTTGTAGATGGCATCCTCGGCGAAGGTGGGAGCCTGGAGGGCGGCGTCGCCCGTCAGCTCGGCAACGAATTCGTCGAGGCCGTCGCTCAGCGTGAGTGCCTTTGAGTAGAATTTCTTCTGCTCGTGAGTACGTTGGTCTTCATAGTCGCGCGTCAGCAAGGCCGACTGCGCTTTCACTCTTACAAGTTTTTCCATAAGTTGATTTGATTTAAGGTTAGGGGATAAGAATAGATCAGAAGCCCGCCAGCTCTCTGATAAAGTCTGCGCCTTTCTGAGTCCAGACGAGATAGGTGCGCTCCTTCTGTTTCCCGTCCTTCGAGTAGTAGATAAACAGGCGGTCCTGTGCCAGGCCCCGCCCTTCGTAGTCAGGAGTCAGCCGGAACTGACCCCGCTTCCAGCGCTGCACGCCCTTATCGGTGAGGAAGGCGTTCAGGTCGCGCGTCTCCATGCCGAAGCCCCGTGCAATGTCGGTTGTCGTGATGCATCCGTCGGCGTGCTTGTTGTTGGCCGTCAGCGTGCGACCGACAATGCGCTCGGCCTCGTTCATCACATCGCCGTCGGTCACCAGCAGCTTCCTGATGCCCTGATGCATCAGCCGCTCCTGCATTCCCGAGCTGAGCTCGCCTACCCGTTGCCTTTCTAACTGTTGCCAGCGGATGACCAGTCGCGCCCGCGCCTCGTCGTTGAACTTCGTGGCGATGTACAGGCACTCCGTTTTCGTGAGCGAGTAGCAGGGGCGAAGCTCGCCTTTTTGGTCGCGGTATTCAACCAATGCAAATTTGCATTCGTTGACTTTCTCCCAAGCTGGCTCCATCTTCCTGATGGCTCTCATCAGGTCGAAATGGTTCTTGCCCGTCACTTCGGCAATCTCCAGCGACGTCATGCGCTGGCTGTCGTGCGTTGTCATGGATAGTGTAGTCATGTCGTTCAGAGAATAGTTAAACACTCCAGTTCATTTCTCAGATAATGCCAAAGCTCGATCTCCACCCTGTCGTTGTGTACCGACATCCAGGCGTCGCCCATGAACAGATTCTCCATCGATTCCATGTCCTGGACGGCTTCGGGAGCTATCCCCCAAGCGAGGGCTTTACGGATGTAGGCTCTCACCATGGCTACAGCCGAAACTCCCACCACGATGTTGTGGATGGTCGGCTCCCGTTCCGTAATCAGTCTGAGCATGTCCTCGGCCAGGTCTTCCACCTCCTTGGCGGACTCCTTGCCCTTCTTCGTGGTCATAAACTTGAAGTTTCTCATCTCTGTGCAGCCGCGCTGCAGTGCATTTTTCATCTTCTTTTTCATAATAGGTTTGTTTAAAGGGTTAATAAATAGATAATGTACGCGTGAAGAACAGCCGTGCCCTCACGGCAGGGCTGGTTGTGGCAGTCCGCTGACCGCCATAGAAACACTCTTACCGTCTATGAAAAGCAGCTATCGTTTGTATCAATAAGTCAAAGAACGCGCAAGCCGAGTGCAAAGCGGTAAAGCTCGCTTTCAGGCTTTGTCGAGGCGCCGCCGTTTTTAGAGGCGCAGCCTCAAAGAACGCGCAATTTCTGCCCCGCTGGGATTGAATTGCACGACAAAGTTAGTAACAATATCAAAGGAATAAAAGAAAAAAAATGAGAAATTCATAGCCCGTAAACTACTATAAACTTCTATAAACTTTTGTAAACCTAAACCGTAAACTTTTGGCCTTTTCGTAAACCTCCCGTAAACCTGAAAAGGCAAAAAAAAAGGAGAGCTAAAAAACTCTCCTGCACCAGTTCTGCTTCGATTTTTTGTATATCCCCGCATCGTTCAAGATGCTCCAAAGCGCCCCCTTACGACTATACCCATAGTCTGAAATACGCTTTTCCTGCACCCAACGGTTCACAAGGTCAGTAATATCGTTGGGCTGCATACCGGCAACCTCCTTCATAAACAGCCTTGCGTCGGCCTCATTGTTGTAGAAGATGGGCTTCAGTCTTTCGAGACAATCCTCCTCGCTTATCGGCTCAACACATTCAGCGACTGCCGACGGCAGCAGCCTTGTGTCAGCTGACTCCCCCGCGGCTGGTTCCTCTTTCTCCCGGGCTGCCGGCTGTCCGTAGGCATACTCCGTGTAGACGGCCTTTTCTCCCTCCATCCGTATCTCCCTGTCGCCATCAGGGGTGGCATTCACACCCCGGTGCTCAACATACTGGGCGTTCCGCCCCGTCATCGTTATCTTTCTCCCCATATCGCTTATTCATTATTGTTCTCGTTATAAATAGCATCGCTCCCCGTTAGTGTCACATAGTGGTTGTGTGTTTCAGCAGTCGCCCTTTCGTCGGGCGGCGTCATCACCTCGTTCACCAGAAGCAACTGCTCCTGATAGTGCTCCTTTGGTAGCACATATTCCAGGAACGTCTTCAGGAATGCAAAGCGCTCAATGCCTTTCAGGCGGGCGACAAAAGCCTTAATCTTCTCCACCGACAGCGTAATGTAGTTCCTCAGCATTAAGTTTTCCAGTCGTGCCGCCGTAACGGCCGTCTCCAGAAACTTCACTCTATTCGTCAACTTTGCGTTCTCATTCGTCATCTCGGCCAGCTTCCGTTCCAGCTCGGCAATTCTTATTGCCAGTATACTCTTGTCGTCAGCCAGCCGCTGGAATTCTTCAATTGACATTTCCATAATTGTGTCCTCCTATATATTTAGTTTTTGAAAAAGTGCAGACTGCAAAGGTACGAAGAAAAAAGCGCCGCTCCAAACAAAACGACGCTTTTTTATATGTTAAAAATTGTATCTGCACAAAAGGCGGAATTTGTGCATAACAGGGCTGGTGTCTGATTATTGGGGGGATCAAGCTCCTGTTCCTCCGGTTTTCGGGAAGGGTGAAACAGAAAGAAAAGTGGGATTTTGTTGACGTTTTTGCAATAATGACAAGGAAATATCAGGCATCTATATAACTTTCTACCTAAAATTAACTTTTATCTCATAATTATTTGATAACTTTGCACCAAATATATAGTACCTAATGAAATGTTTGTTCTATGATGAACGTAAACAAAAAAGAGCTGAAGGAACAGGAGATTCGCACTTTGTTCATTACACCAGCCTTGAAAGAAAAGGGTTGGGAAGTGTTGAAGAACATGCGTGAAGAATTCTACTTTACTGATGGTCGCGTTATGGTTGCTGGAAGCCAACACTCAGTTGCAGAAGGGAAGAAAGCGGATTATTTGCTCTATCATAACGGCAAGCCAATTGCTGTTGTAGAAGCAAAGGACAATAATCATGCCGTAGGTGGTGGAATGCAGCAGGCTATAGATTATGCCCTTATCCTTGACTTGAAGTTTGCTTATTCTACCAATGGAGATGCCTTCTTAGAACATGACTTCATTACTGGCAAGGAAACGGAATTGAAGATGGATGAGTTTCCTACGGAAGAAAACCTCTATCAAAGATACCTTAATAGTAAGAACTACACTCCAGAAGAACTGAACATTGTTGAGACACCTTATTATTATGATGCTTATAGCTACGAACCCCGCTATTATCAGCGAATAGCAATTGATAGAACGGTAGAAGCTATTGCCAAAGGGCAGCAACGTGTTTTGGTTGTTATGGCAACAGGTACTGGTAAGACCTACACGGCATTCCAGATTATCCATCGTCTTCATAAAAGTGGTGCAAAGAAAAAGATTCTCTATCTTGCGGACCGCAACATCTTGATAGACCAGACGATGGTTCAAGACTTTAAGCCTTTCAAGAAGTTTATGACCAAGATAACCTCTGTTGGCGAAGGAGTAGAAAAGATAGACTCTTCGTATGAGGTTTATATGGCTCTATATCATCAGTTGGTGGGAAAGGAAGGGAAGCCTGATCCATTCCTTGAAGTCCAAAAAAACTTTTTTGACCTTATCATTGTAGACGAGTGCCATAGAGGAAGTGCAAAAGACGATTCTGCTTGGCGAAAAGTGCTTGAATACTTTGACAGTGCTACCCAGATAGGTATGACAGCCACCCCCAAAGCAGAAGAGGGGGCAAATAATCTTGATTACTTTGGAGAGCCTGTATATATATACTCACTACTTCAGGGCATCAATGACGGATTCCTTGCTCCGTATAGAGTAACAGCAGATTTCATTAACGTTGACCTTCAGGGGTGGACACCAGAGGAAGGTGAGCGTGATTTGCTTGGTAAAGAGATCGAGCAAAAGCTTTATCAACGTCAGAACATTGGCAGAGACCTTGCCATAAAACTCAGACGTAAAGTTGTGGCTCATCGTATCACTCGGATGCTTCATGATATTGGCCGGATGACAAAGACAATTGTATTCTGCCCAGATATTGAGGAAGCAGCAGAGATGCGAACTCTGCTCATTAATATGAATGCAGACATGTGCCGCAAATCCCCGTACTACGTCACGCGCATCGTTGGTGAGGACAAGGAAGGTAAGAAACAACTCGATAATTTCATTTCAGTTGACGAGCCTTATCCTGTTATTGTTACTACATCGGAATTACTATCAACTGGAGTTGACTGTAAGACTTGTGGTCTCATAGTCATAGATAAGGAGATTGGCTCAATGACTGAATTTAAACAAATAATCGGTCGCGGTACAAGACTCCGGAAGGACAAAGGAAAGTGGCATCTGGAGATTCTTGATTTCCGCAACGCAACTGCGAAGTTCAAAGACCCGGCCTTTGATGGCGACCCGGAACCACCTAAAGGCGGTCATCACGGCCCAGGCCCAGGACCCACTCCACCAAAACCGCCGAAACCAGAACCTGGCGGTCATGAAAAGTACCTCATTGATGGTCAGAATATCCACATCACCAGTGAAATCGTCAGCGTATTGGGCGAAGATGGAAAGACCATGAAGACAGAAAGCGTCCAGACCTTTGCACGTAACCAGATCAGGCGCCGCTTTGAAAGTCTTGACAAGTTTGTGCAGAAATGGAGTGAAGCCGAACGCAAGCAGGCTATCCTTGATGAGTTGAAGGAATATGCCATACTCATTGATGCAGTCCGTGAGAAGAATGCAGCCTTGAAAGATGCTGACATCTTTGACATCATTTGCCATGTGGCATTTGACCAGCCTCCTCTCACTCGCAAGGAGCGTGCCAACAACGTAAAGAAACGCAACTATTTCGGCAAGTATGAAGGGAAGGCTCGTGAAGTGCTTGAAGCCCTGCTCGACAAATATGCAGAAAATGGCATCCTTGACTTTGAACGAGCCAATATCCTCGAAATCCCGCCGTTTAACCTGATTGGTAAGCCGACGAAGATTATCAAACTCTTCGGTGGCCCAGCTGGATTTGAACAGGCAATAAAGGAACTTGAAGAGCAAATATATAAAACAGCATAAATATAAATGGCAGTAAATAATATCATCAAGCGCATACAAAACATCATGCGTTCTGATTCTGGTATCAATGGCGATGCACAGCGCATTGAGCAGATGACATGGATGTTCTTCTTGAAGGTTTATGACACACAGGAAGAAACATGGGAGTATAAAGCCTACAAAGAGAAGAAAGAGTACAAGAGCATCATACCAGAACCTCTTCGCTGGCGCAACTGGGCTGTTGACGAGAAGGACGGCCAAGCCCTGACAGGAGATAATCTTCTGAACTTTATAAATAATATCTTGTTCCCTGTCATCAAGGGGCAAGATGCTGAGTACAATGGTGAAACCATTAAGGGTATAGTCGTAACGGCTGAAACTCCACGTTCTAAGAGTATTGTACCAGAAACGTTTGCCGATCTAAACCAATACATGAAGGATGGAACGCTTCTTCGTCAGGTGGTGAATATCGTCAATGAGATTGAATTTGATGATGCAGACGATCGGCACACCTTTGGTGATATTTATGAAGGCATCCTGAAAGACCTTCAGTCGGCAGGTAATGCTGGAGAATTCTATACGCCTCGTGCTTTGACCGACTTTATTGTGAAGATACTCAATCCTCAGTTGGGAGAAACGTTTGGCGACTTCACGTCTGGCACAGGTGGTTTCTTGACATCTGCTCTTAATCACATGGCTACACAGGTCAAGTCGGCTGCTGACGGTGAGAAACTTCAGCATGCTGTGATTGGGCAGGAATGGAAACCTCTGCCATATCTGTTGAGCATCACGAACCTTTTATTGCATGATATTGAAGCGCCTAACATTCGCCATTGTGACTCGCTGGGAACAAACGTAAGTGACTTCAAAGAGTCAGACAAAGTGGATGTAATAGGCATGAATCCGCCTTATGGTGGCAGTACTGGTACATCAGTCCAAAGCAATTTCCCCAGTGCTTTTCGTTCGTCGGAAACGGCTGACCTCTTTATTGCGCTCATCATGTATCGACTGAAAGTTGGTGGACGTTGTGGTGTCATCATTCCTGATGGTTTCCTCTTCGGAACTGATGGCGCAAAACTCGCATTGAAGGAAGCCCTTCTCCGCAAATTCAACCTTCATACCGTCATCCGTCTGCCTGGTTCTATCTTTTCACCTTACACATCGATAGCTACCAATATTCTTTTCTTCAACAATGAAAAAGCCGAGGGCGCAGCTGAAGGTTTCCGCACAAAAGAAACATGGTTCTATCGTCTTGACATGCCTGAAGGCTACAAGCACTTCTCCAAGACGAAGCCCATGAAATTGGAACATTGTCAGCCCATCCTCGATTGGTGGAATGACCGCAAGGAAATTGTCAACGATGAGGTAGGCGAGAAATCAAGGGTGTTTACAGCACAGCAACTGATGGACATGAGTTGCAACTTCGACCAATGCAAGTTCCCTAAGGATGAAGAAGAAGTGCTGCGTCCTGAAGAGTTGCTGAACCAGTATCATAAATTAAAAGATGCGCTAAATGAAGAAATAGAGAATGTTGTATTAAGTATTGAAGCAATTCTTAAAGGAGTTGATTCAAATAAAACAGTTTTGACCATAAAAAATCCATGTGGTGTTCTTTCCGAATTGATTAGCAATATTCCTGACCGCATGAAGAAAAGTGTCCTCCAAGAAGCTATAACAGGAAAGTTAGTTCCTCAAGACCCTAACGATGAGCCTGCAAGCGTATTGCTGAATCGCATTCGTGAGGAAAAGAAACGACTCGTCAAGGAAGGAAAACTCAAAAAGAAAGACCTCGAAGAAACACCTATCAAAGAGGATGAAATACCTTTTGAAATTCCTGAGAGTTGGGAGTGGGTGAAATTAGGTAATATTTATATGACTACGTCGGGTGGAACCCCAGAGAAGGGACACCCTGAATACTATGGCGGGAATATACCATGGGTTAAAGTTGGTGATTTGACGAGTATTTATATTAGTCATACTGAGGATTGTATAACAGAAGAGGGGCTTATTCATTCATCTGCAAAAATTTTTCCCAAAGATACTATCTTAGTGGCAATGTATTGTAATGATGCAATTGGAAAGTCGTCCATTATTACTAAACCAATGACAACGAATCAGGCAATATGCGGGCTCTTTCCAAACGCTCATTTGATGAAAGAATATATATATTATGCAATCCAGTCAAACCGCAAAAAATTACAAGAGCAGTCCGCAGGCGGAGCACAAAAAAATATAAACCAAAAAATTGTAAACAATCTCTTACTCCCTCTTCCTCCTTTTGCTGAGCAGAAACGCATAGTGGCAAAGATAGAAGAAGTGTTCAAAGAAATAGATAAACTAAAAACATAATGATAACAACAGAAAGTTCAAATATAGAATTTCATCGTTTCTTTGATGATCATAGAAATGAACTTAGCAAACGTCTGCTTGGTCTTCTTTTGAACAAACATAGACGCACTATCCTGTCTTTACTAAAAAGGGGGGCTCTACGCTAATGTCCGCTTGTTAGGCGTGTATCATTATTATTGTCAAAGTCTCTATTTTTCATTCCCTCAAACGAGGCTTTTAATATTGTATCAAAATATTTTATTTTTTTCTTCAATATAAAGAAAGAGTCCCACCAAAAGTTTATTATTATGAGTAATATGATGTTCTTTTTTTCTTCAACCTCTTCAGGTACAATAATTGTAGATAGATTCTCTGAGGATATTTCATATATTATATCATATAGTTCTGCCTCTGTAAAATGGAGATCCTTATAATCGTTTAGTAGGTCTTTCAGCTTATTTATATTATAGCCCTGTCTCAATTGATGAAAATCATAGTCGAGTTTTCTTATTAATTCCTCATAATCACGGCAAGTACGTAATTCATCTGTCTTCGTCTCACCATTTTCAATATCATAGAACCAAAATTCCTTATTCTTCAAGAGTTCATCTATTTCCTTGGTTTGTTCCTTTATATATAAATGGTAATTCTCAAATAAATGTCTAAAATCTTTAAAATCTATTCTAATTCCTATTCCTTTGACATAGTAGCTCCTAAATATTTCGTTAATAGCAGTTACATTATGAATAGCATATTGGTAAATTATATCTAAGAACTGATCCTTACGCTTTTCGAGATATTCCTTTTCTTCCGTCGTTTGAATCAGATGGACTTTCTCATGACCTTCTTCAAGGTTTTGCCGACGCTCCTTCTTTTGAGTAATCACTGAAGTTACGTCTTCTTTTCCTTCAACCTCCTCCTCAGTCTTGTTTCCATCATATTTCCCTTCGAAATGGTGTCTCCACATTCGTTTGGATGATGGGAAACCAAAACGATTGTAAAGGCCTACGTTATCAAGGAAAAGAGTCTTTTCTTTAGATTCCGATATTCTGAGGCCTCTGCCTACCTGTTGCAAGTACAAGGCAAGCGACTTCGTAGGACGTGCAAGCTGAATGAACTCAATATCAGGGCAGTCAAAACCTTCAGTGAATAGATTGACATTGCAGATTATCTGAAATTCGCCTCTACGGAATTGCTGGATATATTGCTCACGCATTTCTTTTGGCGTATCGCTGTCTATGGCTACAGCATGAACGCCGTTAGCATTGAACTCTTCGCAAAGATTTTTGTTATGCTCTTTATTGATTGTATATACAATGCCCTTCTTGCCGTTTGCAAATTCCAAATATGTTTTTACTACTTGTGCCCTGATACGATCATTGTCACAAACGCGCTCCAGTTCCGATTCAGCATAATCACCTTGACTGAACTTCTTAATCCCATCTATTTGTTTCTGGATAAAAGAACTACGCGCTACTGAGTAGTATTCATATTGGCTCAGATAACCATCGTTTATAAACTCCTTTACGCTTGGGGAAACTATCAATTCCTCAAAAGTATCAGTAAATCCATGACCGTTCAAGCGTACTGGAGTAGCTGTGACACCCAGCAATTTCGCATGAGGAAATGCTTTGATTATCTTCTGATAGCTTTCTGCTTTGACATGATGGGCTTCGTCTACTATGATATAATCAAACTCTTTATCTGCCCAATTACTGAGCCTTCTGCTCAATGTCTGAACTGATGCTAATTGAATAGGATATATCTTGCGTTCCTTTTCTCCTGACTGTATTATACCATGTGCAAGATTATATCTATAGCCCAACTCCTCATCAATCTGGTCAATAAGTTCTGTCCTGTGGACTAAAACCAAAACCTTTAACGCTACTTTATTATCGCGCCCATAATGGAATATGTCTTTGATTATTGAGACGAATAGTCTTGTTTTTCCTGTTCCTGTAGGCATTTGGAGCATAACCGACTGACAGCGCGACCAAGCATCATATATCTTTTGCTTGTTGTCTTGCTGATAGTCGCGTAACGACTCATCCTCTTGGCTATATTTCTTTAATGCCTCGATAATCATTTTAATCTTTATATGTTTTAATTCTCCATCCTCAGCTTGTCTAATTCTTCCGTTTCTTTTTCATCAGCATTTCCTTCATCTTGGGGTTGAAGTTAGAGAGATACTCACTGTCGTCCATCTCGACAGTCTTGCCGATTATGATAAGATACTCGCATTGGTCTTCGGGATCAAACTTGCGGCGCAGCACGGCAGCACAGCGGCCCGTGCTGCTGTCGAGATAACGCTGCTCCTGAGTGAGCGTCTCTACGTCGACAAAGTCCTTCAACCAGTCGTCGATACACACAGTGACGAAAGGCTGCGAATGGGTAACGCCTTTGTGCAGGCAGATGATGACGCCCGTCACATAGCCGTCAAGGCTTGATAGCAGGTTCACCAGAAAGCCGATGGTGTTTCGGTCGGTGGCGAGCGCCTTCTCGTAACGCTCTAAGCGTTCAGGGTCGGAGAATTCACGACCGTCCTTCGCTACATATTTTATATTTGATTCCATATATCTTGTTCTTTCTGTTTTAAGTTTCTGTGAAAAAAGCCTCTGCGACACTTCGCAGCAAGCAGAGGCACATTATTAACACAATATATATTAGAATGATGTATCAAACGCTATTGATACGGGGTTACACAGCCCCGCCGGCGTCGCCCTCCTCTGGGGTGCCGTCGGGGATGGTGATGTACAGTTCGGCGTCGTTGTCGAAGTTATATGATGGTTCATATCTTTTCGGTTGTAGTTCTTTCGTGCAAAGATACGACATTCCCGCCGAACAGCCAAATTTTCAGCCGATTTTTCTATATAAAAGCGAAAGGGGGGGGAAACTTACATTTTCATTTTAATGCAAAAATCGCCGCTTCCCCCGATAAATACAGGGGAAAGCGGCGATTCTTACAACTTACAATTTACATTTTACTATTTTCTTCGGCGATAGTAGCAAATAGGTAAATTATATATATTATTATAATAATATATATAATTTAAATATTTACCCTTCTGACTTGGAAGAACAAAAATGTAAGTTGTAAGTTTGTAAGTTTCTCCCCCCCCTGTCTCGCAGCAACCAGGCGCCACCTCGTCATGATGAGGCAGCGCCTGGTTGCTGCGAGGGGCTATAAGCGCATGCCGAAGAAAGCGCGGGCGCGCCACTTGTTCTGATTGACGATCACCGCGGCGTCGTCAAAGACGGAATTGTTCATGACGAGCGTTACGCCGGCGAAATAGCGCAAGGAGAAGTTGCGGACGATGGCTGCACGCTCGTTGAAGAGCATGTTGAAGCGCATGTGCTGGGCACGCTTGCGCTCGCCGTTCACGGTAAACTTGTTGCGACTATAGACGACAAAGGTGGGCAGCCCCGAGAGGTGGAGCAGCCATCGCCTGCCGAGCACCCAGTTGTAGCCGTAACCGCCGCCGATGCCGAGATGGCCGACGCCGATATTGATGTCAGGGGCGTTCTGGCTCCTGGCTTTCAGTTCGTCGGTTGTCTTGATACTTCCTCCCTGATAGCTGATGCCCGCCAGCCATGAACCGGCCGAACGGCGCTGGATATAGCTCTGGTTGAAAACTGCGGGGAAAGAGAAGCGGCGATGGTTGAAACAATAGTAAGCCGCAATGTTGGCAACCTTCAGCGTCACATCGTCCGCCTCCAGCCGCGACAGAGTGCCGTCGCGAGTGACGTCGCCCGTCAGCGACTCTGAACGCTGGTAGCTGAAGTCGAGGCTGATGCGGCTGCTGTAGTAGTTAAGGTTGAATTCATAGTCCTTGTAAGTGCCGCTCATCTTGGCTGGATTGATGGCCACTGCGGCTGAAATGCCGCGATAGGAGGCACCGATACTCACGGTGGTCTTGTGGCTGGTGCTGAGGTCGGCCTTCGAGTCGATGCCGTTCACCGTTCCCTTGGCATGAAAGGTGTTGCCCGTCTGGTTCAGCCTGACTTTCAACGTCAGGCTCCCCTCAGGACGAACCACGTAATTGGTGTCGTAGGATATGCGGTAATAGCGGGCAGCAAGCGCACTGTCCATCCGCTCCCTGCGCTGCCGCTGACTGAGTTTCCGCACATCATTCCCGCTGCCAACGGAGACGCTGTCGTCCTGTCCGCTCGCAGTGTAGCATATCAGCAGGGTAACAGCCACCAGCAGCAGTCGGCAGAATGGCCGGTCTTTTCGAAGGAGCTTTTTCATGCGGCTTAGGTAATCGACATCCCCAGCCGAGAGGGACTGGGGATGTCGTTAATAGATTAATTTAGAAACTTTCCGACCTGCGGGGCCTACTCAGCCTTCTTGGCGGCGGGCTTGCGCTTGGGCGCGGCCTTCTTGGCGGCGGGCTTCTCCGTCTCGTACTTCTCGAGCTTGGCCTTCAGGCGGGCAATCTCCTTGTCCTTCATCTCGATCTCGTCGCCCTGGTTCTTGATGGTGGTGAGCAGTCCCTCGAGCTCGTCGTTGTCGATGTCGAGCGGATAGAGGGCGTTGACGCGGTTGATGAAGTCGCCCAGGATGTTCATGTAGTTGGTGAAGGCGTCGAACGGTCCGCTGTAGATGCCGCGGTCGAGTCCGACGTTGGAGGGCTTGGTGGTCATGAAGCGGAAGTTGTTGGAGGCCTGCAGATAGTCCCAGTCCTGGTTGATGCGCGGGTCGTTGGCAATGCGCAGACGGTCGGCCACGGAGTAGAGCTTCTGGAAGGCCTCGCGCTGCATGGCGTTGCCGAGCCAGCATGAGCAGTCGCGCTCCTCGTCAACCCACGACAGGGTGTCGGGCACGTCGACGGCGCCTACTGAGGGCACCTTCATGCAGATTTCGGTCGGCGTGGCGAAGTCGATGCCCTTCTCCTTGGCGCAGGCGGGCAGTGCCTTGAGGAACTCGAGGATGTTGCTGGAGAGCGGCTGGGCGATGCCGAGGGCCGACAGCTCCATGAAGATGTTGATGATCTTCTCCTCTTCGGGGAAGCGGGCGATGCGGTCGATATAGGCATCGGCGAACAGGGGATAGCCCTCCCACTCGGCATTGTTGAAGCGCAGCGAGATGTCGTCGCTCAGCTCGACGTCGCGCAGCAGCAGCTTCAGGTTGGGGGCGATGTTGCAGTTGTAGACGTAGTGGGGCGACTTCCAGCCGAGCACGTGCTTGGCACCCTCGGTGAGCATGCCCTTGAAGCCCATGGCGGCTATCTGAGCACCGATGTCGTCGCTGTAGATGAGCGACGAGTTGCGGGCCACCTGCGGCTTCTGGCCGAAGAGCTCCTCGATCTTGGCGCACTGCTTCTTGACGTCGAGTGCGAAGGTCTCCTCGTTGGCCAGCGACGACAGTCCGTGGCTGTAAGGCTCGGCCAGGAACTCCACGCAGCCGGTCTGTGCCAGCTCCTGCAGCTTGGCTATGACCTGCGGGGCATGATACTCGAGCTGCTCGATGCCTGTGCCCGAGAGGCTGAAGGCCACCTTGAAATACTTGCCGTGCTGCTGAATCATGTCGCCAATGGCGGTGAGTGCCGGCATGTAGGAGCGCTCGGCGATATCGGTGATGCTACGCTCGTTCTCGTAGTCATCGTAATAGTAATGGTCGGTACCGATGTCGAAGAAACGGTAGCGCTTCAGATGGATGATCTGATGTATCTCGAAATATAAACAAATTGTTTTCATCTCTTAAAAATTTACGATTTTCTGATTTTCGATTTTCTATTTATTACTGTTCCCAACCGAGCGTGCGGCGATAGAGTGTGCGAATCCAGCGGCCTACCTTCTCCCACGTAATCTGGTCGACCTCGCGCTTGCCCTCGTCCTTGAGGTACTGGAAGAGCGACTCGTTGTGGCAGATGCTGTAGATGGCGTCGGCCAGGGCGTGGATGTCCCAGTAGTCGACCTTGATGCAGTTCTCGAGAATCTCGGCGCAGCCTGACTGCTTGGAGATGATTGAGGGCGTGCCGCACTGCATGGCCTCAAGGGGCGAGATGCCGAAGGGCTCGCTGACCGACGGCATGACGTAGACGTCGCTGGCCTTGAGGCACTCATATACCTGCTTGCCGCGCATGAAGCCCGGGAAGTGGAAGCGGTCGGCAATGCCGCGCTCGGCTGCCAGGTGGATCATGGCGTCCATCATGTCGCCGGAGCCTGCCATGCAGAAGCGGACGTTGCGCGTGCGGTGGAGCACCATCGTGGCGGCCTCGACGAAGTACTCGGGGCCCTTCTGCATGGTGATGCGGCCGAGGAACGTGACGACCTTCTCCTTGCCGGTGTGGTCGGGACGCGGAATGTCCTGATACTCCTGGGGCAGGGGGTAGACGGCGTTGTGGACGGTGAAGCACTTGCGCGGGTCCTGATGATACTGGTTGATGACCGTCTGGCGTGTCAGCTCTGATACGCACATGATGCAGTCGGCCCAGTCCATGCCGTTCTTCTCGATGGAGTAGACGGTGGGGTTCACCTTGCCGCGCGAGCGGTCGAAGTCGGTGGCGTGGACGTGGATGCACAGCGGCTTGCCGCTGACCTGCTTGGCGTGGATGCCGGCGGGGAAGGTCAGCCAGTCGTGGGCGTGGATAATGTCAAACTCCTCAGCGCGAGCCACTTGCCCGGCAATGATTGAGTAATTGTTTATCTCCTCATGCAGGTTGCCGGGATAGCCTCCGGCGAACTCCAGGGCACCGAGGTCGTTGACGTTCATGTAGTTGAAGTCGGCATAGATGTGCTCGCGGAGCTTGAAGTAGTAGTCGGGGTCCATGATGTTCCCTACCCTGCCCTTCACATAGTCGTAGTCGACGTCGCGCCAGGCAATGGGCACGGCGTTCATGGCCACGATGCGGCAGGCGTGCTGGCTCTCGTCGCCGAAGGGGTGCGGCAGACAGAGCACGGTCTCGATGTCGCCCTGCGCCTTCAGGCCCTCTGAGATTCCATAGTTAGCGGTGGCCAGTCCACCGAACACGTGAGGAGGATACTCCCATCCAAACATTAATACTTTCATACAGCGTTCCTCCTATTACTTTTGATACGAATACTTCTCCAAGAGTTTCAGCGTGCGCAGGATCTCGGCCACGTTCATGGCAAAGGCCATGGCGCCGCGTCCATGGAACGGCGGGTTACCGTCGAATAGCTCGGAGATGGTACCGATAGCGTGATAGTCAATTTCATCCTCGTAACCCACCATCTGCCGTTCGATGAACGACAGGCGTGAGCGCTTGTAGAGTTTCAGGCAGGCCTCCATATAGAAGCCGCCGAGCCAAGGCCAAGCCGTTCCCTGATGGTAGGCATAGTCGCGTTGTGTCTGTGGTCCGACATACATCGGATTGTAGCCTCCACTCTTAGGCGACAGTGAGCGCAGTCCCTTCGGGGTGAGCAACTCGCGCGTACATATATCTACTACGCTCTTCATCTGCTGTTGTGACAGCGGCGAGTAGTCGAGTGCCACAGCGAATATCATGTTCGGACGTACAGACCAGTCCATGTTCGTACCGTCGACATAGTCGAGCAGATAGCCGTATTCATTAACAAAAGTCTCGACAAACGACTGCTTCGTCTTGGCAGCCTGTTCCTCTAGCAATTCGGCTCCTTTCTGGTTACCCTGATCGGCCATCATTGCAGCACAGAACTTCAAAGCGTTGTACCACAGGGCATTAAATTCAACAATGTATCCCGAACGTGGCACTACAGGACGTCCGTTTGCTGTGGAGTTCATCCACGTTACGGCACGGTCGCGGCCATTGGAATATAGCAGTCCGTTGGCATCGAGACGAAGGTTCGGATGTCCGCCGTCCGAGATGTAGTCGATGATGTCACAGACGAGCTTGCCATACATCTGGTAACCCTTGTCCTTACCAGCATCCTTGACATACTGCTGAATAGCCCAAATGGCCCAAAGGGGAACATCGGGTTGTTCTATCTCGTAGATCTTCACACTCAGCGGCTTGTTTGCCATGAACTCACGCAATCCCTTCTCAGCGGTCTTCATCACCAGTTCGAAGTAGTCCTGCTCACCAATGGCCAGCGTCAGACCCGGTAGAGAAATAAAGGTATCGCGCGCGCGAGCCTTGAACCAAGGATAACCAGCCAGCAGGTAGCGGTCGTCGTTAGACTTGCGGTTGTGGAACTGATGAGCAGCTGTCACCAGACAATGGTAGAAACTGTTGCGAGGCAGGCGATCTGCCACTTCATCGTCGAATACCTTCTTCAGCGTCGAACTCTTGATAGCTGACGTAGAGGCTGCAAAGACGATGCTCTCACCCTTCTTGATGGGCAGTTCAAAGTAGCCAGGCACATACAGGTCCTCATTAGAG
>JAEEGK010001353.1_pt1 | contig 61532 bp, 52 predicted proteins | sample 8958771 | NCBI WGS metagenome assembly JAEEGK01 (sample SAMN16246547, study PRJNA631951) | gut metagenome | biome: gut microbiome; feature: rumen; material: SC-attached | host: Bos | place: Iran: Karaj | collected 2018-10 | reverse complement strand
AACTTAACACCCTTCTTCTCTTTCATCTGGTCGATAAGCTGCTCGAAGTACTTCTTACCAACCTCCATAACTACGTCAGAGAACATCTGGATGAAACGACGATATGAATCATATACGAAACGCTCGAATGCAGGATCGGGATTACCCTTGATCATTGCTGCAACTACTTCATCGTTAAGACCGAGGTTGAGGATTGTATCCATCATACCGGGCATAGATGCACGAGCACCTGAACGAACTGAAACAAGAAGAGGATTCTGAAGGTCGCCAAACTTCTTACCGTTAATCTCTTCCATCTTTTTAACGCCGTCCATAGCCTGAGCCATGATCTCGTCGTTAATCTTACGACCGTCCTCATAGTACTGTGTACAAGCTTCTGTAGTAATTGTGAAGCCCTGTGGTACAGGAAGACCGATACTTGTCATCTCAGCAAGGTTAGCACCCTTACCACCCAGAAGGTTACGCATTGTCATGTTACCTTCGTTGAACATATAAACCCACTTGTTCGCCATTGTTTTACCTTTCTTGCCATTCCTCTAATAATGGCAACCTTTCATTATTTACATTTATTTATAACTACTGCGGTTCTTTATATTAAAGATGCAGTTAATTATCAAAGCTTGGGTCCGGAAGCCGGAATAAAACTATCAAATATATAGATATCAAAGTTCTCTTTAGCTCTGGTAAGCTCTTCCTCACTCTTGATGGTCCAGGCAGCTGTGACATTCTTGTACAGATGTCTGCAAAGCCATAATGAAACATTGTGAGGATATTTGTGGTTGTAAGCGATGAAATCAGGCTTAGCAAACACATTGAGAAAAAGATTGGTAAGCGCAAAATACAAAAATGTATTGAATTCATCAGGCTTTTCCTTATGGAATTCATCTGAGAGCTGACCTCTCATGACTGCATTATTATGTCTCTTATACCAGATAAGCCCGAGAGGATTGAATGATTCGATACAATAAACACCCTTGTATGCGCGCAAAAGTGCATCAACCTTGGGGCAGACCGAAAGGTTCTTGAATTCTATCTTGAGTTCTACTATAAGAGGGATCTTACCATCTACAAGCTTAAGGAAATCCTCAAACCTGGGGATGCGTTCATTGGAATCAAGAAGCTTAAACTTAAGCAGCTCATCATAGGTGTAATCAATAACCTTGCCCTTAACAGGTGTGCCGTCCTCATTCCTCGCTACTCTCTCAAGAGTAAAATCGTGAAAAATAACCGGAACACCGTCTTTGGAAAGCTGTACGTCACACTCTATACCATAGCCGGCATCAACAGCTTTCTTAAAAGCAGCCATTGAATTCTCAGGAGCATCACTGTTGTTATCATGAAGTCCTCTGTGTGCATACAAAACCTGTACATGGGGCTCTCTTGAAGGCTTGCAAGTCATTCTGGGCATAATAAGTATGAAATACAATACTGTCAAAATAGCCAAAATTATGCATAAAACCTGTAAAAAGAACATCCAAATCACTTCCCTATGATATTTTTTTAACGCGTCCGCTAAATATTTTACAGCCTAATTGTATAAACCGCAACAATAAATTGTAGAAATTTCAGTCATCTATATCGAAATTTTCCAAAATACTCTTCTTTTTGTCAGGACGAGTATCGCCATGTCTTACCATAAGCATTGTAATGAAGGCAAGTACAGAGAAAATAAATGCGTATGGGAAAAGAGTTTTATAAGAAATATGCTCAAGCAAAAATCCGGAAAAAATAGGTGTAAATACCTGAGCTGCCATGGAAAATGTATAGTACATACCGGTAAACTTACCGATATCGCCCTCCTTACACATCTCAACAACCATGGGATAAGAATTGACATTTATAGCTGCCCAGCCGATACCGACCATGATAAAGCATATATTTATAAGAGGTGAGAAGCTTCTAAAGAGTCCTGCGCTGATATATCCAAGGGCCATAATGGTTACACCCGCAAGGATCGTCTTTTTTCTTCCGATCTTACCTGATATATATGCGATCGGAACATAGCTCAAAGTTGCTGCCACTGTGGCAACAAGAAGGCATGTAGCGTATGCGCCGTTTCTAAGATCCCATACTTCCACAACGAATCTTGAAAAAGCTGTAGTTACGGCATTATATGCTGTGTACCACAAAAATACAGATATAAGGAGGAATATAAGGCTCTTCTCTACTGCCTTAGGCATTGCACCTTGGTCTTTGCTATCAGAGTCTTCTTCCTCAAGGGAATCTCCAAGTGAAAAGAGTCCGCCCTCTTCTTTTATCTTTTTCTTAATAGTATTCTCTTTAATAGTAAGAACAAGAATGCCTATTCCAACAGCCATACAGATGATAACACTTATTGAGAAAGGCATATAATCAGTATCTGCGGGATTAGCTGCCTCTTTTAACAGGATCTTAGTCATTACAAGCACATAGATACCGCCAAGTGTACCCATAAGGTTGATAATGGCATTTGCAGAGCTTCGAACAGGTGCCGGTGTAAGGTCTGGCATAAGCGAAACCGCAGGGGATCTGAATATCCCCATTGAAATAAGAAGAAGCAACAGCACTCCTATGAATATAAGCAGATTACCGCTTTGTTTAGCCACCGCTATAAGAATATACAGAAACGCTATTGAAAGCACTGTTCCCGTAATGATATAAGGCATTCTTTTTCCGAGCTTAGTATTGGTCTTATCTGATAACATGCCAAAAAACGGAAGCATGAAAAGCGCAAGGATATTATCCATCGCCATAACCGCTCCTGTAGCCGTCTCTCCAAGGCCAAATGTATATTTTAATATCTTGGGAATCTCATTGTCATAGAATTGCCAAAAGGCACAGATAGATAGAAATGCAAATCCGATCAGTAACGTTCTCTTGTAATTTAACTTCATATTGTTGTCCCCTTTAAGCCTTAAAATAAGCAATTATCAATTTCACGCCTATATATCATATCTTATAATCCCCATAAAAACAAATAATTACACAATAAATTCTCTTTTTTCCTTATATAATTCATACCTTAATATATTGCATTTTATAGTAGATTCTCATATAATACGAACTGTTGCAAAGACAATCAGATTTTATTAAGTGAGGCAATTTTTAATGATAAGTGCTAATAACGTAACTTTAAGAGTAGGTAAAAAAGCTCTCTTTGAGGATGTAAACATCAAATTCACCGAAGGTAACTGCTACGGTATCATCGGTGCCAACGGTGCCGGTAAATCAACATTCTTAAAGATCCTTTCAGGACAGATTGAAACAACCAACGGTGATATCGTCATCACTCCCGGTCAGCGTCTTTCTTTCCTTGAGCAGGATCACTTTAAGTATGATGATAACGTTGTTCTTGATACAGTTATTGCAGGTAATGCAAGGCTTTTTGAGATCAAGAACGAAAAAGACGCTATTTATGCCAAGGAAGATTTCACTGATGAAGATGGTATACGCGCAAGTGAGCTGGAGGCTGAATTTGCCGAGATGAACGGATGGGAAGCTGAGTCTGACGCTGAGAGCCTTCTTAACGGCCTTGGAATCGAGACTGAGAACCATTATAAGCTCATGAAAGATCTTGATGGTAATCAGAAGGTTAAGGTCCTTCTTGCAAGAGCTCTTTTTGGTAATCCTGATATCCTGCTTCTTGACGAGCCTACCAACCACCTTGATCTTGATGCTATCGCATGGCTCGAGGAGTTCCTTATCAACTTCGAGAACACAGTTATCGTTGTATCTCACGACCGTTACTTCCTTAATAAAGTATGTACATATATTGCTGATATTGACTACGGCAAGATTCAGCTCTTCGCCGGTAACTATGATTTCTGGTATGAGTCTTCACAGCTCATGATCAGACAGATGAAAGAAGCCAATAAGAAAAAAGAGGAACAGATCAAAGAGCTCAAGGAGTTCATTGCCCGTTTCTCTGCTAACGCAAGTAAGTCCAAGCAGGCTACTTCCAGAAAGAAAGCCCTCGAGAAGATCGAGCTTGATACTATCAAGCCTTCAAGCAGAAAATATCCTTACATAGATTTCAGACCCGAAAGAGAGATCGGTAACGAGGTACTTACTGTTGATGGTATCTCTAAGACTATCAACGGAGAAAAAGTCCTTGATAAGGTTTCATTTGTAGTTCAGCACGATGATAAGATTGCTTTTGTAGGCGGTAACGAGCTTGCAAAGACTACTCTCTTCCAGATCCTTACAGGAGAGCTTGAGGCTGACGAGGGAACATACAAATGGGGTGTTACAACATCTCAGGCTTACTTCCCCAAGGACAGCACCAATGAGTTTAATAACGACTACACTATTACAGAGTGGCTTACAGGATATTCAGAGATCAAAGATGCTACATACGTAAGAGGTTTCCTTGGACGTATGCTCTTCGCCGGTGAAGACGGTGTCAAGAAGGTTAAAGTCCTTTCCGGAGGAGAAAAGGTTCGTTGTCTTCTTTCCAAGATGATGATAAGCGGCGCTAACTGCCTTATCTTTGACGAGCCCACCAACCACCTTGACATGGAATCAATCTCCGCTCTTAACGACGGCATGATCAAATTCCCGGGTGTTGAGCTCTTTGCCTGTCGTGACCACCAGGTAGTTCAGACTACAGCCAACAGAATAATGGAAATCCTTCCCGACGGAACACTTGTTGATAAGCGCTCTACTTACGATGAGTATCTTGAAAACGACGAGATGGCAAGAAAACGTACAGTTTATAACACAGTAGCTGAGGAAGAGGAAGACGACTGATAAAGTTATCTTTTCTATATATTAAGGAGGAGCAATAATGCAAACATTTAGTCCTGTAAAAGAAGGTAAGGTTCGTGAGATCTATGATATCGGTGATAACCTGATCATGGTAGCAACAGACAGAATTTCTGCCTTCGACGTAATTCTCAAAAACAAGGTAACCAAGAAAGGTGCTGTTCTCACCCAGATGTCCAGATTCTGGTTTGATTACACCAAAGATATTGTGGCTAACCACATGATCAGCGTTGATACATCTGATATGCCCGAATATTTCAGAACACCTGATTTCACAGGAAACAGCATGCTATGCAAGAAGCTCACAATGATCCCTGTTGAGTGCATCGTTCGCGGATACATTACAGGAAGCGGCTGGGCAAGCTACAAGGAAAACGGCACTGTATGCGGTATAAAGCTTCCCGAAGGTCTTAAGGAATGCGACAAGCTTCCTGAACCCATCTACACTCCAAGCACAAAGGCTGAGATCGGTGACCACGATGAGAACATCGACTTTGACAGAAGCGTTGAAGTTCTTGAGAAGGAATTCCCAGGAAAAGGACTTGAGTATGCAACCAAGATCAAGGATTGCACAATTGCTCTTTATAAGAAATGTGCTGACTACGCTCTCACTCGCGGTATCATCATCGCTGATACAAAGTTTGAGTTTGGTATTGATGAGAACGGCAATGTTGTCCTCGCTGATGAGATGCTCACACCTGACAGCTCACGTTTCTGGCCTGTTGAAGGCTATGAACCCGGACATGGTCAGCCTTCATTCGATAAGCAGTTCGTTCGTGATTATTTAAAGGCTAATCCGGAGTGTGACTACAATCTCCCTCAGGATGTCATTGATAAGACAATCGCTAAGTACCTTGAAGCATATAAGCTCCTTACAGGTTCAGAACTTAATGTATAATAGCCACAAGGCTATATAAAGCCCCTCGACTTAGATAAAATCTAAGCCGAGGGGCTTTTTGCTGTTTATATCATCATAAATGTGATCAGTATTTTATTTCTTTACTTTAATAAGCTTATCAAAGACTACTCTATATTTAGATCCAAAAATATCCTCATATACGACAGCTCCATAATGGGTATCCCCATAGGATAATTTTTTTACATTCTTAATCCTCATCTTAAGCTCGTCATCTTCATCCATTCCCAAGAGCTTTTTATCCGGAGTTGTAAAATATATAAGAAAGGTAAGCGGATCATAAGTAATACCGGGATCAAAATCTCTATTCGGATTGGCATAATCATAAATACATTCATTATATTCGCCAAATAAATGGTAGACTTCCATTATATCAGGGGACGAAGTACAGAACCATATATGCTCAGAATTGTCATCATTCGCAAGTTCACATATATCTCCTTTTGCCTTAACAACAGTCTTATCATCGGCAACACCATCTTTAAATGTAGCGTAATGGAACTCATTATCTCTGTAATACGCCAGATAATAACCGTTATCATCCTTTCCCACCACATCTGCACATTCGGTGATATCACTATCTGCAAATGGGATCAGCTCCATATCCTTATTGAGCCAATAATACTGACCTCCCGCCATTACAGCTGTCCCTTCCAGATTATCTTCTCCAGCCACAATCACCGTACCGGTATCTGCATTATTTTTAGGAAAAACTTCGCAGTAGTCTTCGGAAGATAGCTCTTTAGCTTCATCTTCGCCCACTTTGTAATAATATAAGCCATCCCTGTTATTGATCAGTACATTATTCATATTGTGATCCATATACAGCTCTGAATATGAGTCTGATTTAAAGATTTCTTTTAACTCTACGTCCCTAAGGCAATACAGATTATCTGAATCTAAAAGATCTGTCAAATATACAGTCTGCCCATCATCGCTCACACTTACAAGATTATAATAATGATTTGGGGCGTCACTTCTATACTCAGAAATCACTTTATCATCGCTGTCAATTACTTTAAACACAGTGTAGCTTACATCTTGATTAAAAACCTGTTCCATGCAGCAAAAATAAGCAGTATTTAATGATATAACCGCTCCGATAGTGTCATTAACAGTTTTATGAACCATTGTAGTTCTATTGGCTATATCGTAACCCTTAAGAACATAGTTATTATCAATATAGTACATGATCATGCCATAGTTACTAAAGCCGTAGCCTAAAGAATGGGCCAAAAATTCCGTGGAGAGATCTTCTGCATTTATAAAATAGAGGTCTCGATTTTTACAAATAAGAATTCCACAAAACGCTTCCGGATAAAAAACAATGTCTTCAAAGTTATCTTGAAACTCTTTGTTCGTACATCCTCTATCGTTATATATTATGCCATCTTGTTCAGCCAGCATAATATAATCCGCATCAGGATCCAAAAACTCCGATACGACCGGACTATTAAGCGAACTAATAAAACGTGTCACCGATGGAATAAAAAGCAGCAATCCACACAGCATCAAGATAATAACAAGCCCTATGATCACTCGAAATTCCGACTTGTTCTCACGATTATCAAGTGCTTTTATAAAGTCTTTTATTTTGAAATTCTCTTCTTCTACGCCTTTAAAAGAGCCTTCTGTCTGCTGTGGATTAAATTGCTTTTCATTATTGTCTATTTTAAAAGAACTACTCTCTTTTTCATCATGTGAAACCGGCTTTGTTTCAGGTATCTGTACCTTCTCCCAACCGGTATCATCCATCTCAAGCAAAGGATAACCGCATACGGGACAATACTTTGCTCCTTTTTCTGCTTTATAACCGCAACTTGCGCATTTCATTAATTCTTTTTCCTACCTATATCTATAATGTATTTATATATCAGTAATCTGATACTCCTGCAAATATATCTCCGTAGACTTTGTATTTCTCATCATCCAGATCAGTGCATACGACGACACTTTCATATGGGTATCTCGATCTGATCCGACCAACATCCTTTTTTATAAATCCAAAACTACCATCCTTTTTTAACTCGAATAATTGATTATCACTAAGAAGTAGCAGTCGTTCTGCATATATGTCATAAACCAAGTCTATTAATGATTCCCCTGATTCAAAATTTAATTCCTTTTCACCTGATCCATCAACATGATATATCTTTTTATCCTCAGTCGATACCCAAATATCATCATATTTAGGATCTGCAGCAACAGCATGTATTGGTGCGCTGCTTTCAAATAATACCCTGTCAGAAGCCCCAGCTTTTTCAAAGATAACCAAATGAAGCTTATTATCTTCTTCATATAAATATCTGTATCTGCCATTTTCAGTGCAAACAAATTTGCAATCTGTCGGCTCGGATTGCTCTGCGATCGGAAACAATCCGAAATTGTCGGTAAGCCAAAACAGATCCTTATCCTTATTTATAACACAACCTTTAAGGGTTTCATCAAATAAAGTGGCAGTCAAAAGGTTATTATTATAATTCTTAGTAATCACACTGCAGCTCTCACCGGAGATAATCTCAGTAGTTTTACCTGTATCAGCAGAAAAGTGGCTTACAGTCTGATCACTTTCCAAAATTGCATTCTCCATCCCGTTATCAAAGGTCAATCTTGCATTTTCAGATCCATCTATTTTAGCAATATCCCCGTCCTTGTAATAATATACAGCATTTTCTCCCAGATCATGACACTGAAAATACACTACCTTTCCATCATTACTAAGACCTTCTATTACATAATAAATATTTGATTCAAACTCCAATACTTCTTCACCGGAATTAGTGACAACCTTATAAATATATTTTTTATCATCGGAATCATGATTGCTAACCGCAAAAGCAACATAATCTCCATTTGATGAAAAATGCAGATCTAAGCAATACTTTGCAGATGTCAAGACATGAGATTTAAACGTTGCAAGGTCAACCACATTAGCCTCACAGTCTTCTGCCATATAATAAAAATATGCTCCGTTCATGCTAAATCCCGCTTCAATAGCATTGGATATATACTCACTGGTCAGATTACTCTTAACAATATAGAGTTTGTCTTGATTATCAATAACAGCGCACATTGAATGATCAGCATTAAATATACACTCAGAAAGTACGCCCTTGAACTTTTCGTTATAAAGTCCTTGATTGTTGTAAAGTATACCGTCCTTTTCGCTAATAAAAATATGCGACACTTCCCTATTAACAGCCCCCTTTATGACATCCTTATCATCAGCTGTATCAGCAGAAGCTGTATTATCAGAAGCTCCTGTATCCTCCGCATCTGAAGAATCCGCAGAAATGCCGGAATTATCATTGCTACTATCAGTATTGGAAGCAACGGGGCTCTGAGGAGCATTACTGCCATTTCCGGAAGTAAACTTAATAGAAATTACAGCGACAAGAATAAGCGCCGCAACTATAGAAAAAAGAATGATAATCTCCGACTTATGCTTTAGCTTACCTTCGTTATCAGATTGCTGATAGGAAGTCTCCTGCTTTCTATCAGCAGCATAAGAACTCTCCCTTTCATTCATTGGATTCCATGCATTTACAGAAGGCTCAGGACTATGCTTTTGTGTATTCATCTGCATACCGGATGTAGGCTGCATCTGAACTGCATCTGACTCTTTATTTCTTTGTTGTTTTGGTACCGGAAATCCGCATATCGGACAATGAGATACCCCAGCCTTTATTTCATAACCGCAATTAGAACAAAACATATATAATATCCCCATTTATAAAAAATATATAAACAATTCTAATAAAAAAGTAATAATTAAGCAACACACTAAACTAAAAGAATCAAAAGTCGATATAAAAAGTGAAGGAGGAAAGGGAACATGAATAACCTTTCAAACGTATAAAGTACCGTCACTGCGGCAGGCTCCCGGTGGCGGTACTTTTTTGCTTTCACGCGTTTTTTGCAGACTTGGGGCCGGCGGGGCACAGACTCCGATAAGGGGAAGGGGCCTTGGGGCGCACGGTCCATAAACAAAATCGTCACTTCAAATATGCCGTAATTCATGGCTTTTCCGTAACTATTCTTAGAATCTTCAGGTCCTAAACTCCTTTCGATTTAAACGGCGAACTGTCTCCAAAAACATGCTTTATTTTTGAGCATTAGCGAAGAACTCACATTTTCTAATGCTCAAAAGGATGTTTTCCAAGCGAATGCATAGACTATTGTTTGAGCAGTGCAGCGCACGCGCTGCACGCGAGTTTAGTCGAGCATTCGCAATCAAAGGAAAACATCCTGAGCATTTAAGAAAATTTAGAGTTCGTAGGTAGCGAAAAAATAAAGCATGTCTTCGGAGACTTCGCCTGAAAAATCGAAATTCAAACAACGGACCTAAGACAGATTCTAAGAATAGTTATGGTAAAGCTCATGAAATTATCGGCACATATAAAATGTTCAGATTTTGTTTATGGACCGTGCGCCCCAAGGCACCCTTCCCCTTTCCGTAGTCTGTGCCCCGACGGTCCCAAGCCCGCAAAAAACGCGTGAAAATAAAAACTAGCCCTCGATTTCGTAGGGGTTAGCGGGGTGGTCGGGAACGCCGCGCTTGGTGAGAATCTGGATGAGGAGGCGGACGATACCTACTAGGATGAGGTAGCTGCCAACTGTGATGGATTTGCCGTAGTTAAGACGCTGCGGCATAAAGAGCGTGATAATGCCAATGTTCAGGCTGACAACGGCTATTGTTATCATACCGAAGCTTGCACCCTTCTTGATCTTTTCCTTGTGTTTAATGACAAACTGCACACTTGCAACAGCCAGACTAAAAAATACAATAGATACAAGCGCATTGGTCCATTTAGGTATTCTCTCAATATTAGATAATATAAAGACCATAAAGGAAAGCACAAAGATATGAAATACCATTCTTCCACGCTTAATAAACGCTTTTTCATCGCGAAGTCCTGCCTTAACAAGGCGCACTCCACTCCAGATAGCGCAAGAAAGAGCTACTCCTCCTCCGATAACAGTATAGACATCCTGAGGCGTAGCAAGGAATATGATTCCAAGGAGAATCAGAAAGGCATCAATAAGACCCTGCTGAGTCTTAAGCGCATCAAGTACCTTTATTTTCTCAAATTCTCTCCATAGTGAGCCAAAAAACTTGCCAAGAAGTATCTTGGTCTTACTCTCAGAACCTGCTGCAGACAGGATTATAGTACCAAAGTCGTGTATTCCGCTCTTTGATATATCTTCAAGTGATACTGCACCGCCTGATTTCATCGAATCGAACATGTCCTTGGTAAAAGCCTTTCGCTGCTCCATTGTGGCATTACCGATCCAATCATCTATAACCCTGTTAAGACCGGCACTTTCTTCTGTAACATGCTTGCGTTTTACAAAATGATCCCCTTCTACCTGCCAGGTCATACCGGAATGTTGTAAAAGCTTTGTGGCATCGCTTGCAACTATCTTGTGTGGAACAGGAAGTTCGAAAAGCATTCCGACTATACTGTAAGTAGGAATAATATGCGTAAGCTTCCACTTAATAGCTTCAAACTTCTTCATATCTATAAGTTCGGGACAAAATCCCGGTCCGTCGTTACTGTATATATGTTTAATTCTGTTCTGAACATCATCGGATATATGCATTGCCGCGTAAAGAGCGAGATTACCTCCCTTAGAGTGCCCTCCGACATATACATCACCGGAATACTTATTCAAAATATGATTAAGATATTTAACCGCAGCTTTCTGAGCCTTGATCTCCTCAAAACTGATCTGGAAGTCCATCCTCCAGTCATCAATTTCCATGGTAGTGCCTCTAAAAGAAACATATAGGGCGCCTCCCGGAAGATGAACTGTAAAAGCAGTTATCATCATATCCCTCTCTGTATCTTTTATATCAAGATAATCAGAAAGACGCAGTTCACCAAATCTCTTAGATGGTCCCATATAATATGGAACCCAGCCAAAATCGGTCTTGGGTGCACCTTCCAGATCATAGCTTTCAAGGAACTTTGCACACGCCTTTTTAATGCTGATACTTCCTTCTTCGTCCTTTCCGGGCACAATACCGGAAAAGTCATTATATACAAGAAGTGAAAGTGCAAGATTATCAACTTCATTTATGGGCGCTCTTCCAATTGTCAGATCTCCGCGCCATTTAATATAATTTATTACATTCGCCATTTTTTGCTCCAATGCATGTGAATTCAAAATCTATTACTATTATATTCTTCTTTAAAGCAAAAAAACAAATTGGCGAATAGTTTAAGACTAATGTCAACAAAAATACACTTGCTGATATGTCTACTCATTAGAGATATCAGCAAGTGCAACTCTAAACCAAAAGCTCTTTAAAAATACATATTCTATGGATGGTAATGTAGCATGCTAATTAATGCTTATCAACATGCGGTTTATTATAATCCACGTGAGTTTCTGTTACTTTGGGCTCAGGAACAAGTTCCGCAGTATCAGGAGTTGAAACAACGGGTACATCCGCCTTCGCCTTCTCCTCTTCACTGCATCCTGCTACTGCAAACATTGCCGCAAAGGCAACGCATGCGGCTATTAGTGCTGCTCTTCTCTTCACTTTAAAATTCTCCTTCCTTTTATAAAGCATTTATGTACTATTATTTATTAGGGTGACGGAACTCAACGATCTTCGCACTTTTTTTGAGAGTCTTGATCTTATCGATCAACTTCTGGTCATTTGTAAATTCAACTTTCTGACTTGGGTCATTAGACTCATTATAATATCCCCAAAGGCTATCATAATAAAGGAAATCCTTATGCACAATGTCCTTACCATCTTTAGATACAAGGTATGATTCGATTGCTTCATCACCGGTTGCAAAGATAATTCCGTTATCAGTTATGCTAATATCTCCGCCAGATCCTCCCGGATTAAGACGACCGATGCATCTTACTGCCCCGTCTACCACTGTGTAGAATTTCGCATTACTGCAATAGTTTGCAGCAGGATCATCTGACTCGGGGTCCTCGCGAGGATAAACAACATCTTCAGGATCATTTTTATTTTCATATCTATTATCAACCAGCATAACGTCTCCGTTATAGCCTTTAAGGTATACATGAGCAACCCAAGCATTATCACTAAGTGATCTCTCAAACTCTTCGAGAGTATTATACTTGGTAATTTCTTTAAAACCTTCCGTTCCCGATAAGCATGAGGTTTCATTCTCCTCCATTGGAACTTCAACTTCCTCTACTGTCTCAACATCTGTTGTCTCAGGAGCCTCTGCACCTGTTGACTGAGTGCTTCCGCATCCACTAAGCGCAAGCATTCCCGCAAATGCAATTCCTGTTGCAATCTGTAATGCTCTTTTCTTCATTTTAATTCTCTCCTTTTTCTGCGTTTTTTTAACATTGAAAATCCCAAGAGATTTTCTGTTATATAAAAAAGCATGAAGTATGCACAAACATACATCATGCATTTTTATTGAATAAATCCACTTTACTTACTTGATAGTAAAGTTAACACTTGGTGCATTATTACTATTATCATAAAGCTTTAGGTAAGCTTCATATCCTCCTACGAGCGGAGAAGTAATACCATTACTAGCAAGCATTCCTGCCAGCAAAATACCTGTGATTAATTGTGTTGATCTTCTTTTCAATTTTTCTCCTTTCCTAATACAAAGGTCACAATTAAGAAAGAAGAGGAATTAGTCTCTGTTTACTTAACATTATATCATCACTTTTTTCATACGTCCAGCTTTTTGTTGCAGAAACTATGCATGGTTATGCGGTTTCCTTTTTGGGGTATTTTGCAAATGTTAATTATTATTGTGTTTTTTACTTACAGAATAAGCTTCGCCTGTGCCTTCTTGTGGAACTTTTTATTGAATAAGTATTCCGAAATATTTTCTTATTCAATTAAAAAAAGCCTTCAGTTGAACCCTTCAACTGAAAGCTCTTTAAACGCACTTAAATAATCAAATATTAGCTTTTATCTTAGCAATGATTTCTTCATACTCAGCATCTGTAAGGAATTTCTCCTGAGGATTCATAGCAAATACGCCTCCCCACTCATATCCATCCTTGTACTTAGGAACAAGGTGCATATGAAGATGACAAAGTGTATCGCTGAATGCTCCGTAGTTAACCTTATCAGGGTTAAACGCCTTATGAATAGCATTGGATGCAGTACAAATATCCTCAAGAAAAGCCGCTCTGTCTTCCTTGGAAATATCAATCATCTCGCTTACATGATCCTTGTATGCAACAATGCAACGTCCAAGATGACTCTGCTCTTTAAAAAGAAAAAGTTTACTAACCTTAAGCTCGCAAATCTCAATTCCAAAAGCTGCAAGCTTCTCACCACCTGCACAATAAGGGCAATTATTATCTATCATTTTATTATCCTCTTTTCAAAAAAATATCTTTAAACTATCAGATTTAGCGCCATATAAAACTATATTTATTATAAAGCCTTCTTGATGGCAGCAAGAAGATCATCATACTCTTCAAATGCAGGAAGATCAGGATAATCAGCCTTGATCTTATCAGTTGAACGGAAAAGGAAGCCCGCCTTTGAAGCCTGGATCATAGCAAGATCGTTGTAGCTGTCACCGCTTGCAATTGTCTCATATCCAATAGACTGAAGTGCCTTAACTGTTGTGAGCTTGGAATTCTCGATTCTCATCTTGAATCCTGTAATCTCTCCATTATCAGCAACCTCAAGAGAGTTGCAGAAAATTGTGGGCCAGCCAAGCTTCTCCATAAGAGGAGTTGCAAACTGTGTAAATGTATCACTTATGATGATTACCTGAGTAGTCTTTCTAAGTTCATCAAGGAATTCCTTGGCACCGGGAAGGGGATCGATCTTAGCGATAGTCTCCTGAATCTCTTTAAGACCAAGTCCGTGTTCCTTAAGTATACCGATTCTCCACTTCATAAGCTTGTCATAGTCAGGTTCATCTCTTGTAGTCTTCTTAAGCTCAGGGATACCACTCTCCTTAGCAAATGCAATCCAGATTTCAGGCACGAGAACGCCTTCAAGATCCAAACATACGATATTCATAGTAATACTCCTATCTAAATCAACTATAATAATATAAAAATTGCACGCATCTGCAATTTTCACAATCCAAAGTCGATTTTAACACATTAAAGCATCATAGACAATAAAGAAAATACCTCATATTCCCAAATATCTTTAATAAAAGAAGCTTAAGCGATATAATATTTTCATTCATACATTAGGGAGAATATCCATGGACGACAAAATACGCAAATCACATCATTCACTCAGCGCCGAGCTTTTGTGCGAGATCAAAAATGTCAGTGCACCCTTTGAACATACAACAGATATGCACAATCACACCAATCACGAGATCCTGATAGTTAAAAGAGGTAGAATCAATCTTTTTACCGATCACGCAGGAATCGAATTAACCCGCGGTGATGTCGCGCTTATTCCCATGTATAAATTCCACAGAGGCGAAATACTAACTCCTACCGAATACGATAGAATTGTCATTAACGTAACTGAGAACGTCTTACAAAACGCCTCCTATGAGCAATACGATCTAAACAAATGCTTTAAACCCTATAATGATAAGCAGATACACACAGCTCATCTTAATGAAGATGAATTAGAAGAAATCGACTTGTACAGTTCTCTGTTATTGGATAATCTGTATAGCACTTCTGCCGAATCGGAAATCCTGACAGATTCGTATTTTAAGCTTATCATGGTCATGATAAACAGAAAATATAGAAAAAATGAGCTGTCTCTCTCAGAGGACAAGATGCCGGATATTGTAAAAAAGACATTTAATTATATCGACAAGCATCTTACCGAAGAGATCACGCTTAAGGCACTTGAAGATGAGATTCACAATAACGGAACCTACATCTCCAGATGTGTAAAAAAAATATCTGGTCTATCACTATCTCAATATATCATAGCTAAAAGAATCGCCCTTGCCTGCAGACTTCTTCGAGAAGGCAGTACAGCAAACGAAGCCTGTTATCAGTCAGGCTTTAATAACTACTCCAACTTCTCCCGAACTTTTACCAAGCAGGTTGGTGTATCACCTAAGCAGTTCCAGATAGAATACCGCAAAGGAGTAATAGATAATATTTAATACGCGTACAAAGCGAAGCGTAAAAAACAAAGCCCCTGGTTTACTGTTATAAAACGTAAACCAAGGGCTCTTTTTAGGGTTATGATTCGGGTATTTCCGAATAATTATCTAATATTCTCTGAAGAATATACAGCATCCCACTTAGCTGTTCTTTCATCTATGATATCCTGTCCACCGGAACTAAGATAATCAGAAAGACCAGCCTCCCATGTAGCATCAAAGTCTGCCACAGGAGCTTTAACAGCATTGTCAAAGCATGTGTCTCTCTTAGCTGTAAGAGTATCACCGGCACCGCTCTCAGCTTCAATATCACCAACATTTACATTGATACCGATCCTGGTATCTGTCTTAGCGATCTTATCTGCGTCAAGAATATCCTGAGGATCGATTCCTGCGTATGTATGTGCAAGAGACTTCTTTGTAAGATCCTCTGTTGTAAGGTTAAGGCCGTTACATGTAATTGTATAGTCAATGTTCATTCCGGAATTCTGAATAGCATCACCTGTTGCTGCAATGATACTATATCCACCATCTTCAAGCACTTCATGTGTTACCCCTTCTTCACCAACCTGAAGGAATTCAATTACTTCAGGACTTGAGATAAAGTCAAGATACAGCATAGAAGCAAGAGGCTCATCGTTAGTTGAAGGGAAGAAAATCTTTCTATCGATAGGACCGGCAAGGAACTTATTGTGTCCGCCGTTCTTGTCCTCAAAAGGATCGATAGCGATATACTTGGCATCATCGCCTACAAGTCTCTTAAGATTTGCTGCGATAGAATCTTCACCGTTTCTCCAAGGATAATCCCAGTTATGTGTAAATGCACCAACATAGCCGGCCTTCATCATATCATCCTCTGTAGCATCGCCTGATCCATACAGATAGAAATCCTTCCACAAAAGGCCTTCGTTGTACCACTGATTAAGGAGCTTAACGCCTTCCTTAGTACCGTTCTGACAGATCTTTCTATCATCAAAACCATTTACATAATATTCCTTATCGGACATATTAGGATCAAGGAAAGATTCGATAAGTGTTGCTGCTCTCCAGCCCACATCATAAGATACGGAATAAGGAACCATCTTGTTTGCATCTGCACCAAGAAGTGTATCTGCATTCTCCTTGAAAGCAACAAGAACATCATGGAACTCTTCCTTGGTTGTGGGTTCCTTTAAACCAAGCTTATCAAGCCAGTCTTTACGGATAAAGGTAACAACACGGTTCATGTTGGCAAGTTTAGCTTCGATAGCCCATGTTGTTCCATCTTCAAGATCTGAATTCCAATAAAGATTGGTCTCGCCAAGCCAGTTCCAAAGATTAGGAAGTTCACTCTTATAATTATCAATATAAGGTCTCATATCGATGATCGCGTCCATATCTGCATAAGACTTGATAGTAGGATATGAATATGTTACGCAGACATCGGGTGCCGTTCCGGCAGCAAGCTGAGTGTTGATCTCATCAGTCTCAGTCCAACGGGGAATAGCAACAAACTCAACTTCTACGTTATGCTTCTCAAGCATTCCCTTTTTGATATAATCTGTGTAAACGTTGTTTGTAGGGTCTGAACCGCCGTCGTTGTTACGGTCATAAACCTCTACAGTAATGTGTCTTGTTTCTGCAAACTTACCGTCAGTAAGCTCAGAAGCAACACTCTCCCCCGGTGTAGCCGCATCGCCGGCGTCAGTTCCGGCAGGAGCTGCAGGTGCATTTCCACCGGTGTTACCACATGCAGCAAGTGAAAGCGTCATTGCGCATGCAAGTAAGATTGATAAAACCTTTTTCTTCATCTTATACCTCCCATTTTTATTTATATAATTTTTAATAAAAACCCTTCTCACTCCTTAACTGCTCCAAGAGTAACTCCTGAAATAAAGTACTTTTGGAGGAAAGGATAAATACAGATAATCGGCACTGTTGAGAACATAACGATGGCACATTTGATAGCCTCATTAAGTCCCGGAGTACTGAATCCCTCCTGAGTAGCAACTTCAACAGCATTGATATTCTTTAAGATGTTATACAAAAGAAGCTGCAAAGGATAAAGATCCTTGTTCTTTATATACATAAGTGCATCTGAATATCCGTTCCATCTTCCAACCGCATAGAACAAAGCAAGTGTTGCCATAACCGGCTTAGACAGCGGTACATAGATACTTATCAGTATCCTTATAAGACTTGCTCCGTCGATCATTGCTGATTCCCTAAGTGATTCAGGAATTCCGTAAAAGAAACTTCTCATAATGATGACGTTATATACACTCATACAGCTTGGAACCACCAATGCCCAGGGCGTATCAATCATTCCTATCCTAAAGAGTAAAAGATAGTTGGGAATAATACCCGCGTTGAAAAACATTGTGATGGTAACAAAAATATTTATTATCTTTCTACCCTTGAGTCCTTCATATATCAATGGATATGCGCACAGCATCGTCATTGTAAGAGATAGGATGGTGCATCCTACAGTAAGAAATGCTGTCCACACAAAAGCTCTTATATACTTTGCATCCTTAAGAACATGGGCATATGCATTAACATTAAATCCCTTAGGTAATAAATAAACCTGTCTTCTTATCAGATAATCCGTACCGGAAAGCGATTTAGCCAAAAGGTTAATCATGGGGATAATACACATTAGGGATATTATCACGCAGATGATAATAAATACCGCATCCCCGATCTTACTTCCGGTGGAATGAACTGTCCTGTTTTCTTCCATTTTTCATCTACCTCCTACCATATTCCGCGTTCGCCAAACTTCCTGGATAGCCAGTTGGCTCCAAGCAGGAAGAATACATTTACTACAGATTGGAATAGACCAACCGCGGCGGTAAGAGAAAACTGTGAACCTTTAATACCTGCCTTGTATACGTAAGTAGCGATAACTTCAGCTTTATCAAGAACAGTAGGATTTGCCATAGCAAACGGTCTGTCAAATCCTGAACCGATAATATTACCAAGTGCCATGATAAGAAGCACTATTATTGTAGATCTGATTCCCGGAAGTGTTATATGCCACATCTTCTGAAATCTTGAAGCACCGTCTACACTCGCTGCTTCATAAAGATCGGGTGATATTCCGGCGATTGCTGCAAGATAGATAATTGAATTCCATCCAAAACTCTGCCAGATTCCAAGACCTATATAAGTTCTAACCCAGTTACCGGGTTCACCGAGGAAGTTAATGGATGTTCCTCCAAGTCTTTCTACCAGGAGATTTACAAGTCCGGTTGATGGTGCAAAGAGCTGCAAAGCGATACCGTAAATAACAACCCAAGAAAGAAAATGTGGCATGTAAGTGATGGTCTGAACCACTTTTTTAAATTTCTTTATTCTGATCTCGTTTAAGATGAGAGCAAAAATAATCGGAACAGGGAAACCTACGATGAGATCCTTTAAGTTAAGCACAATAGTATTTTTCAGTGCTACAATGAAGTCTTTAGACTTAAATGCCTTGATAAAAAACTCCATACCGTGGTGCTTAGCCCAGGCCATCTTATGTACAGGAAGTACAATACTGTATTTTTTGAATGCTATCAGTATGTACCACATAGGAACATACTTAAATATCAACAGATAGATTAATGGTAAAGCCAAAAGAATGTACAGCTGATAATATCTTTTCAAGTAGACTTTATCAAATTTAACTTTAGGTGCCTTATAGCCTTTATTATCCTTAGCCACTTTCCTTCTCCTTCACATATTTTCTAAGCTCACTTTATCACTTAAGTATATATTTCACCTTTACTGATACGATTAAAATATTGCAAAATCTTACCTCATTTTAATATTATAAATATCGATTTTTCAGCTTTTATGCACATTGCATTAAAAAAGATATATAAATATGTACAATGCTCACATCAGATTGCGCAAATTAAAAAATTGTGATATAAACTTAATCACGATATAATACTTTCAAAATATTATTTTTTAGGGAAATAATTATGAGCGAAAAGGGAAGAAAACTATATCATGCGCTTGGCTCAGAAATAGTATGTGAAGTTAAGACGATCACAGATCCCCTTGATGGGACAAGTGATATGCACAATCACACTTGTCACGAGATCCTTATTCTCAAAAAAGGTTGTCTTAATTTTTTTACGGATAATTCAGGCGTGGAAATGGAGCGGGGAGACGTTGTTCTTATCCCCAAGTATGTGTTCCACAGAGGCGAGCTTACTACTCCCGGCATTTACGACAGGATAGTAATTAACATTACCGAAGATGTTATCGAAGGCGCTTCTACTCCGCACTTTAATCTAAACAAATGCTTCAAGCCCTATAATGACAAGATGATACATACGCTTCACCTTGATGAGAGCGAGCTTGAAGAGATCGATCAGCTAAGTACCAAACTTCAGGAGAATTTATTTAACACCTCTCCGGAATCCGTCATTCTTGCCATGGCTTATCTTAAGATCATATTAGTCAAGCTCAATAAGAAATACAAAAGAAATGATACCCAGATTCCTCAGGACAAAATGCCTGATATTGTAAAGAGAACATTCCAGTATATCGATGAACATATCACCGGCGATATCTCACTTAATATCTTGGAAAAAGAGATTCACAGTAACGGAACCTACATCTCCAGATGTGTAAAAAAAATATCGGGTCTTTCAATATCCCAGTATGTCATCGCCAAAAGAATCACCCTTGCCTGCAAGCTCCTTAGAGATGGCAACACAGCCTACGAAGCATGCTACCAGTCAGGCTTTAAGAATTATTCCAACTTCTCTCGCACCTTCACCAAGCAAGTTGGTATCTCACCCAAGCAATATCAGATCGAGTATCGAAAAGGAATTGTAGCAAACATTTAGTAGTTTATCCTGTTACTAATTTATACTTCATGCATATAAAAAGGTCATTGTCCGTGGTAATAAACCAGGCAATGACCTTTACTTATTTTTCTATATTGTACATGCCAAGACACACTTTCTCAGCACATTCCGGGATCAACCTTCAACTTTGGGAAGTGTAGCAAAGCTCTTTGCAAGCTCCTCATCTGAAGGAATGTAATCTGTCATCTCACCGTCGTTGAATTTCTGATATGCAACCATATCGAAATATCCTGTTCCCGTAAGACCAAAGAGAATTGTCTTCTTCTCTCCCGTCTCCTTGCACTTAAGAGCTTCATCGATCGCTGCTCTGATAGCGTGGCTTGATTCGGGTGCGGGAAGAATACCCTCAACTCTTGCAAACTGCTGAGCTGCTTCGAATACAGATGTCTGCTCAACAGAAATAGCCTCCATATAACCATCGTGATAGAGCTGTGAAAGGATCGGGCTCATGCCGTGATATCTAAGTCCTCCGGCGTGGTTAGCAGAAGGAATGAAGTTACTTCCAAGTGTATACATCTTAGCAAGAGGACATACCATACCTGTATCGCAGAAGTCGTATGCAAACTTACCTCTGGTAAAGCTTGGACAACTTGCAGGCTCAACAGCAACGATACGATAATCCTTCTCTCCGCGAAGCTTCTCGCCCATGAAAGGAGAAATAAGTCCGCCAAGGTTGGATCCGCCACCTGCACATCCGATGATGACATCAGGTGTGATGTTGTACTTATCAAGTGCAGCCTTAGCCTCAAGACCGATAACTGTCTGATGAAGAAGTACCTGGTTAAGAACCGAACCAAGAACATATCTGTAGCCCTCTGTCTTGGTTGCAACTTCTACAGCCTCTGAGATAGCACATCCGAGTGAACCTGTTGTTCCGGGATGCTCAGCGTTGATCTTACGTCCGATCTCAGTATCCATTGAAGGTGAAGGAGTTACGCTTGCACCGTATGTACGCATAACCTCTCTTCTGAAAGGCTTCTGCTCATATGAAACCTTAACCATATATACTTTGCAGTCAATACCAAGATATGCTGAAGCCATTGAAAGAGCTGTACCCCACTGACCTGCACCGGTCTCAGTGGTCACACCCTTAAGGCCCTGCTTCTTGGCATAATATGCCTGAACAATAGCGGAGTTAAGCTTGTGGCTTCCGCTTGTGTTATTGCCCTCAAATTTGTAATAAATCTTGGCAGGTGTACCAAGTGCCTTCTCAAGACAGTACGCTCTTACAAGAGGTGATGGTCTGTACATCTTGTAGAAATCCTGTACCTCCTGAGGAATGTCTATATAAGGAGTTGTATCATCAAGCTCCTGCTTAATAAGCTCGTCGCAAAATACCGGACGAAGGTCCTCAAAGCCCATAGGCTTAAGTGTAGCAGGATTTAAAAGAGGAGCAGGCTTGTTCTTCATATCTGCTCTTACGTTGTACCACTGCTTGGGAATCTCATCCTCAGACAAATAAATCTTATAAGGTATCTTATTATTATCACTCATGAAATAATGCCCCCTGATTTTCGCAATTTAATTCATTAAAGCACAAAAATGCTCAATCTGTCAACCTGGAAGCCTTAATAGCAGTAAGCACATCCTCAGGAATAAACAGTCTTCCAAAGCCGGAGCCAAGGTCAATCTTGGGCTTATTTTTACCATGAAAATCTGAACCTCCGCTTATAAGAAGGTCATACTTGGCCGCCAGCTCTTTTATCTGTCTCTCATCCCTTGCTTCATAGGTTGAATATATAGCTTCAATTCCCATAAGTCCCGCATCCTTTAGCCTGGAAACAAGCGCATCTAGCTTAGCATCGCTAAGATGATACAAAATAGGATGAGCAAGAATGGGAATTCCGCCTGCATCAAGAATATATTTTACTCCGGTTTCGGGACCTATCCTATGAGGCGGTACAAAACAAGGCTTTCCATCTCCTATGAATCTGTCAAAAGCCTCCTGTCTGCTTCCAACAAACCCTTTTTCGTGAAGATATCTTGCAAAGTGAGCCCTTGTAATAACAGCTCCGGGATATTCCCTTACAACATCATCATAGGTAAAAGAAAAACCGGCTATGGTACGGAGTCTGTCGCAGATCTCAATATTTCTTTTAATCCTGATATCATGAAGTTCCTCGAGCCTTTTTATAAAGACCTCGTCATGATGATCAATGTAAAGTCCGACTATATGGCAATCCTTGCCCTCATTAACGGTAGAAACCTCAACTCCGGGAATTACTTCCATATCCGGATATTTCTCTTCCGCATAAGTAATAGCTTCATCAAGGCCCTTTACCGTGTCATGGTCAGTAAGCGCAATCGCTGCAAGGTCCTTTTCATGAGCATAATCAATCAGTTCTTTGACGGTGTAGGTCCCGTCCGAACAATCAGAATGGGTATGTAGATCTATTCCCCGCATATTTCCTCCATCTTACTAAAAAGCGTTTTATAAAGCCGCAGATTCTGCAGCATTTAATATAAATATATTTATATCGCCCCAAGAATAAACTCTGCAAGTCCGTCGTGGTCATTGTCCAGGGTAGTAACCATATCGGCAATCTGTTTTACACTGTCCTTAGCATTGATCATTGCAATGCCGCAGCCTGCAGCTTCCAGCATTGAGATATCATTCTCCTCATCTCCTGCCGCGTATGTATTTTCTATGGGAATATTAAGATATTCAGAGAGCCTTTTTACAACGCTCCCCTTTCCTGCCTCTGCAGGGAAAATCTCAAGGTAAAAGGGATTGGAATAAAGAGTTGTAAGTTCGCCCTTTGTTGCCTCCATAAGAGCTTTTCTGAACCTCTCCTGTTTATCATGATCATGGAGCTCCACCGACAACATTTTGGACGGCGGTTCCTTTATCTCCTTAAAAACATCATCAGTAACAATAAGCGGAGTCTTGATAACCCTTCGATAATAATTCATACACTCCCCATCCTGCTTGGATATGATATGGGTCTGCGTATAAGCGTGGACGTGAACATCATACTCTTTTGCCAGGTCAAATATAAGAGATACATATTTAAGAGGAACTCCGACTTTGTAGATAAACTCATCCCTATCCACATCATAAATCTCAGTTCCATCACTTCCACACAAAAAAGAGCCCTTAAAATCAAGTCCCAGGTCAGCGGCGACAGCTTTGGCGCTGTCTATTGCCCTGCCTGTATTGATGCAGAAATGATTGCCTGCATCGGTGAACTTCTTAAGGGCCTCCATGGTCTTAGGCAAGACCTGCTTACCCGTGGTAAGCAAAGTCCCATCCAGATCAAAGAAAAATATTTTTTTAGCGGATATATCCATCTTGCTAAACTCCGATCGTCATCCTTCGACAATGAGATATCTGCCATCTCCTATGTCAAAAACCTCATCTGCATCAAGCACGTTTCCGTCTTCTATGTCAACGCCTGTATCCTCAAAGTATTCCATAACTTCATCAGGGCCGTCAACGACAACCGCCATGGAATCCTCCAGAAAAGCCTCAGCTTCTTCCATGTTCTCTGCTACATTTTCAGGAAAAAGCTGTCCCTGATTCTCAAGAAAACATTTCAATACCGCATCATCATACTCGTGCATACACAACCTCCAAAACTATAACAAACCTTTATTTTTCATTTCCCGGTATAGCCTTGCAATAGGAAGACCGACTACATTGTAGTAGTCACCTCTTATGCCGTTTATGAATATGCCAAACTTACCTTGAACGCCGTAAGCTCCCGCCTTGTCATCGGGTTCTCCCGTTGAAATATAATCATCTATTTCTTCGTCGCTCATCGCCGCCACATAAACAAGAGTCTCTTCATGAAATGTGAAGTGATCTTCTTTTCCGTCTTTTACATAAAAAACAGTCACCCCTGTGTAGACCGAATGAGCATTGCCTTGAAGAGAAGTGATCATACGTCTGGCATCTTCCCTATCTAGCGGCTTACCAAGTACTCTATGATTATATGATACGACTGTGTCAGCGCCTATTACAACAGGGTTTTCGCTACTTTCACTAAAAATTTTGTGAAATATCTCTGAAGCTTTTTTGAAAGATAACTCCTCAACAATCCTACTGGGCATGGTGCTTTCAGTAGATTCATCCCCTACCGCCGGAATTACCTCATATTCTTTTATTACCTTAGAAAGAAGCTCCTTTCTTCTTGGAGACCCGGAGGCCAATATATAACGCATATCTTTTGTACCTATTCCTAACTTTGTATTGATCTTAAAATCTGTTATCCGGATTCATTTCCGGAATAAAAACTCTTGAATTCTGGATACTCAACTTGCCTGAAGCCTCATAAGCTTCGTCTGCAAATATCTTCTGTGAATTGATTTTCTTATCACCTTCAGATAAAAGAGCTGCCTGTTTAACATATATGCCATTCTCATCCATGACATGAGCTTTCTCCGTATCTCTAAGCTCAAGGTCGAGTATGTGCCACAGCTTATCTCTAAGCTTATTATCCTCAACAGGGAACATTATCTCAACTCTTCTCTCTAAGTTTCTTGGCATCCAGTCGGCACTACTTGCATAAAACTCGTGATTACCTGCATTCTCAAAGTAAAAGATCCTGCTATGTTCAAGGAAGTTTCCAACTATGGATCTGACCGTTATGTTCTCAGAAACTCCGGGAATCCCCGCTTTAAGACAGCAGATACCTCTTACTATAAGATCGATTTTAACTCCTGCGCAGCTAGCCTTATAGAGTTCTGCAATAACTTCTTTGTGACATATAGAGTTCATCTTGGCAATGATCCTTGCAGGTTCACCGCTAAGAGCGTGCTCTTTTTCTCTTTTGATAAGATCTATTATCCTATCCTTGAGCCACAAAGGTGCAAGCGATAGCTTATTCCAGGACAAGGGCTCCGAATAACCTGAGAGCATGTTAAAGACTGCTGTTGCATCTTCTCCGTATGCCGGAGCACAGGTAAAAAGTCCTACGTCAGTATACTGCTTGGCAGTTGAGTCATTGTAATTACCAGTAGCAAGATGGACATATCTCTTAATTCCATCCTCTTCACGCCTTACTATAAGTGTGATCTTACAGTGAGTCTTAAGTCCCACAAGACCGTATATAACGTGGCAGCCGGCTTTCTCAAGCATCTTGGCCCACACGATGTTATTTTCCTCATCAAATCGAGCTTTAAGTTCAACCAGAACAGTAACCTGTTTGCCGTTATCCGCGGCCTTGGCAAGCGCTGCGATAATAGGAGAATTACCGCTTACTCTGTAAAGAGTCTGCTTAATCGCAAGTACATTTGGATCAACTGCTGCATTTTCAACGAACTTGACCACATTTTCAAAGGTCTCGTAGGGATGATGCATAAGTATATCGCCCTTACTTATAACCTCGAAAATATCTGCATCTTTACCAAATTCAGGAACGGGTTGCGGCTCTTTGTAGCTGTGTTCCTTAAGTGCATCAAAGCCATCAAACTTATAGATCTTCATAAGAAACGTAAGATCCAAAGGACCATTTACCGAGAATATCTCATTATCATCAACCTGAAGCTCTCTTGAAATAAACTTAAGGAGTTTCTTGTCTATGCTCTTATCTACTTCAAGTCTTATAGCCTGTCCCCACTGACGACGTTTGATCTGCTTTTCGATCTCCTTAAGAAGGTCCTCTGCCTCGTCTTCATCTATGGACAGATCCGCGTTTCTCTCAACCCTGTAAGGAGCGCTGGTAACGACGTCGTAATTAAGATAAAGCTTATCAACGTAGCTCATAATAAGCTGTTCCAGAAGAACAACTCTTCTCGCAAGGTCCCCTTCTTTTATCTGAGGAAGTTCTATAACTCTTGGAAGAACATCCGGAACCTGCACAGTTGCAAAATCCACATCGTCCTTACCCTCTTTCTTTTTAAGAAGAGATCCGATATTAAGGGTCTTATTTCTGATAAGAGGGAAAGGTCTTGATGAGTCGACCGCCATAGGCGTAAGAACAGGAAAAACAAACTCATCAAAATATCTGTCCAGATAATCCTTATCCTTACCGGAAAGATCAGCAGGATCGCATATATGCAGGTTTTCTTTTCTCATAAGAGGTAGCAGCATGTCGTTATAGATGCCGTACTGCTGTTCCACGAATCTGTGAAGATCTCTTAAAACAGCGTCCAGCTGCTGCTTGGCAGTCATGCCCGAAATATCAAGCTTACTGTATTCTGCATTAATCATATCCTTAAGCGAAGCAACTCTGACCATAAAGAATTCGTCAAGGTTACTTGCAGATATGCTAAGGAACTTAAGCCTTTCAAAAAGCGGATTGGTGGTATCTTCCGCCTCTGAAAGAACTCTGGCATTAAAGCTTATCCAGCTAAGTTCTCTGTTGATATAGAGTTTTGGATTTTCAAAATCAAAAGACATTTTGTTTTTCTTATCTGACTTTGCCATAAATCCCCTCTCGTATTTACATCATCTTCTTCTGACGAATAACAGGCTTAAGCCCAAATACTTCTTCAAAGAAGGATGCTCTGTTAAAGAACAGTCCCTTTTCAAGAGTAATATCTGCGGATGTGTCCACATTTATTATAAGATTCCTGTCCTTGATGCTGACCGTAACGTCTCTGAACTTCTGCTTGTGAGTTCTGTCAAGGCCGTTAGCAACACGCATAATGGCTGTCAGCTTGGATATTCTTAAATAGTCCTCCTTGGATAATCCGTCAAAAAGCTGCGATCCGCCGTTATAATACTCAAACTCTTCGTGATTGAACCTGACAACATTGGCGACTATTGCCCTCTCTATATGAGAAAGTCCTATGATCTCCGTAGACATAATGATGTTGTACGCACAATCTCCAAGATAAACAAGACTTATATATTTGCCGCAGTCATGAAGTATTGTTGCGATTTCCAAAAGAAGCCTGTCTCTACCGGAAAGCCCGTGTATCTCAGTTGTGCTGTCAAAGATAGTAAGAGCAATCTTCTTAAGAGTCTCTCTCCTTGATCTGCTTCCCATGTATCTCTTGGAAATATTCTGAGCACAAGCGATAATGTCCTGTTCAAAATCGTGTGGCGACTTAATATAGTCTTTTTTCTCAGCATATTCATATGCAATTCCGTCACATAAAGTTATGCCGGGAGCCCAGAGATTCTCAGCCTTAGTGGCGTCAAGAATACATTTAATAAGAGTTCCCGCAACATGCAGAAGCGGAACATTTTCTTCAGGCATACCAAGTTTCTTGGCAACATCATAGTCGCTCATGTCACCTGCAAGCTCTATGATCTTAAGGAACTCACTTCTTGTAGCAAAGCCGTCTCCGTCCCTTCCAATACCATACTTCTGCATAACAGGCGAAACATAATCATCTATTATGATAAGATTCTCAATCTTCTTATCCTTAAGATGCATCTTGGTAAAAACAGAAAGCCTTGAATCTATAAGCTCTGAAACAAGCTCAGAGTACTTTAATCTCGAAGCATGAACCTGTTCCATGGTAGTATGTAGCCTCAAGACGCCTGTCATAAGGTTCTGAGTCGCAACCAGTGTATCTTTTTCAAAAAGAGATATCTGAATACTTCCGCCGCCAATATCCACAATGGCTGTCGGCTTCTCAATAACCCTCTCAAACTGATCGTGGCGCAAAGCTATAGATTTGTAATCAATAAAGCGCTGCTCTGAGTTACTCAGAACATCAATGTGAATGCCTGTGCGCTGCTCAATAAGATCCCTGACAATGAGAATATCCTTGGTCTCTCTGATGGCGCTGGTGCCGTAAGCCTGATAATGAGTAACTCCGTACTCCTTCATTATCTTCTTAAACTCAGAGAGAATCCTTATCATCTCATCGACGTGAAGGCTTGAGATCTTACCCGTCGCATAGGTCTCGCTTCCGATATCCATACGATGCCTTACATGGTCAAGCTCTCTGACACCTTTCCTCTTAGAAAGCTCAAAGATCTTGAGAGCAATCTCGTAGGAGCCCACATCAATTGCTGCAAAAACCTCACCCATCATAATAACGCCCCTCATCTCATACAGGAAAAAGAGCTGTCTCCTGCGTATAGTTCTTAGTAGTTTCCAAGTATTCTAAGCATTCTTGCTTCTTCTCGAAGGCCCCTAAGCGCATTCTTGACCGCGCTGTCCGCAAGATTACCTTCAAAATCAATAAAGAATCTGTACTCCCAGTTTCTATCCTCTATAGGTCTTGACTCAATCTTGGTCATATTAAGGTTGTTGTAGATAAAGTGCGACATAAGATGATAAAGAGCACCCGCCTCATGAGGAATCTCAAGGCAGAGGCTGATCTTATCCGCATCCTTAAGGAACACCTTCTGATTAGTTACGATGATAAATCTTGTGGAATTGGCGTCCTCTGAATTAACACCTTCCTTGATGATATCAAGTCCGTAAACTTTGGCAGCGCCTGCACTTGCAATGGCAGCCTTGGATTTATCCCCATCTTCTGCAACCTTCTTGGCAGCAAAAGCGTTATTTTTCATACCTACCTGCTGAATGTAGCTGTAATCCGAAAGAAATCTCGCACTCTGCATAAGCGCCTGAGGATGTGCATAAACCGACTTGATATCGGAAAGCTTAGCCCCCGGAACACCAAGTAGACAGTGCCTTATCTTAATAATCTGTTCGCCGATGATAAAGTGCTCGTACTCAGCAAGAAGATCATAAATCTCGCTTACGATACCTGCTGTAGAGTTCTCAATTGGAAGAACCGCATAGTCTGCACTTCCCTCTTCCAAAAGAGCCATCGCATCCCTGAAGGTTTCAACAGGAATACTGTTAACATCATCTCCAAAGAACTGCTTCATGGCTTCCTCGGAATAAGAGCCCGCAGCGCCCTGGTAACATACTCTGGCATTCTTTTTATCTACACTGTCTATTTTGATAAAGGGAAGCTGACCAGAAGCACCTGCTTCCGCAAGCTTTTGATACTGTAATTTTCTACTCATGGACATGAGCTGTGAAAAGAGCTCCACCAGCCCTGTCTTATTAAAATCTGACTTTGCAAGGCTTTTGATCTGATTTAGTTTCTCGTCTTCTCTTTGTTTGTCAAAAACTTTTTTGCCTGCACCTATCTTGTAATCTGCAACTCTGGATGCTATATCCATTCTCTTTTCATACAGATCAACGATCTGTTTATCAACCGCATCGATTTCTCTGCGAAGGTCCTGTAAATCCATGTATTCCTCCAAAGGTATTTATATAAAACAGCCACAAAAGCCGTTCTTGTAGATATGCATAAAAAAGGCGTTTATATACATATTTCATTTTAAATTTTAGAACAAAAATCCCTTGATAGCAAGAAATAACGCGCCTATAATAATTATGAGGATCAACATTGAGGGGATAAATATGAAGATAAGAACCGTATTATTTACAATAATAACTACGCTAATACTTATCGGCATTGTTGCTTTTTACATTTCGGAGCAACACGTGACCATGTCGCCAACCGATCATGGTAACATCGCCGGTAACCTTCACAATTCCGGTCTCTTTTTTGAAATGGACGGCAAGGTCTATTTTTCCAATGTCAATGACAGCAACTGTCTCTATTCCATGAATGTCGACGAATCTAAGCCCAAGCGTCTTACCAGTATGGGCGTCAAATATATCAGCGGAGCCAAGGATTTTTTATATTTCTATATGGATTCAACCAAAGTATCCGGCAATGTCAAAGGTCTCGGAAGTGCAACCAATCAGTTCGGTATCTACAGATGCAGAACTTCAGGCCGCAGCCAGACTTGTCTTTTACGTGATTTCTGCGGTGAAGTACAGCTCTGCGGTGAGTACCTTTATTACCAGGTAAAAACAGACGGTGGCTCTCTTCACAAGATCCGAGTAGATCAGAAAAATCAATCTCTTGTTTCCACAGAGTTTATATCCCCAATATGCTATTACAACGGCATTATCTACTACACAGGCTTTAGAAACGATCATAATATCAATGCTATTTATACAAATGCAGGCGATACTATTTCCCCTGTTTTATACGGAAATTATTTTTTCCCTGTTGTAAACAGCGGTTACATCTACTATCTTAACGGCGATGATAATTATGCCATATATCGCACCAGTCTTCTTACCGGAGAACAGGACAAGATCACAAGCGACAGAGTTGACTGTTTTACCATGGATAACAATTATATCTACTACTCAACTTCCGCAGCCGGAAATGAAGGACTTAAGCGCTGCGACCTAAACGGAAGAGGCACGGTTATCATGTTTAAGGGAATAACCAATACCCTTAATATAACATCAAGATATATCTATTTTAAGGTTTACGGAAACGACGATGTGATGTACCATATACCTTTGGATGGATCTACTCCTCCATCTGTTTTTGATGTAAGAGTAAAATAAATAATATAACGAGGAGAGTGTATGAATAACATGCGACACATGATGAATCCACTTGATTTCTCAGTGGATGAACTGGAAGCGCTCTTTGATGTTGCTAATGACATCGAACGCAACATGGAAGCATACTCACACAAGTGCGACGGCAAGATTCTTGCGACCTGCTTCTATGAGCCCAGTACCAGAACAAGACTAAGTTTTGAAACAGCTATGTTAAGACTTGGAGGAAAGACTCTCGGCTTTGCCGATGCAGGAAGTTCCTCAGCAGCAAAAGGCGAAAGTGTCGCAGATACTATTCGTGTTGTTTCCTGTTTCGCAGATATATGCGCAATGCGTCACCCCAAGGAAGGCGCTCCTATGGTGGCAGCATCCAAATCCACTATCCCGGTTATCAATGCCGGAGACGGTGGTCATCAACATCCCACACAGACACTTACAGATCTTTTAACCATCAGATCTTTATACGGTAAACTTGGTAACTTTACCATCGGATTATGCGGAGACCTCAAATTTGGTCGTACCGTCCACTCACTTATAAATGCTCTTACAAGATACGAGGGCATCCACTTCGTATTCGTCTCACCAAAAGAGCTTCGTGTTCCCGATTACATTACAGAAATGCTCGATTCCAAGGGCATCACATACGAAGAAGTCATTAAACTTGAAGAGGTCATCGGTCAGCTTGATTTCCTCTATATGACAAGAGTTCAGAAAGAACGTTTCTTCAACGAAGAAGACTACATCCGTTTGAAGAACTTCTATATCCTTGATAAGGCCAAGATGGAGCTCGCCAAGGAAAAGATGTTTATACTCCATCCCCTTCCTCGTGTAAATGAGATCTCTGTTGAGATTGATAACGATCCAAGGGCCGCATACTTTAAGCAGGTTCAGTACGGATTGTACGTAAGAATGGCTTTGATCCTGACGCTTCTTGATATGACTGATGCTCATATGAACGAAGGACTTCTTCGCAAGTTCTGATAACGTCGGGTTTTAAGGACATTAGGAGCACATATTTTTAGATTATCTTAATTCAGAAAGAGGTATTTCATGTTAAATATCGGTAAAATTGAAGAAGGATTCGTCCTCGATCACATACAGGCCGGAAAGGGCATGCAGATTTATCGTCATCTGGGCCTTGATAAGCTCGATTCAACCGTTGCCATAATTAAGAATGCCAAGAGCAAAGTTATGGGCAAAAAAGACATCTTAAAGGTCGAATGCGACATAGATACACTTAACCTTGATATCCTCGCCTTCATTGATCACAACATCACAGTTAATGTTATCAAAGCCGGCGAGATCATAGAGAAAAGAGCTCTCGTTCTCCCCAAGGAGATCCACGGAGTTCTTAGATGTCACAATCCCCGTTGCATCTCCTCCATCGAGCAGGAACTTCCTCAGATCTTCTATCTTGCTGATGAAAAGAACGAAGTATACAGATGCAAGTACTGCGACGAGAAGTACTCTGACGGCGATGCTGTTAAGAAGTGATAGTATATAATATATGCTCCTGCGCATCGTATACCATTTCTTCCATCACAACAGGAATCTTGCACTTGAGTTTCCCCTGATATTTAACGGCAATATAATCCTGAAAAGCATAGGGGTCTTCGCTGTTGTCGGCAAACATGTCCCAGTGGCCGGGGATTACAACGTAAGGCTCAACTTCTCCTGCAAGGTCCGCAGCTTCCTGATAAGTCATATTTCCGATGCAGTTATTCTGATAGCGCCAAGCATCTCTTCCGTTTATAGGAAGAAGCTCAATATCTATCTTTCCAAAGGACCTTATAAGAGGCATCATTCCCTCATATCTGACTGTATCTCCCGCGTGATGTATCCTAACGCCGTCCACTTCGACAATATACTGAAGATATGGATAAAGCCCCGTCTCCGGATCCATATCAAGAAATTCGTGAGAAGCAGCAATCGCGTGAATTGTCATATCTCCTACAGTTACAGATTCTCCCGCGTTAATACCAAGAGCATTGCTCCTACTTACGCCGTCGGAAAGTACTGATTCCTCATGCTTTCTTGGAAAAATAAACTTAGCTTCCGGATTGGTAACTGCCCAGACTTTCCATGATACATGGTCAATATGATCCAGATGATCGTGGGTTCCAAGAAACGCATCGATTCCTTTAAGCTCCTCTACAGGAATTGGCGGTGGAACTTGCCTATCATCTCCCTGCGCAGCGTAATAATCTATACATATAGTTGTACTTTCGGAGCTTATAATCAGTCCCATCTGCCCAAGCCAGCGAATCGATACATTACCCATAAGCATCTACTCCTTTATATCACGGCGATTCCTTCAGCATCCAATATAGAGTGATCCGATATATTGCAGTTATTAAAAAGAACATTTTTAAATTTGCAGTTCTTAAAAGATACATCATAAAAATCGCAATCAATAAAATCGATGCAATTAAATGATGAATAGTCAAAAATAGTATTTTTGAAAATACAGGAATGGAACTGTACTCTTAAGAATTTACCCATCATAAGAGATGTATGAAGAATCTCCGCATCGTAAATTTCCGTATCATTAAAAGATATATAGTTCCAATTTGATTTATGTAGGGAATTTTCTTTTAGAATACATTTACTGAATGTGCTCCCTCCAAAGTTACTTTCGATTAAATAAACAGTAGAGAAATCACAATTCTTAAAAATAACTTTGCCAAAATAGCTGTTGCTTAAATTGTAGTATGAAAAATCAAGATTGCTTATTGTCTCATCAACTATCTCAAGATTGCTTAATGCAGATTCCTCCCCATTAGCATGCCTTGTGTAGCTCTCTAAACGTTCTATTAAATTCATCTCCCCTGGTCTCTTTCCTTTTTTTATAAAAAAATAAAGCGTATAACTAACCATAGATATACTAACAAATCTTTTGCACTCAATCAAATCCTGTCAAAAAAAAGCGAAAAAGTGACTAAATCACCTCTTCGCTCTTAACTCATTTTTGAAAAAATTCACTTACTTTATATAACCGTTCTGACGATTGTAAATGTCATCGGTATGTTTCTCGCGGCGTCTCTCCTCTCCTCTAAGGAGCTCCTGCATATAAGGATTATCATTAGCTCCCGAAACAGAAATAGGATTGGTTTCTTTGGTAAGGTAAACATCTTTCGTTGATTTTCCAAACATATAAGACACCTCCTAAATAAAAACCGCACAGATGAAGGAAAGCAATTCAATCATCCGTGCGGGTCTATTACTTAATCAATATCCAAATTCCTGAGCCCAATACAATCCGTCGTTACCCTGCGCAATAGCTATACCTACTGTCTTGAAACCGCCATCCAATATGTTGGCTGCATGAGTAGGTGAATTAAGCCATGCATTGGTTACGCTGTTAGGTGAATCATAGAGCTTAGCAAGATTCTCGCCGTACTGAACAGTACTATCAACTGTCCAGAACTCTGATCCATCAGGTCTTGTATGTGAGAATGTACCGGTAATCTCATTTGCTCTTACCTGAGCTGCACTTGTAAGCTTGTCACTCCAAACAAGGGCTGCAAGTCCCTTTGCTGCTCTCTGCTGATTGATAAGATCAAGCACAGCAAAGCAAGCATCGATATGGGCCTGACTTGCACTTCCTGAAAGAGCAATATTACCATCATCGATGATGACAAACTCGGTGCCCTCGTTAATGCCTCTCCTTACAGCTTCATCATCTATAACTCCATAGTTAGCGGAGCCGCAACCTGTAAAGGTGAAGCAGATAACACCGGCCATTATGATTGATACAATTTTACTTAGTTTCTTCATAGCTTTTCGTCTCCCTGACATTTAATGAAGATTGATATCCATATTCCTAAACTTATCCTAATCTATGGCATATATTGAATCAATAAACAAATCATAAAAAAATATGCTTTTTATATCATTTATTTCAGTATCAAAATAAAGAATTGAAATTTTATTACAGACTATATATAGTCTCTTTTTGAATAAAATTAAGAAAAGTGCGTCGCTATGTGGGTTTTTAAGAAATCAATAGGCATTGTTTCGAACATCTGTGCGGTGTATAATATGATTACGGAGATTATTACTTATGGTCAAAAAAGAATATGACTACGACAATTTCATATTCCATGTAGACGTTAATTCTGCATTTTTGTCCTGGTCTGCCATCAAAAAGCTCAGAGAAGAGCCGGGCAGCATAGACCTTAGGACTGTTCCTTCCGCTGTTGGCGGCGATGTTAAGACAAGGCACGGTATTATTACTGCCAAGTCCATCCCTGCCAAGAAATACGGCATTGTTACCGGCGAGCCCGTAGTGAAGGCTCTTCAGAAGTGCCCTAATCTCATAATGGTAAACTCCGACTTTAATTTCTACAGAGAGTGTTCCCATGCATTTATCGATATATTGCACAAGTACTCTCCTCTCATTGCCCAGGTTTCAATAGATGAGGCATATATGGATATGACCGGTACCAGGTCAATGTACAGTGATCTTGAAACCGATGAATATCCATTTCCCATTTGCGTTGCAAAAAAGCTCAAGGATGAAATACGTGACACCCTTGGCTTTACTGTCAATGTCGGAATATCAAGCAATAAGCTCCTTGCCAAAATGGCAAGTGATTTTACAAAGCCGGATCGCATCCACACTCTTTTCCCGGATGAGATTGAGCAGAAGATGTGGCCACTTCCGATCGGCGATCTATACGGTTGCGGTGGCTCAACAGCGAGCCGCCTTGTAAGTCTTGGCATCCGTACCATCGGAGATGCGGCTGGTGCTGACTATGAGATGCTGACAGGTATCCTTGGCGACAATGCAGGCAGCTATATCTATGCAAGTGCCAACGGCATAGGTAGTTCTCATATTTCCGATGCCTATGAGGAAGCCAAGAGCTATTCCAACGAAACCACACTCTCATCAGATCTTAACGCCGACACCTATGACAAAGATATTGTCCCTATTCTCAAATATTTATCTGTGAAGGTATCAGGGAGACTTCGAAGAGACGGTGTATATGGCAAGACTATCACTCTGTCCGTCAAGACAGGCAATTTCAAAAGGCATTCAAGTCAGATGCAGCTTGATAATTCAACATCTGAGGCTACTGAAATCTATAAATACTCCAAGCATCTGGCTGATAAACTTCTTCTTGGAGAAGACGGTCTTTTTAACCGAGGTGAAGTTGTTCGCCTTGTAGGCGTAGGGCTTAGTAAACTTGATGATGGTTCCTATAGACAGATGAGCCTTTTTGATGAGGCTTTTTCCGCAGATGATAAGAAACAAAAACTCGGCAAGATGACTGATGCTCTCGCCGAGAAATTTGGTAAAGACGCTGTAATTAAAGGTAGCCTTCTTAACTAACATAATAATCTGCATTATTATCATCCACGCTTCCTTCTCTTTTATCAGCATTTATTTTCTACTGCCATCTTCATATCTTCAGGAAGCATGGCTTCAAAAGAAAGATGCTCTCCCGTTATAGGTTGCTGGAATTCAAGGTGAGCTGCGTGAAGGGCTGCCCTGGTAAGTCCATGGCTGTCAGCTATTTCTTTCCCATAGAAATTATCACCAAGAAGCGGGTGCCCAAGATACGCCATGTGCACTCTGATCTGGTGAGTGCGCCCTGTATCGAGGCGGAGCCTTACAAGAGAGCAATCCTTATATTCTTCGATAACCTTGTAGTGAGTGATGGCTCTTTTACCATCTTCTCTTACTTCTCTTATCATGCGCTGTCCGGGAATTCGTTCTATGGGCGCATCGACAGTGCCTTCTTTTTCTTTAAAAATCCCACTGCAAAGAGCCAGATACTCTTTTCTCTTAGACATATTTTCGCCTTGCTTAGACAAAAGAGCTGCGCTGTGCCTGTTTTTGGCAAAAATAATAAGTCCGGAGGTCTCGCGGTCCAGTCTTCCTATAACGCGCATCACATGCATATCACCACGCCTTAGATAAAAACCTGCAAGGGCGTTACTAAGTGAATCTGTAAAATGAGCATACGAAGGATGAACAACCATGTCTCCGGGCTTATTTAGAAGTATCAGATCTTCATCTTCATATACAACATCTATCGGAACGTCTGAGGGAACTATCTCTGAGCTGTTCTCCATATCTTCATAGAGCCTTACAACCAGGATCTGCCCGGGCTGAAGCTCTGTGATAACACGGATAGGCTTACCTTCACACATGACACCATCCTCAAAGGATTTACACCTTGATATCTCCCTGCTTGAAAGTAAAAGCCTGTCCTTCATGATATCACGAGCGGACAGCACACCGTCCTCTTCCGTAACTGTATATTCGATCTGTCTGAACTTACAATTCATATATTAAGATTTTACTTGTGTCCTTTTCCGCATTTACCGCAAGAACAACCTCCGGGGCATGATGCACATCCGCCTCCTGAAAGCTCATGTTTAATGTTCCTGATAAAGTTCCTGCCGCATATTAAAACTATAACACATAATGCGGAAATTACTATAATATGACCTAATAAAGGTGTCATGATACGCCTCCTATATACACTATCCCACAGCTTTAAAAGCTGCGGGATATATGTCGGCAAAATTATAAGTCTATACAAACCAATTATGAATTAGCTTTCACTGCTGACTCAAGGCCTTCATTTCCTGTTGCAACGTAGCCTTTTCTAAAGAGAAGGTAGATAAGTCCGGCAAAAAGAACAATCGCTACAACCGTACCAAATCCAAATGAAGCAGCACCTGTAAACAAGCTTCCAAGATTGTAGGTGATAAGAGCAAGTACATAAGCCCATATTGTCATATAACCGATAGCTGCCCATGTCCACTTACCATTATTCATCTCACGCTTAATTGCACCGATAGCAGCAAAACAAGGTGCACAGAGCAGATTGAAGATCATGAAAGCATATGCTCCAAGTGGTGTGTAATCAGCTGCAACTCTATCCCAGATCTGCTCGCCTTCTTCACCAAGCTCTTCATCAGCATCGTCGTAGTTATAAAGAACACCGAAGGTTCCAACAACTTCCTCTTTTGCAACAAGTCCTGTTACTGTAGCAACAGTAGCTTTCCAGTTACCAAAGCCAAGAGGCTTAAATACTACTGAACATGCGTTACCTATATCAGCAAGAAGTGATGCATCCATAGCATTTACATCCTCTGCAGGGATATTCATCTTGCTTGCAAGACTCTCTACATATTCATCTGTAACTACTGTTTCATCCTCGAAAAGATTATCAACAAGACCGAAGTGTCCGTTTACATTACCAAATGCGGACAAAAACCAGATGATAATAGATGAAACAACGATTACAGAACCGGCACGCTTAATAAATGACCAGCCTCTCTCCCAAGTTGCACGAAGCACGCCGCTCCATGAAGGAATGTGATATGAAGGAAGCTCCATAACAAAAGGTGCGGGCATTCCGGCAAACGCCTTGAATTTCTTAAGAATGATACCGGAAAGAACGATTGAACCGATTCCGATAAAGTATGCTGAAGCTGCGATAAGAGGTGAACCTCCGAAAATAGCTCCCGCAATAAGTCCGATAATAGGAAGCTTAGCTCCGCAAGGCATAAATGTTGTTGTCATGATGGTCATACGTCTGTCGCGCTCATTCTCGATGGTACGGCTTGCCATAACACCGGGTACGCCACATCCTGTTGCAACAAGGCAAGGGATGAATGACTTACCTGAAAGCCCAAACTGACGGAAAATACGGTCCATAACGAAAGCAACACGGGCCATATATCCAATATCTTCCAATATAGAAAGAAGGAAGAAAAGAACAAGCATCTGAGGAACGAATCCGATAACCGCTCCGACACCTGCTACGATACCATCCTGAATAAGTCCGTAGAGAACTGTTCCCTCTTCTACATGAAGAGCTGAAAGGATAACATCAAAGAAACCGGGAACCCACTCACCAAAGATAACATCATTGGTAAAGTCTGTAGCTGCTGTTCCTATAGAAACACTCCATCCTCCCATTGCAATTGCATAGATAAAGAACATAATAAGTGCAAAAATAGGAAGTCCGAGTATACGGTTAGTTACAATTCTGTCTATTTTATCTGAGATAGAAAGCTCACCCTTTGCACGGCCTTTTTTAACAGCCTTCTGTGTAACACCGGTGATATATGCATATCTCTCATTAGTGATAATGGACTCTGCATCGTCATCAAGAGATGTCTCACAAGCCTTAATAACCTCTTCTATCTGCTTCTGTGTATCAGCTGTAAGCTTAAGGCTTTCCATAGCCTTGGAATCACGCTCAAAAGCCTTGATCGCATTCCAGTGAAGGAACTTATCGTCAACGCTTCCCTTTAAGATTCCTTCAATCTTCTCTACTGCAGTCTTGGCTTCACCTGTGATCACTTCTTTTTTATCGGCAACTCTGCCATCTTTTGCTGCTGCAACAGCTTTTTTAACAAGAGCCTCTGTTCCCTCTGACTTAAGTGCTGAAAGTTCAACCACTTCACAGCCAAGAGCATCAGAAAGTGCCTTAACATCAACAGTGTCACCGTTCTTACGAACAAGATCCATCATATTAAGTGCTACAACAATAGGAATATTAAGCTCAAGAAGCTGAGTTGTAAGATAAAGATTACGCTCTATATTAGTTCCGTCTACGATATTGATTATCGCATCAGGCTTCTCGTTTACAAGATATGTACGTGATACAACTTCCTCAAGAGTATAAGGAGAAAGAGAATAGATACCGGGAAGATCCTGGATGATCACATCTTTATATTCAGCTCCCTTAAGTCTTCCTTCCTTCTTCTCAACAGTAACGCCGGGCCAGTTACCAACATACTGCCTGCTACCTGTAAGATCATTAAAAAGTGTTGTTTTACCGCTATTAGGGTTACCCGCCAAAGCAATCTTAATTTCCATATTTACCTCCTGATCATTCCACTTCGACATATTCTGCGTCCGCTTTACGAACTGTAAGCTCATAGCCTCTGACTGTGAGCTCGATAGGGTCACCAAGAGGCGCTACCTTGCGAACGATAATCTCTGTTCCTTTTGTAAGTCCCATGTCCATGATTCTGCGTCTTGTAGGACCTTCCCCATGCAGCTTTTTAACAACAGCCGACTGTCCAATTTGAACATCTTTTAATGTCTTCATTGAATATTCTCCTCTTTTATTCATTTCATGAAAAAACACTGATAAAATCAGTGTCTTGTCAGATCATAATACGATTAGCCAAAGTCTTATCAAGAGCAATGCGGCTATCCTTAACGTTTATAATAAGGTTACCACCGTTCTTACTCACAATCCTTATAATCTCTCCAATAATAAAACCAAGCTCAGACAGATGCTGACGAGTCTCATCATTGCCTGTTATACGCTTGATAGATACACTTTCACCTACATTAGCCATGCTTAAAGGCATATCGTACTCCTTTCAACATTTCAGGTTAACTGCAGTTAACTATTAGCAATAGCTAACTGTTAGATTTAGCTAACATGATATGCTCTTTGAGAACTATTGTCAATAGCTTTTCGGAAATTTTTGTTACTTTTAGCTAACATTCTGAATCAGTATTTTCAATATACTTGGAATTATTTGCAATAAAATTTCCCACACCTTGTTCGGAAGTATTAACTGCAGCCTTTATACTGCAGCATCCGATAAGATGTGGGAAATTATAATTTTTATATATTATCAGTATCAGAAGTCTTTTTTGTCTCTCATACGCTCTATTGCATCCATAGCAAGACGGCTACGCTCACACTCAGAAGCAGAAAGAGAAACCTGCCAGCAGAACGGACTGCCCTTCATGTGCTCAGAAGCATAGGATAAACCATTGGTCCTCTCATCAAGGAAAGGTCTGTCAATCTGATTGGGATCTCCAAGAAGGATTATCTTGGTATCCTTGCCTGCTCTTGTGATGATACCCTTAGCCTGTGTAGGCGTCATATTCTGCGCTTCATCTATAATAAGGAAAGTTTTAAGAATTGACCTTCCTCTGATAAAGTTAAGAGCCTCACATTGAACAATTCCTCTCTCAAAGACTTCGTCAGTCTTATCCTGAAGTTCTTTTTCGTCCTTGTATCTCTCCTCCTCATTGGAATCAATGAGCTGTTCAAGGTTATCTATAATGGGACGCATAAGAGGCGATATCTTCTCCTGCTCGTCACCGGGAAGAAATCCGATATCATCATCAAACTGCGAATTGGGTCTGCACACAAGAATCCGTCGATACTCTCCTGTTGGACGATTGATCATCTTCTCCAGTCCAACTGCCAGTGAATAGAAGGTCTTGGCAGTACCCGCCATACCTTTTACGATTACAAGAGGAGCTACATCCGCAGGTTGCATAAGCGCTTCCTGAAGGAAGTACTGTCCTGCGTTTCTTGGCTTAACTCCATAGGGCTGTGCTCTTTCAAACTCAAGCTTTTTGATAACTCCCTTGCTCACACGGCCCATCTGTGTCTTATTGGTAGACTGATCTGCTCTTACAACAACAAACTCATTCTCATAAAGCTCGGGTTCGTATTTATTACCATCTTCATCGCAACAATAAACTTTGCTGACGGGAATACCTTTTTTCTTGAAATCCTTAAAGATCTCTTCAGGGGCATATACATCAATCCTGCCACTATACTGCTCTCCGTGACCTGCAACCTGCTCGGTTGTAAAATCCTCGGATCTGATATCAAGGAGCTGTGCCTTGATACGCATGAGAATGTCCTTAGTTACGAGAACAACCTGTTCCTTCCTACTCTCCGACAATCCTTTACATACCTTAAGTATCCTGTTGTCGGACTTGTGCTCCGCCATATCCTCCGGAAGATGAGTGTCCTTGAAGTTCTTCTCTACTCGAAGACTTCCTCCGTTGTCAAGCTTAACACCTGCAACCAGATCGCCTGCTCCCCGAAGCTGCTCGAGGATTCTGATTGCTTCTCTTACATTGGCTCCTCTCTCGCCCTCATCTCTCTTGTGGGCGTCCAACTCTTCTAAGACTACCAGCGGAAGAACGACCTCGTTATCATCAAAACACTTCAAGGCGTGTGGTGCCTGAATCAAAACGTTGGTGTCCAGTACATAGATCTTCTTCATGCGTAGATCCCCCTATATGTATATGACTTGTACCTTAATTATACCACATATAGTGTTTTCTCAATACTAAATCTATGCTCCAAAGACAGGTAAAAAGAGACGAAAATATAAGCTCTTTTATATGCAAAAATCCCCGAATGTCCTTAGACATTCGAGGATTTATATAGTAGTCCAAAAGAATTATTGTATTTCTGAAGCTCTCTTTAAGGCTTCGTCGATATGAGGGAGGAAATTCTCAGATCCGACAAGCTCTACAAAGCCATCTTTTACCATGGTATTCATAGGCTGCTCATTTACATGTGAAAAGACAAGCTGAACACCGTTCTTCTTACATCTGTCATAGAGCTGCTCAAAAGAGTGCATGGCTGTTGCGTCAATTGCAGGCACACCACGCATTCTTATAACAAGGGCCTTGGTGAAATCCTTGAAACTAATCTCCGCGATCTGCTCTGCATCACCAAAGAACATAGGACCGCTGATCTCATATACACGAACATGCTTAGGTATATCCTTAAGATCTGCTCCATCCGGATCATCCTCAGGATCATAGTACTTCCAGCCTTTTACTCTGGACTCTTCACTCATTCTCTTCATAAAGAGTACGCATGCAAGAACCATACCAATCTCAATGGCAACCACAAGGTCAAATACAACTGTAAGAACAAAGGTAAGCACAAGCACAAGAATATCACTCTTGGGCGCTGTCTTTACGAGATGTACGAAGGTTCTCCACTGGCACATATTATATGCAACCATGAAAAGAATGGCTGCAATTGTAGGCATAGGTATAAGTGCCGCATAAGGCATAAGTACAACAAGCACAAGAACAAGGCAAATCGAATGGATCATACCTGCGATAGGTGTTCTTCCACCGTTTTTAATATTGGCTGCAGTACGAGCTATGGCACCTGTAGCGGGGATACCACCAAAAAGAGCTGATCCGATGTTACCTGCACCCTGTGCAACAAGCTCCATATTGGATCTATGCTTGGAATCGATCATACTGTCTGCAACAACGCAGGATAAAAGAGATTCGATAGCCGCAAGGATTGCGATCGTAAAGCCATCTCCCGCCACTGCCTTAAGGGCATTGTAGCTAAATGCAGGCATCCTGAACGTAGGGAGCTGCCCCTTTATCACATAAAGGTCTCCTATGGTGTTTACATTCATATGAAGCAACTTGACCATGAGAATACCCACAATAACTGCTATTAAAGATCCCGGAATCTTATCATTTATCTTGGGCCATACTATCTGTATTGCAAGACAGATAAGTCCGATTATAAGAGCTTGAACGTTGAGCGTTGATATATTTCTTCCGATAGCGCCAACCTTGTCCATGGTCTCAACGGTAACCGTACCCTGAGGGAAAGTAAGTCCAAGGAAATCCTTGATCTGTCCTATAAGGATCGTCACTGCGATTCCGGCTGTAAATCCTGTAGTTATTGTATAAGGAATAAACTTGATTAGGGATCCTAATTTAAAGATACCCATAAGTATAAGAAGAACTCCCGCAAAAACAGTTGCAAGTGCGAGGCCTTCCATACCTCTTGTAGCAACGATTCCTGCTACTATAGTTGCAAATGCCGCAGTAGGTCCGGCAATCTGCACTCTGCTACCGCCCAGGAATGATATAATGAACCCTGCAACAATAGCTGTGTAAAGACCCTCTTCAGGTCCCACTCCTGATGCAAGCGCAAGCGCAATTGAAAGAGGAAGTGCAATGATCGCAACGATTATTCCAGATACCAGATCCTGCGCAAACTGCTTGCCATTGTAGCCCTTTAAGACTGTAAAGAGCATAGGTTTAAGCTTTTCTTTTTCCATAATAATCTCCCAAAAAATGTCGCTCCGAAGAATCTTTCGGAGCGACACATGATGTCATACATATGAAGTATAACGATTATTTATTGATTGTGCAATACATGAAATACTTAAAGCCAAGAGGAGTTGTGAAGAATCCGTCTACGCTGTCGTCAATCATGTAAAGATCTGTATAGAAATAGATAGGACAGATAGTACCTGTTGACATAAGGAGATCCTCAGCCTTGTGCATAAGTGCATATCTTGTATTTTCATCTGTGCACTTCTTAACCTCGCTTATAACAACATCATAAGTCTCAGCCCATGTTCCGTTCTCAACCTTTATGTCATAGCCAAGGTCTGTAAGGTCGATGCTGTAAGCCTTTACTGTCTCATTGTCGCCCTTACCAAGCTGAACATCGTTGTTACCTGAAACTGTTGTCCACATATCAAGGAAAGAAATAGGATCGTTGTAGTCGCCAAGCCATCCGTTACGTGCTACTGAGAAATCACCATTCTTTCTTGTCTCAAGGAATGTAGCCCATTCCTGGTTCTCAAGGCTCATGTCAATTCCCATCTGAGCGAAGTTAGACTGGATAGCCTCTGCGATTGCCTTGTGTCCCTCGTTAGTGTTGTAAAGGTATACAAGTGAAGGCATATCTGTGAACTTTCCTGAAGCCTCATCATATGTGTAGTACTTCTTAAGTACTTCCTTAGCTTCTTCCCAAGTCTTCTCGTAAGCTTCTTTTGTTACATCATAGTATCCAGTGAAATCGTTGTTACCTGCATTCTTATAGAACTCTGTTCCGTCAGCATCTGTAAGACCCATAGCTACGAATGAAGAAGCAGGAACCTGTCCACCCTGTGCAACATCTTCAACAATATAGTTTCTGTCAACAAGAAGGTTGATGGCATTTCTAACCTCTGCCTCAGCCTGAGCCTTCTCTGTTCCCTCAAGATCGCTGTTGGGAAGAAGGTCTTCGTTTACATTCCAGCAAAGGTAATATGTACCAACATTACCTACAATCTTAAACTCATCAGGATAATCCTTCTTAAGAGCAGGAATCTCGTTTGTAGGTACATCATCTATAAACTGCCAATCGCCGTTCTTGAAATTAGCAAGATCGTTGTTAACATCATCTGAGAGATAGAAGTTGATAGCAGGCATTGTAACCTTAGCTGCATCTACATAATCATCTCTCTTTCTAAGTGTCAGATAAGAATTGTGCTTCCAGCTCTCAATTTTGTAAGCACCGTTGCAGATCATTGTCTTAGGCTCTGTTGCCCAAGCTTCGTTAGCTACAACATCTTCACGAACAGGCTTATATGTAGGGAATGCCATAAGCTCGTTCCAGTAAGGAACCTGATTCTTAAGTGTTACTACAAGAGTCTTATCATCAGGAGCCTGAACATTAAGCTTCTCATCGCCTTTAGCATCTTCAGCCCACATCTCATCATATCCGTCGATTACATCAAACATGTAACCGTAATCTGCAGCTGTTGCAGGTGACGCAGCACGGTTCCAAGCAAATACGAAATCATTTGCTGTTACGGCTTTTCCGTCAGACCAAGTAAGACCATCCTTAAGTGTATAAGTATAAGTTACTGTTCCATCCTCATTCTCTACACCCTCAGTAAATTCTGTGATGCAATCAGGAGCAAGTACGCTCTCTCCATTTGCATCCTCTTCCCAAGTAGCAAGACCTGCGAAAAGGTGATTGATAACGATACCGCAATCTACAGCTGACTGAAGTGCAGGATCAAGTGTTGCCGGCTCGGATGCAAGACATACGCTTATTCCATCCTTTGCAGGGCCATTAGCTTTGGCGCCGCAGGCAACAAGGCTCAGTACCATGCTAGCAGCAAGAAGTACTGATAATAACTTCTTTTTCATAATTTTCCTCCTTATTATGAATTATGAGTTGTATTTATCATTCAGTTGGCGTCTTCTATATGATGACACGCAACAAAGTGACCTTTGCTAACCTCTTTGAACTCAGGCATGCACTCAGCACAATCAGCCTTGGCATAAGGACATCTTGTACGGAAAGGGCATCCTGAAGGAGCATTGAGGGGGCTTGGTATATCTCCGGATAAAACGATACGCTGATTTGCTCTTGCGATCTTGGGATCCGGAACAGGCACTGCGGAAAGAAGTGACTTGCTGTAAGGATGAAGAGGATGATTATAAATCTCGTCTGCATCTGCAAGTTCTACCATCTTACCAAGGTACATAACTGCTATTCTGTCACTGATATGGCGAACAACCAAAAGATCGTGAGCAATGAACAGATATGTAAGTCCAAGCTTATCCTGAAGCTCATCAAACATATTGATAACCTGCGCCTGAATGGAAACGTCAAGAGCCGATACGGGCTCGTCACAAACTATAAATTCAGGATTAACCGCAAGTGATCTTGCAATACCGATACGCTGTCTCTGTCCGCCGGAGAACTCATGAGCATATCTTGAAGCGTGCTCAGAGTTAAGTCCTACATAACCCATAAGCTCAAGAATGCGTTCTCTACGCTCCTCCTTGGTATTGTAGAGCTTGTGAATATCCAAAGGCTCTCCAATAATGTCAGATACAGTCATTCTGGGGTTAAGTGATGAATAGGGATCCTGGAAAACCATTGTAGCTTTCTTACGGAACTCTTTTATATCCTCTTTGGTCTTAATAAGCTTACCGTCATACCAGATCTCACCGGAAGTAGGCTTATAAAGATTTAATATAGTACGACCAACTGTGGTCTTACCGCATCCTGACTCTCCTACAAGTCCAAGTGTCTCACCTTTTTTTATGGAAAAAGACACATCGTCAACAGCCTTCAAAGGCTTAGTCTTGAAAAAGCCAACATTTATATCAAAATATTCTTTTAAATTCTTGATCTCTAAAAGATTCTTCTCATTCATATTTGTGCTCATGCCTTCTCACCGCCTTCCATCTGCTTCTTGACATTCATCCAACAGCCTGCGGCGTGGTCGTCATTAATCTGCATGCGCTCTGCTCTTTCTCTAAGGCAGATCTTCATGGCAGCATCACATCTGGGTGCGAAAGGACATCCCTTGGGCATGTTAAGAAGGTCGATAGGTGTTCCTGAAATAGGCTCAAGCTTCTTACCTTCTTTTCCCTCAGTAGGAATGGAACGAAGAAGTCCCTTTGTATACTCATGGCAAGGATTGTAAAAGATCTCATCTGCAGTTCCCTGCTCACAGATTGAACCGGCATACATTACGATAACTTCATCACACATTTGAGCAACAACGCCAAGATCGTGAGTGATCATGATGATGGCCATTCCAAGCTCTTTCTGAAGTGACTTCATAAGATCAAGGATCTGCGCCTGAATAGTAACATCAAGCGCGGTTGTAGGCTCGTCAGCGATAAGAATATCAGGCTCGCAGGCAAGTGCCATAGCAATCATAACTCTCTGTCTCATACCACCTGAGAACTCGTGCGGATACTGATTCATACGTTTCTCAGGTTCATTGACGTTAACAAGCTTAAGCATCTCGATAGCGCGGTCTTTGGCCTGTTCTTTATTTCTGCCTGTATGAAGCAAAATAGCTTCCATGAGCTGATGACCTATAGTATATGTAGGGTTAAGACTTGTCATGGGATCCTGGAAAATAATGGAAACCTTATTTCCTCTTACTGTCTTCATGACTTTCTCGCCTGAACCAACAAGTTCTTCACCGTCAAGTTTGATAGATCCTGAAACGATCTTACCTGTTCCTGCAAGGATCTGCATAACGGAATAAGCAGTTACGGACTTACCGGAACCTGACTCTCCCACTATTCCAAGAACTTTGCCTCTATCCAAATTAAATGAAACACCGTTTACTGCCTTGACCTCTCCTGCATCTGTAAAGAAAGAGGTGTGCAGATCTCTGACTTCCAATAAACTCATATTTAAAATCTCCTAATCTGTCTTTCTCTTTTGTATATGCCGATCATGTATCAAGCTTAGGATCGAACGCATCGCGAAGTCCGTCGCCGAAAAGGTTAAGAGACAAAACGATGAGTGAAATAACTATTGCAGGGATCACCAATCTTGAAGGATATGATGAAACTCCGTTAAGCGCATCACATGCAAGAGATCCAAGTGAAGGCATGGGTGCATTTACACCAAGTCCCAGGAATGAGAGGTAGCTCTCTGTGAAAATAGCACTGGGAATCTGAAGCGCTGTAGAAATAATGATCACTGAGAAGCAGTTGGGAATGAGATGCTTAAGAATGATCCACTTACCCTTTGCTCCGGCAGCCTGCGCTGCAAGAACATACTCCTGCTCACGAAGTGAAAGGATCTGACCTCTGATAAGTCTAGCCATTGATACCCAGTAAAGAACACCGAATACAATGAACAAACTGATAATGTTGGACCCAATCTTGGCAAGCACTGTTCCGTCAAGTGCTCCCTCCATGGTTACCTTAAGTACCGATGAAAGAAGGATAACCATAAGCATATCGGGAAGCGAATAAATTATATCTACTATTCGCATGATAACCAGGTCTACCTTACCTCCTGCATAACCAGCAATTGAACCGATTGTCATACCGATAATAAGTACGATTATGCTGGCAAAAAAGCCTACTGCAAGTGAAATACGTGTTCCGTAAACAACACGGATGAAATAATCTCTTCCCTGAGAATCTGTTCCGAAAATATGTGGAACAACCTTCTGTCCTGCAGCAATGAGCTCATGCTCAGTTTTGCTGTACTCAAAAGGGCTGAGGTTATTAAAAGAATTATCTGTAACCTTACCGGGCTGCATTCCGAGCATCTGCTCATATGAATAAGGCCAGAACATCGGAATAAAAATAGCCGCTAAAGTAATGAATACTATTAAAAAGAAACAAGTTGTGGCAACTTTGTTTTTAAGAAGTCTTTTTACACTGTCCTTGAAAAATGTAGATGAAGGACGCATCTGCACCATATACTCTTTCTCAGCATCGGTGGCAGGAATAAAATCGTCCATATTAACCTGTGCGCTAAAAATTTTGTTATCCATTTATATTACTCTCCCAATTATTCTAATGTGATTCGAGGATCTACAACCTTGTACATGATGTCGCCAATAAGATTCATGATTACGATAAGGATGGCAAGTACAATAGTTGTTCCCATAACAAGCGGATAATCACGTCCCGTGATGCTGTTAACAAATGCTCTTCCGATTCCGGGAACCGCGAAGATCTGTTCAACAACGAGGGAACCTGTAACAATGCCCGCAAGCATAGGTCCAAAATATGTAATAACAGGGATAAGCGAATTTTTAAGTGCGTGACCAAAGATAATCTTCATTCCGGAAACACCCTTAGCCTTGGCTGTTCTGATATAATCCTGTCCCAAAACTTCAAGCATTGAAGATCTTGTTAGTCTTGTGATATACGCCATAGGATAAAGCGAAAGAGTCAAAATAGGAAGGAAAAGTCCATTTTGAGCTGCTCCGTTCGCAGGAAAGATTTTAAAATTTATTGCAAATATTATAAGTAAGAACGATCCCATGATAAATGAAGGCATTGATACAAATGCTGTTGTCATTACCATTATGATTCTGTCAACAAGTTTATTTCTGCGAAGTGCTGCAAAAGATCCAAGAACAACGCCAAAGATAAGAGCTATGATCGCAGCGATAATTCCAAGCTTTGCAGAAGTTTTCATTCCGTCGAAAATAATGCTGTTAACGCTACGTCCTCTCTGTTTAAGTGAAGGACCAAAATCAAAATGAAAGCATATGTCCTTAAGATATGTTAGATACTGAACTCCAAGAGGCTTGTCCAATCCATATTTAGCCTCCATGGCTGCCATAACCTGCTTGGTTACAGCTTTCTCTCCAGTAAAAGGGCCACCGGGTACTGCGTGCATTACAAAAAAGGTAACTGTGATAACTACCCAGATCGTCACTATTGCAAGCAGTATTCTCTTTACAATGTACATAAGTGTCTTAGTATTCATAGTCTCTCCAACCTGTAATATTGTATTGTCGGTTATATGTCTATTATACACCGAAATAATGGATTGTTTACGATTTACTTTGTCATTCAAAGCGTTATCACTTTATCGCGCTAAATTGGGCAAAAAAAGTACAATGACATACTTGCCCGTACGCCATTGTACATAAACATCCATATTAAGAACACGCATAAAATAATACTTTAATACGTGCAAGCACAGACTATAATAATCAAAGGACAATATGATGTCAAGCAATAGATTAAAATCGCTCAAAGTGATTAAAATACATCAAGAATCTTTGACAAAAATACACCTGTGCGCGTACCAAAGACTGTTCTGGCTAAAATTATGCGCTGTTAAACTAAATTAACAGCGCATTTTTATCATTGTATAAAATTCAATGTTAAAATTCATCAAGTGAATAACATCATTGATTGTCTCTCTTTATCTTCCTGCTGTTTCTTCTGAAGATTAACCTGATATGCATCAAGTGCCTGTTTAGTCTTAAGTGCGCTTATTGCATCAGATACGTTCTGCTCCTCTTTATTCATCTGATATCCGTTAAGTTCCATGGCAGCGTGACTATTATAAGTAAGTGCGTGCTCAACTCTGTTAGTCTGGGCACCGGCATCACTTCTTGCACTTGAAAGCTTCTCAAGTGCCTTGTCCACAACGCTCATATCAAAATTACCGGAGCTTACATCATAATCCTCAAGTCCAAGGGACTTAAGGGAAACATTTTTGGATGTGATAACCTCTTCAGAGCCATTGTTATCAGAAGCTACTCTCATGTCAGGCGTTGTTCCGTCAAGAAGTTTCTTTTCATTATATGTAGTGGAAGCAGCTATATCATCTATGCCCTGTTTGTACTGATCAATCTGATCCTGAATTGACCTTCTGTCGCTGTCTGACAATGTTCCGTTAGCTGCCTTAACCGAAAGTTCCTTGATGGACTGAAGGTACTCAGTAACTTCCTGCATCGCCCCGTCTTCTACATTAAGTGCGGATTTTGCAGATTGTAAATTCTGCGCACCAGCCTCAAGACCTGTGGTCTGAGCCTTGGTCTCTTCCTGTATAGCAAGCTCTGATGCTCCCTGAGCTGCTCTGGTATATGTTCCACCGTTTGAAATTACAGAATAGGGCGAATATGATGAATATCCGGATATTGCAGAAATGCCTGACATAACGGCCTCCTTTTCCTTATAAAAACATTTTACTAACTATATATTAGTTAGCATATAATCAAAATGCCATATAAAAAGAATAAAATTTGCCGCTAATTGAAATGAAATTGCATTGCACGCAATTATACTTGAAATTTTTTTCAAAAAAAGTGAATTTATTCACTTTTTGTACACATTTATAGTATATAGTATAGTTAAGTTAGTGATGTAATCATGCTCTAATTCTTTAGAGTAATCACTATCTCCCCCTCATAAGAAAATCGCAGGCACTCACGTCCCCCCGTGGGTGTTTTTGCGTTATTGAGATATTTTTCACTCTTTGTATTTCTGATACAATTCTGTAAGCTCCTGGACTTCTTCAGGAGAAAGCTCCTTTGACGCATATTCAATAAGTCCGGCTTCGTCGCCATTATTGACATATTCCATTACATCGGAGACAGTCTCTGTATCCATGTGCTCTGCAACGATCTCTGTCACCTTCTCCTTGTCCTCCTCGGACATCTTGGATGTAATCTCGCCAATCTTCTCACCGGCTCCGGGAATCTTATCTGCGTTTTCAAATACAGTTTCAACAGCCTTCTCCGCTACTGCCTGCTTAGCCTTGTGCTTAATGGAAGGAATAGCAATCTTTACAAATATAACTGCACCGATCAAAAGAACTGCAGCAACAATAAGAGCAGTCAAAATACCGTTACCATGCTTCTTGCTGCCTCTTCTGTCATCAAAGTCATCATCATAATCATCATAGCGGCGACGTCTTTCACGAACATCCCTTCCGTCGCGCTCATCATATCTTATGCTTCGTGCATTTCTTCCGCCGCGGGTGTATCTGTCTTCGCGGTCGTCGCGGGCGTATCTGTCATCGCGATTGTCGCGGGCGTATCTGTCTTCGCGGTCGTCACGGACGTATCTATCCTCGCGGCCGTCACGGGCATACCTCTCCTCGCGGTCGTCACGGGCGTACATCTCATCGGGATCGTATCTATCGTCGAAATCATCTCGATCGTATCTATCGTCGAAATCATCTCGATCGTATCTGTCTTCGTCGTATCTGTCTTCTGTATATCTTCTTGTATTATCTATACGTTCATCTCTTCTGTCGTCTCTCATATTGCTCTCCCTTTTATTTCTACGTCTAAAGTCATCATATATTCCGTTATTATACCCGTCATCACCGTATCTGTCATCTTCGCGCCCGGCATCATTGTATCCGACATCAGAATACCTGTCGTCGGCGTATCTGTCTTCGCGATCATCACGGGCATACCTTTCATCTTCGTATCTGCGATCAGTATATCTGTCATCGGCGTATCTCTCATCTTCGTACCCGCGATCAGAATATCTGCGATCTGAATGCCTGTCGCGGTAGTATCTTCTATCATCGTATGGATATTCGTCTTCATATCTTATACGGGGATCTACATAATCATAGCGGTCATCATCATAGGTATCATAATGATCGCCATATTCTTTTTCCTTGGTATGATCTTCAGCGTATGAATCGCGGTCCTTATTGTCGTCACGATAATCATAATCACTGCTGGCATCGTAGCGATCATCGTAGCGGTCATCATGAAATTCCTCAAACTCACCTTCAGGATCATCGTAGTCTTCATATCTGTCATCTGACTCGTAATAATTTTCTAAATCATCATAATGATCATAACGACCTAATTTGTCTATATATTTTTCTGCATCGTATCCGGCAGCTTTAACTCGACCGGATGATTTTCTATCGATGTAGTCTTTTAGTCTTATAAGCATTTCGTCTCTCTCCTTTTAAAAGCCTTTAATTCAAGGTTTTCCCCACCCTCTTGAAAAAGCATATACGCATTATATCATACATGATATTACGTATATTTTTTGACAAACTTTCTGTTCTCCTATTTTAATTTTTAGAATAGGTTATATTTTTTTTATAATTATGTCACAGTTTGGCAACAGTTATATTGTAATATAAATTACATCAGAAGGACATACCTTCTGAACCCCCAACAATACTTTTTTTCATACACGGGTTGTCAGGTTCCCCACCAGGCAACCCCTCCTCCCAAAAAATATGGACCTGCTTATTATTTAATAAGCAGGTCCTTTCTCGTATAAATAGGTAATCCGAAGGGATTACCTATTATGCCAAAAGAATTATTGATCAGGTTTTAAATATGGTAGCAAGAATTCCTCTTCCAAGGCTTGCTCCAAGATTACCTCCAAGAGTCTTACCGAACTTGCCGAACTTGCCGCCAAGTCCTTTTCCAACTTCTCTTCCAACAGTTCCTACAACTGCATTTCCTACTGTCTTAATTCTCTGCTTCTGTCTTCTCTTTTCAGCTGCTTCTTCTTTTTCTTTTTCCTTAGCAGCGGCAGCTTCCTCTTTTTCTTTTTCCTTACGAGCCTCTTCCTCAGCCTTAAGCCTCTCAGCCTCCTTGGCGTCCTCTATGCCCTTTCTCTCAAGGAACTCATAAGCTGATTCAGGATCGTGTGGCTCAAAATACTTACTATATAGTATATTGCCCTTAATCTCCTGATTTCTCACTGAATCATCTATGCCGCCCATGAGACTCTGAGGAGGAAGGATCTTAACTCGCTCGCATACGGTGGGAGTTCCGTGCTCATCAAGGAATGAACAAACCGCCTCACCGGTACTGAGTTCCTGAATAACATCAGCTGTCTTGAATGCTGGATTTTCTCTGAAAGAATCAGCTGCAGCCTTAACTGCCTTCATATCAGAAGGAGTATAAGCTCTAAGTGCATGCTGAATCTTGTTACCAAGCTGCGCAAGCACGCCGTCCGGAATATCTCTTGGATTCTGAGTTACAAAGTAAATACCAACGCCCTTAGATCTGATGAGCTTAACCACCTGCTCAATCTTATCCAAAAGAATCTTAGGCGCATCCGCAAAAAGAAGGTGTGCCTCATCAAAGAAGAATACCATCTTGGGCTTTTCAAGGTCTCCAACTTCGGGAAGTGTCTCAAAGAGCTCTGACATCATCCAAAGAAGGAAGGTCGCGTAAAGCGAACCGTTATTGATAAGGCTTGTGGAATCAAGGATATTGATCATACCCTTTCCGCCTTCACCTGTTGTGAACCAGTCAAGAATATTTAAGGCAGGCTCAAAGAAGAACTTGTCACCGCCTGCAATCTCAAGGGATACAACCGCACGAACGATCGCAGCAACAGAAACCTTGCTGATATTACCGTACTCTGCAGCAAATTCCTTGTTATTATCGGATATATATGTAAGCATTGCCTTGAGGTCCTTGGTATCTACCAGCAAAAGCTCATTATCATCGGCAATCTTAAACGCAATAGATAATATATCTCTCTGAAGATCGTTAAGTCCCAGAATTCTGGACAAAAGAATAGGTCCCATCTCGGAGATCGTTGTTCTGAGCGGAATTCCTTTTTCTCCAAATACATCCCAGAAAGTTGCCGGATACTTCTGATAATCAAATCCGGCTTCCTTAAGACCAAATCTCTGGATTCTCTTCTGCATATCTTCGGAATCCACACCCTCTTTTACCATGCCTGCAAGGTCACCCTTGACATCCGCAAGGAAAACAGGAACTCCCATATCACTAAAGGATTCGGCAAGAACCTTAAGCGTAATGGTCTTACCTGTACCGGTAGCACCTGCTATAAGGCCATGTCTGTTAGCCATCTTGGGCAAAAGAAATACATTCTCGCCGTTCTCGTTATTAGCCACCCATATTTTTCCGTCTTTTAACATACCTTCCTCCTAAAAAGCAATATTATCATGTCTATGAAGCATGAACTGAAGCTTATTAACAGATATGCCCATTATAGCACAATCATGTACCCGGAGTGTTACAAATAAGAATTCAAAAAACGGAATTGTGGCGAACACGCCAGGGTGTGGCGATTGACTACGGGAACATACGTTTGTATAATAAAGATATGTCAGCAGAAAGAGAACGAACATACATCTGCATAGATCTCAAGTCCTTCTACGCCTCCGTAGAGTGCGTCGAAAGGAAGCTTGACGTTATGACCACACGTCTTGTTGTAGCCGACCCGGAGCGAAGCGATAAGACTATTTGTCTTGCAGTTTCGCCCGCGATGAAGGCTCTTGGCGTCCACAACAGATGCCGTGTTTTTGAAATACCCAAGAACATCGATTACATCATGGCAGTTCCACGGATGCAGAAGTATCTTGATTATTCCGCGGAAGTTTATTCCATATACCTCAAATACATTTCCAAGGACGACATCCACGTCTACTCCGTTGATGAAGCCTTTATGGATGTGACGGAATATCTTAACCTCTACCATATGACCGCAAGGGAGCTTGGACAGTGCATTATAAGCGACATATACGAGAGTTTGGGGCTCCGTGCTACCTGTGGTATAGGAAGCAATCTCTTTTTAACCAAGGTAGCTCTTGATATCACGGCCAAGCATGCCAAGGATTTCATTGGAGAACTTGATGAAAAGAGCTATCGAGAGACCTTATGGGATCATAGACCGCTCACGGATTTCTGGCGCATAGGCCCCGGCATAGCAAGAAAACTTGAGACATACGGCATGCTCACTATGAGAGATATCGCATACGGGGATGAGAATCTTCTTTATAAGCTACTTGGTGTAAACGCCGAACTCTTAATTGATCACGCTTGGGGACGCGAACCCACAACAATACGGGACATCAAGGCTTATTCATCCTCTTCTCACTCGCTTTCTCAGGGACAGGTTCTCATGAGCGATTACACATTTGACATGGGACTGGTCATAGCAAAAGAGATGATGGATATCCTATGCCTTGATATGGTGGATAAAGGTCTTGTCAGCAAGTCTTTTTCATTGATGGTAGGATACGCCAAAGGCTCTCCTATTCCTTCCGCTAAGGGTACTTTTTCTTTTGACACCGAGACCAACGCTTCTTTCCTGCTAATTCCGGGCATTGCCGATCTGTACAGCCGGATCGTCGACTCCCGCTACAAAGTACGCCGCATGTACGTGGTCGCCAACAACGTAATACCGGAGGAATATACCCAGTACTCTTTCTTCATGCCACCGGGGGATCTGGAAAAAGACCGCAAGATGCAGAAGGCAGTCCTTGAGATCAAAAATAAATTTGGCAAGAACGCCATACTTAAGGGTCTTAACTTTGAAGACGGCGCCACCACTAGAGACCGCAACAATCAGATCGGTGGGCATAAGGCGTAGCCCTTACTTTGGAAAATCTTATAAAAGCCAAGCAACACACTCTTCTTATATAAAAGGTAAAAGATATGGCAAGACAGAAAATGCCTATGGAAAAAAGAGCTGCACAGTTCCTTCCCTTTCAAGCTGTAAAGGGTCTGGATGAAGCTCTTTTGGCAAAAGAAAAAATCGTTGTACCAAAAATCGAGCTCTCCGACGAAATGTACGAAGAGCTCGATAAGAAAATGCATAAGATCAGAAAAGGTCGCATCATAACCTGTATCTATTTCCACAAAGGTGAATACCTTAAAGTCACAGGTATGGTGGCACGCTTTGATGAAATAGCAAGGATCCTTCAGATTGTGGACACCAAGATCCCTTTCGATGATATATTGGACGTTATATATTAATATTTTTTTATTTTACAGTTCTCCATGATAGTCCTGAAGGGAATTGATATTACCGGTACCCTTGGTCTTAACTTCATGGATACCCTCTGCTGCAGCCTTGGCAGCTGCTACAGTTGTGATATAAGGGATACGAGCCTTAATAGCTGCGCGGCGAACATATCCGTCGTTGTGCTCATCATCTTTTCCTACAGGAGTATTGATAATAAGCTGAACATCACCGTTCTTGATCACATCTTCGATATTAGGTCTTCCGCCCTCGTAGTTCTTCATGATCTTCTTGGCATCAATACCTGACTGAGCAATAAGATCACAAGTCTTACCTGTAGCGTAGATCTTAAATCCATCTTCTACAAAGCTTTTTGCAAGCTCTGCAGCGTAGGGCTTATCCTCGTTGTTAAGAGAGATAAGAACAGCGCCTTCTGTAGGAAGAGCCGCACCTGCAGCTTCCTGAGCCTTAAAGAATGCTTCACCCGGATTCTTGGCAAGTCCAAGAACCTCACCTGTTGAACGCATCTCCGGTCCAAGTACAGGATCAACTTCAGGGAACATGTTGAAGGGGAACACTGCCTCTTTTACCCCGTAGTAAGGAGGCTCGCCTGCCTTCTTAGCTGCGATAAGTTCGGGCACAGGAGACTTTCTGCCTGTAAGCTGTGATGTAATAATATCCGTAGCAACGGGAACCATCTTGATTCCGCATACTTTTGAAACAAGAGGAACTGTTCTTGATGCACGTGGATTAGCCTCGAGAACGTATACAGTGTCATCTTCGATGGCATACTGCATGTTCATAAGTCCCACAACGTTCATCTCTACAGCGATCTTCTTGGTATACTCTTCTATTGTCTTGAGGTGCTTCTCAGAGATGTGCTTGGAAGGAATAATACAAGCTGAGTCACCTGAGTGAATACCTGCAAGCTCGATATGTTCCATAACTGCAGGAACAAAAGCTTCTTTTCCATCGCTTATAGCATCTGCCTCACACTCAAGAGCGTTATGAAGGAATCTGTCGATAAGGATAGGTCTGTCAGGTGTAACACCAACAGCTGCCTTCATGTATCCTTCCATGCTCTCTTCATTACGTACGATCTCCATTCCTCTACCACCGAGAACGAATGAAGGACGCACCATAACAGGATAACCGATCTTAGCAGCTATCTCTTTTGCCGTCTCAACATCAGAAGCCATGCCGGATTCAGCCATGGGGATTCCAAGCTTATCCATCATCATTCTGAACTGGTCTCTATCCTCAGCAAGATCGATAACTTCAGGAGTTGTTCCAAGTATATTTACGCCCTCTTCCTTAAGCTTAGCTGCAAGGTTAAGAGGAGTCTGTCCGCCAAACTGTGCAATTACGCCAAGAGGCTTTTCTTTTCTATAAATCTGAAGAACATCTTCAAGTGTAAGAGGCTCAAAATAAAGCTTATCAGATGTATCATAGTCTGTTGAAACCGTCTCAGGGTTACAGTTAACGATGATGGTCTCAAAGCCGAGCTTCTTAAGAGCCATAGCAGCATGTACACAGCAGTAGTCAAACTCGATACCCTGACCGATTCTGTTAGGACCACCGCCAAGGATCATGATCTTATTGTTGGATGCTGATGCGGGTGCAACATCTGCGCCTGCGCCATCCTCATGCTGATATGTTGAGTAATAATAAGCGCTTCCGTCTGTACCATATACGTGAACGCCGTCCCAGCTCTCTGAAAGGCCTGCCTTCTCACGGCCGTTTCTGATGTCATCCTCTGTTACATTAAGGATCTTTGCAAGATATTTATCCGCAAAGCCGTCTTCTTTGGCTGTGATAAGGTCAAGAGCTGCAGGAACAGTTCCTTTATACTTGTTAACAAGGTCAATCTCCTCATCCACAAGTTCTTTTATCTGATTAAGGAAGTAATGTTTAACTTTGGTAATATCAAAGAGTTCATTGACTGTCACACCCTTCTTCATGGCTTCATACATAAGGAAGTAGCGCTCTGAAGATGCATCTTTTAACATACGAAGGAGTTCTTTCTTGTCCATCTTCTCGAACTTCTCAATGGCACCGAGACCAAAACGGTCTTTCTCGAGAGATCTGATAGCCTTCTGGAATGCCTCCTTGAAGTTCTTACCGATACTCATGACTTCACCAACGGCACGCATCTGAGTACCAAGCTTATCCTCTACGCCGTGGAACTTCTCAAATGCCCAACGAGCAAACTTAACTACGACATAGTCTCCGTTGGGAACATATTTATCAAGGGTTCCAAACTTGGAATCAGGAAGTTCTGCAAGAGTAAGTCCTGTAGCGAGCTTAGCTGAAACAAGAGCGATCGGGAAGCCTGTTGCCTTGCTGGCAAGCGCTGAAGAACGTGATGTTCTGGGGTTGATCTCTATTACGATGATACGTCCGGATACGGGATCATGAGCGAACTGAACGTTGGTACCACCGATAACTCCGATGTGCTCAACGATCTTGTATGCCTGACGCTGGAGTTCTTTCTGAAGGTCCTCATCTATTGTGAGCATGGGCGCTGTACAGAAGGAATCACCTGTGTGAACGCCAACAGGGTCAACGTTCTCAATAAAGCAAACTGTGATCATATTGTTGTCTTTGTCTCTGACAACCTCAAGCTCAAGCTCTTCCCATCCAAGGATTGATTCCTCAACAAGAACCTGATGGATGATAGATGCCTGAAGTCCTCTTGCGCATACTGTCTGGAGTTCTTCCTTGTTATATACAAGGCCACCGCCGGCGCCGCCCATTGTGTATGCAGGGCGAAGAACCACGGGATATCCCAGCTCATCTGCCTCAGCAAGAGCTTCCTCTATGCTATAACATGCCTTGGAACGAGCCATCTCTATGCCAAGCATATCCATGGTCTTCTTGAACTCGGTTCTATCCTCACCACGTTCAATAGCGTCAACTTGAACACCTATAACTTTTACATTGTATTTATCGAGAATACCTGCCTGATATAGCTCAGAACAAAGATTAAGACCAGATTGTCCACCAAGATTAGGTAGAAGAGCGTCCGGTCTTTCTTTTTCAATAACTGCTGCAACACGATCCACATTAAGTGGCTCGATATAAGTCTTATCTGCCATCTCCGGGTCAGTCATAATAGTCGCCGGATTTGAATTTACCAATACGATCTCATATCCAAGACTACGAAGCGCCTTACACGCCTGCGTTCCTGAATAGTCAAATTCACACGCTTGCCCGATAACAATAGGTCCTGAACCGATTATCAGCACTTTATGTATGTCAGTTCTCTGTCCCATGGAACTCCTCCCTTGTGTCTATTAATAATCATCCTTATCATTCTATTATCAGAAGGACATTTACACAAGGGATTTTTTGTCCAAATTGAAATTTAAAAAATTTTGCGATTTTACAACTTTTGTTCCATGTCAAAAGAATTATTTCAGATATTCCTCTACTAATTCATCAGCTTCATTCGTTGTGATCTCTTCGGGATGTTTTGTTATTCGTGTAATGCATTTTCCGTTATAAACCACATATATAAAAGATTCCCCGGGTGCTATCAGGTTTGAAGGTGAGTTTGCATCGGAATATTCATAAATATAACAATATACAGATCCTGAATACTTATCTAAATCGACCTTATAGGATTTATCGATGTTGCTCTCTTTTGCCCAATCAAATTTATTGGAAATAAACTTATAAGTATCTCCATCCTTGGTGAAAGTAACATCACGCGGAGGAAATACCAATTCAGCCCAGTTATCTCCTTCTGTCACTTCTACTCTTACGGTGTATGTATCGCCTTCTCTTTTTCCGGAAACGACTTTATAGGAACCTGTTATGGATTTCGCTTCCATTTCAAAATTTTCTTTTATATAGCTTACAGTTTCTTCTATTTCATTGATTTCTTTTTCATTGCTAAATTCTTCTTTAAGAAACACTCTGTTTTCAATATTATCTTTTTCTATTACATTAAAGTTTTCGTCTATGGCTTCAAGCTCTTTTTCAGTTAATATAGCAGTGTTTCTGTCCCATCCGATCTCTTTTGCCCTGTCATCAAGAAGCTTTTCAAGTTCCTCTTCCGTACACAGATTCATTCCGTCTTGTTTTAAAGCTTTCACAAAAGAGCTGTCCGGATCATTTTCTTTTTTATAATCCTTGTCATAATCTCTAAAAAATCGGGAGTAAGTCTTAGCATTATCGTCTTCCCCTAAATTATATGATATAAGCTGACTGTCATTCCATAAAGAAGCATCCTTATTGGGATAATGCATTAACATTTGCTCAGCCCAATCAAAATAATAAATTCCGCTGTAGTAAAAAATGTAATTGACGTCTTTATCTAAAAAACCATATTTAAAATAGTAGGAAGAACCGGTATATTTCCCTGAAGAATGAATATATCCGTCATCACTTATATAAGAGTTCTCTCCGTACTTACCATAGCGCAAGTAAAGCTTACCATCGCGCTCTTTAATTACCAATGAATAGTAATCGGGATCTGTTTCTTGAAGCTTAAAAGTAATAAGAAGCTCCTTTTCACCGTCATTTCCGCAATCTATATATCGATGATGCTCTAAGAATACTTCTTCGCCGTCATTGGAAAAAGCTCCACTGAGTCTCTCCGTCAAAGTCTTAAGATTGATACTTTCGCCGGGATCAAATTTAAAATCATCATCAACTATCCCGGCACAATCATTATACTTATGCTCCAGCTCAATGGTTACCTGCTCCTCATTATTTAAAAAAGCTGTATATAAGCCGGATTTATCATCGGCTTCCCTTGTATACCTTTGTTCAGGCTTATTAGATGATATAGCGGTAGTTGCTGCCGCATTTGATCCTTCGCTTAATCCTTCATTTGATGTCTCAATTGATGCTTCCTTTTGGGAAACTTCATTACTTAAATCTTGCGATCTTTCAGTTTCTTTCGTGCATGCGCACATAGAAAGCGCTGCCATGATAATCAGTGCAATTTCTTTCTTTCCTTTCATAAAGCGTATTCTCCTATTATTATTTTTTTATCTGTGAAAAGAGTCCCCGGCACCCTTCAGATACGTCCCTCCAAGTCGCATCGAAGTTCCCTGTGTACCAAGGATCTGCTACATCACCATCTCTATCTGTGAAATCAAGCATCTTGTAAATCTTACCATC